>LNAP01000139.1_pt1 | contig 75456 bp, 64 predicted proteins | sample 602601 | NCBI WGS metagenome assembly LNAP01 (sample SAMN02440304, study PRJNA202911) | soil metagenome | biome: Subtropical and temperate rainforests or woodlands; isolation source: soil samples (1 kg each in a 20% v/v slurry with milli Q water) were... ...
GCCATGCGTTTCATGGTTTCCATCACCTGTTCGCGCGTGCAAATGCCGTGATGCAGCCAGTTGGCGATATGCTGCGATGAAATCCGCAAGGTCGCGCGATCTTCCATCAGCCCCACATTGTTGATATCGGGCACCTTGGAGCAGCCGATACCCTGATCGATCCAGCGCACGACATAGCCCAGGATGCCCTGGGCGTTGTTCTCGACCTCGCGCAGGATCTGCGCCTCGCTCCATTTCCGGAAGGAAGCGATCGGGATGTCGAGGATCGCATCGACATAAGCGCGGCGGCCACCCGCGGCCAGTTTCTTCTGCACGGCAAAGACATCGATCTTGTGATAATGCAACGCATGAAGCGTGGCTGCGGTAGGTGAGGGGACCCAGGCGCAATTGGCGCCCGCCTTCGGATGCTCGATCTTCTGCTCCAGCATCGCCGCCATCATATCGGGTGCCGCCCACATGCCCTTGCCGATCTGCGCCTTGCCCGAGAGCCCGCATTCAAGGCCGATATCGACATTGAGATTCTCATAAGCGCCGATCCAGGCCTTGCGCTTGATGAAATCCTTGCGCGAGAAGGGGCCCGCTTCCATCGAGGTGTGAATCTCGTCACCGGTACGGTCGAGGAAGCCGGTATTGATGAAGGCGACCCGGTGCGTCGCCGCGCGGATGCATTCCTTGAGATTCACCGAGGTCCGGCGCTCTTCGTCCATGATGCCGAGCTTCACCGTGTATCGCGGCAGGCCGAGGACCCGCTCGACACGAGTGAAGGTCTCGTCGGCGAAGGCGACTTCCGCCGGCCCGTGCATCTTCGGCTTCACCACATAGACCGAGCCTGCGGCGGAATTGCGCACTCTATCATCGGCTTTCCGGGCGTCGGCTTTCCTGAGGTCATGCAGGGCGATCAGGGTGGTGATCATCGCATCCATCAGGCCTTCGGGGATTTCGTTGCCGTCCTTGTCCAGAATGGCCGGGGTGGTCATGAGATGGCCGACATTGCGCACCAAAAGAAGGGCGCGGCCCTTGAGTGTCACTGTCCCGCCATCGGGGCCGGTGAAGCTGCGGTCGGGATTGAGCCGGCGGGTGATGGTCTTGCCGCCTTTTTCGAGGACCGCTTCCAGATCGCCTTTCATCAGGCCCAGCCAATTGGCATAGGCCAGTACCTTGTCCTCCGCATCGACACAGGCAACCGAATCTTCGCAATCCATGATCACCGATACGGCACTTTCAATCACCACATCGGCGAGCAGCGCCTGGTCGCGGCTGCCGATCGGATGGGCACGATCGAAGACCAGCTCGACATGCAGACCGTTGTTGCGCAGCAGAACCGAATCCGGCGCCTTCGGATTGCCGCGATAGCCGACGAACTTTTCCGGCTGACTCAGCGGCAGGTCGTCGACCAGCAAAGCCCCGTCCTTGACCTGATAGCGGCGGACATCGGCATGGCTGGTGCCCTCGATCGGAAAGGCCTCGTCCAGGAAGACCCGCGTCCGTGCCACGACGCGGGCGCCGCGGCCCCGGTCATAACCGCCGGTCGGTACCGGCGCGCCCATGGCATCGGTTCCATAGAAGCAATCATAGAGGCTGCCCCAGCGGGCATTGGCGGCATTCAGCGCATAGCGCGCATTGGTCACCGGCACGACGAGTTGCGGGCCGGCGATCGAGGCGATTTCCGGATCGACATTCGCTGTTTCTATCGTGAAATTCGGACCTTCCGGCAACAGATAGCCGATCTCGGACAGGAAGTCCTTTTGGGCCGAGATGCTGGCGCCGGGATGGGCCTTGTGCCAGGTGTCGATCGTCGCCTGAAGCGCATCGCGTTTCGCCAGCAGCGCGCGGTTCTTCGGTGCGAGGTCATGGATCAGGGCCGAAAAACCTTGCCAGAAGTTGTCGGCCTTCACCTCCGTCCCCGGCAAGGCTTGTTGCATGATGAAATCGTCAAGATGCTGATCGACCTGAAGCCCGTGGCGCTGGATCATCTTTATCGGCCCGTTAATTGAACAGTTGCGGTCTTGAAGGCGGCAATCTGCCGGAGATTTTGGCCCATCCGTCGAATGCCGCCAATCACTTTATGGGGGCAATGCCGCATATGCGGGAGAAGGGCCTATTTCCCTAATAACACCCGCGACCTGGAGTTTCCTCTTCGCGGCGCTTCCGGTCATAGCCGCGCGGGCAGATGTTCGGCAATGTAATCGACGAGCGCCCGGGTCGCCGGCAGCAAACCACGACGCGTCGTGAACACCATGTGGATGATGCTGGCCTGGGATTGCCAGTCGGGAAGGACATGTAACAAGGTTCCGTTGGCGATGGCTGAGCGACAGATGTTTTGAGGGATCAGCGCAATACCGACGCCTGCAATCGCTGCGTCGAGCAGCACGCGGAAGTCGCTTGAGGCGAGCATTGGCAGAAAATCGATCGTCTCTTCTGTGCCGTCATTGGCGATCAGCTGCCATCGCTCCTGCTTTATCTCGTCCCCGATGGTCAGCAGCGGTGCTCTTGAAAGCTCGGCCAGTGTTTCCAGTGCCGGCCGGGTCGCAAAACGAGATGGGCTCGCCACCAGCATGCGACGGCTGAGGCCTATCTTGCGAACCACCAGCGCAGCATCGCTATCCAGCCGCTCGCGGACACGCAATGCCAGATCGAACCCGTCCTCTACAAGATCGACGCGCCGGTTCGAAACGGCGAGGGCCACACGCACCTCCGGATTGGCGAGCAGGAAGCCAGGCAGCAGCAGGGAAACCGCGTCATAGACCATGCCGGGCGGGCAGGCGAAACGAACGATACCGCGGGGTTGTGTCGTCGCTCGCATCGCCACGGCCTCGGCACCCTCGACGCCGGCGACAATTCCCTCGCATTGAGCAAACACATCCTCGCCGACCGCAGTCACGCGGAAAGCCCGCGTCGAGCGCTCGATCAATCGGGCGCCGAGTTGATCTTCCAGCCGCGCCACGCGTTTGCTCAGCGACGATTTCGTGACATGCAATATCCGCGCTGCGGCCGAGAAGCCGCCATGTTGCACCACCTTGGCAAAGTAAAAGAGATCATTGGCGTCCTGCATTTCATTGTTCTCGATCAGGAAACGCAGTGTTGTCAATAGGCCATCTTCTGGGGGCGTTGTTTCCCATCTATCTCTAATCGGTGGGCGCAGCATCCCTAAGATGGTGCTTGCCAAGGCACCTCACGGTTAAGCTCTGGAGACGACAGATGATGAAGCTCTATTACATCCCCGCCACATGTGCGCTTGCGCCTCATATCGCCGCACGGGACGCCGGGCTTGACCTCGACCTTGTCGAGGTCAAAAGAGGTGAACATGGCAAGACGTTCGGCGATGGCCAGGATTACGCGCTCATCAACCGGAAGGGCAAAGTCCCGGCGCTCGACACCGGGGCTGGCGTCATTACGGAAACGCAGGCGATCCTGCAATATCTGGCCGCTCAGGCTCCAGATCGCCTGCCATTCCCGACCGACGGCATGGCGCGATGGCGCATGCTAGAGGCCCTGAACTTCATCACCACGGAGATACATCGCGGATTCTCTCCCTTATGGAGTCCGAATGTCGCGCCTGCGCATAAGACGGAAATAATCGAAGCCGTTGGCCGAGCGTTTACAACGCTGGAGGAAATGCTGGACGACCGAGACTTCCTGGTGGGGGATCACTTTACTGTGGCGGATGCCTACGCCTTTGTTGCGACGGGCTGGGCTGCTCTCTTCGACATCGATTTGTCGCCTTGGCGGGTATTGCAAGCCTATCGCAGACGTATTTCTGCGCGGCCAGGGGTGCAACAGGCGCTCCGCGAAGAAGGCCTCGCATGATCCGAGATAAACGACAGAAACGGCACCCCAGGACAGGAAGGGGTATTGTTGGTAAGGCCCAATCTTCTCGTTGGGCTGCTGTCAGCCACCGAGAAATTCTATCTCTGCTCTCAAATGATCCATCTTCAATCCCTGTCCGAGCAGCACGGCGCTGAGCACGCGGGCCTTCGGGCCGTTGAGATCTCCGGCAAAAATAGCACCCGCTTCAGCAAGGTCCTTGCCGCCGCCATTGCCGTAGATGGCCTTGACGCGTCCCTTCGGGCATCGGGAGGTTATCACCACAGGGATTCCCTGCTTGACGATATCGACAACCGCGCGGGAGACCGAGGGCGTCGCATTGCCTCGGCCGAAACCCTCGATGATGATCGCTTTGGCGCCATTTTCCGATGCAAAGCGAAGATAGCGATCGTTGGATCCCATCGTCAGTTTTATCAGCTCCACGTCAGGATCGATTGTGGAGGCCGTGTATGTTCTGCGGAGCACCGGCCTGCGGTGAACAAGGATGCGCTCGCCGTCTATTTCGCCGAGCTTGCCGTGTTCTCCCGATATGAAGGTATCGACCCGCGATGTATGCGACTTCGTCACATCGCGTGCGGCATGGAATTCCTGTTCGAAGCAGATGGTGGCACCGAGTCCGCGCGCGGATGGCGAGGCGGCGAGCCGTATGGAATCGGCGATGTTGCGCGGACCGTCCGTATCCGATTCATCGGCCGAACGTTGCGCGCCGGTGAACACCACCGGTTTGTCGGAACGCAAAAGAAGATCGGCCATATAGGCGCTTTCTTCCATCGTATCTGTCCCATGGGTGACGACGACACCATCGCAAGCCGGGTCGGCCAGCTTTTCATTGATGCGCATGGCAAGCGCGAAGGCGAGGGGAAGATCGATCGCGTAACTGCCGATATTGCAGAACTCTTCCGTCTCGATCTCGATACCGTCGAGCGGATCCCGGAGCATGCTGCGCAGTTCCTGGCCTTGCACGTTGGCTGTTACGTGCCCCGTGGCCATGTCGCGTCGGGAAGCAATCGTCCCGCCGGTCGTCATCAAGCAGATTTTTGTCATTGGACCTGTCTCGGTTGCCTCAGCCAGTGGAATAAGTTGGTCAGACCAAAAAATCAAGATAGTTTATTTTTTACGCAATAGCGCATTTTTTAAGCTGAAATTGCCTATTTTTTAACGTTGACGGTCAGGCCAAATTTATATTTAGATCGAATGTCAGTTTTGGTCTGACCAAATTGATACTGGGAGACACACGCCGAAAACGGCATAGCGCAGGGGAACATGGATGTCTGACCTATATACGCGAATGAAGCTTGGGCCGACCCGCCGGCAATTCTTGCAGACAGCCGCCGCGGTCGGCGGTGCCGCGATGGCGTCCTCGGCCGTCCGGGTTGGCGATGCGATGGCGCAAGCAGCGAATGAGACGCTCGTCATCGCGGCGCCCGCCACGCCGCAAGGCCTTGATATTGAATTCGATGTCAGCCTGGGCTCGATCGACTCTCTCGGCGCGCTTTATGAATATATGCTGGCCTATGAGAAGATTCCGGACCCCAAGGCGTCGGGCGTGTTGCGCGAAGATACTTCGGTCAGGGCCGACCGCCCCTATAATCTGGCGCTGCGGGGCCGGCTGGCGGAAAAATGGGAAATCTCCAATGACGGTCGCAAGGCGACGTTCAAACTGCGCGAAGGCGTGGTGTCGAATTGGGGCAACCACTTCAGCTCGAAGGATGTGAAGTGGACCTGGGACCGCAAGTTCAATCTGAAGGGGCAGGGGCTGTTCCAGACGGCCGTTCTGGGCCTGAAATCGCCCGACCAGATCAAGGTCGAAGGCGATTATGCCGTCTCCTTCAATCTCGAAAAACCCAATCCGCTGCTGCTGAAGCAGCAATGCAATCTCGCCAATCCGATTTACGATGCGACGAAATGCGCGGCGGTCGGCGGCAGTGATGATCCCTGGGCCGTCAACTTCCTGAAAAACGACAGTGCCGGCTTCGGACCCTATCGCCTGGCGCAATTGGTGCGCGGCCAGCAGGCCGTGTTCGAGGCCCGTGACGATTACTGGGATACCAAACCCTTCATGAAGCGCGTCATCATGAAGGAAGTGCCGCAATCCGCGAGCCGCTTCTCGCTGTTGCAGGGCGGTGCCGTCGATATCGCCCAGTTTCTTCAGCCGCGCGAGTTGGAAGCCCTGAAGAAGCAGCCCAGCGTGGCGATCGATGCCGTCAACTCCTCCTATATGATCTGGCTGGAACTCAATGCCAAGATCGCGCCCTTCGACAATGTCGATGTCCGCCGCGCCATCAACCTGGCCATTCCCCGCGACGAGATCATCCGGACGATCTATTACGGCTATGCCGATGTCCAGAAGGCGCCGATGCCGTATATCTATCCGATGGCGGATCAGAATTTCTTCGCCTATGCCTATGATTTGCAGAAGGCAAAGGCATTGCTGGCAAAGGCCGGCGTTGGTTCGACCTTGAGCACAACGCTTTCCTACAATGCAGGCGATCCCACGCAGGAACCGATTGCCTTGCTGATACAGACGTCACTGCGTCAGATCGGTGTCGAGGTCACGTTGGAAAAGCTGCCGGCGGGTGTTTTCTACGAGAACGTGACCAAGCGCGAGAAGCCGATGATCTTCTATCTCGACTCGCCTTGGACGCCGGATCCGGGATATTCGACCTATCTCTATTTCAATTCGGCCAGCTATGTGAACTATTCCAACTATAACAACCCTGACGTGGACCAGATGATCACCGACGGTCTCGCGACGTTGGATGACAAGGTCCGGCTGGAGACATATACGAAGGTCCAGAAGACACTGATGGATGAGGCGCCTTGGGGGTTCATCGCCTATCCGCAATACACGCTGGCGCGAAAAGCCCAACTCAAGGGTTACACCTATTACACCTCAAATAACTTGCGGTTTCAGGACTTTACGCGGGGCTGATACCTTCGCCCCCCGGATGCAAGCGCGCCGGGGGGCGTCACTTTTGTGAAAGGGTACCCATGTTCGCCAGACTTCGGCTGTTCGCAAAGCTGGCTTTCATCAGGCCGCGCTTTGCGCTCGGTTATCTGATCATTTTCGTCGTCGCCTTGCTGGCGATCTTGGCACCGCTCATTACGCCCTATGCGCCGACGGAAGCGGATTCGCTGAATTTTCTCCAGCCACCGAGTGCTGCCCATCTGTTCGGGACCGACAATGTCGGCATGGATATCTTCAGCCGCGCCATCTATGCGCCGCGCATCGACCTGACAATCGCCGTGCTTGGCACGGTGATATCCGCCTTCCTCGGTGGTTCGATCGGCGCCCTTGTCGGCTATTACAGCACCGGGCGCGGCCTGCGCGTCTGGCTGTCCTTTGCCGTCATGCGGGCTGCCGACGTGCTGCAGGCCTTTCCTGTTTTCGTGTTTGCGATCGCGCTGGTGGCAAGCCTGGGGCAGAGCATCCAGACCGTGGTGCTGGCAATCGCCTTCGTCAACGCCCCGATCTATCTGCGCCTCATGCGCTCACAGGTGCTCAGCATCCGCTCCATGCGCTATGTCGAGGCGTCCCAGGTCAATGGGCTATCGGATTTTCAGACCATCACCCGCCATGTCATTCCCAATGCGATGGCGCCGGTTCTGGCACAGTTATCCGTCAATGTCGGCTGGGGAATCCTGCTGACAGCCGCCTTGTCTTTCGTCGGTGCCGGCGTCCGCGCCCCCACGCCGGAATGGGGCAGCATGATCGCCATGGGGTTCCAGAATGTCGTGACCGGCCAATGGTGGCCATCCATGTTCCCCGGCGCCATGCTCGCCATTACCGTGTTCGGCTTCTCCCTTGTCGGATCTTCCATCGAAGTCCTGGCCGATCCCGCCAAGCGACGGTTGCTGTTGAGTGATGCGCGGCTACGCAGATCCGGTAAGGCCGCGCCCCTGGCCGAAGCTTCTCCGCTGGAGCGCGTCTGATGCGTGTGTTCACTTATCTGGGCCACCGCCTCGTCTTCGTTTTGCCGCAGCTTCTCGGCATCATCCTCGTGAGTTTCCTGCTGGTGAAAAGTATCCCGGGCGATCCGGCCGTCCTGATGCTCGGGCCAACGGCCACGCCATCGGCCATCGCCAGCCTGCGCCAGCAGCTTGGGCTCGATCAACCGCTCTATATGCAATTTCTCATCTATGTCAAAGACCTGGTTCATGGCGATCTCGGCACGTCCTGGCAAACGACGCGGCCGGTTCTGGAAGACCTGCTCCTGCGGTTCCCCGCAACGCTCGAACTCGTGACATTTTCCCTGCTGCTGGCAATCATCATCGGTGTCACGCTGGGGGTCTATGCGGCGAAGCGGCCCGACGGTTGGGTGGCGCGCCTTTCCGATTTCTACGGCCTGAGTGCCGGCGCGCTGCCGGATTTCTGGTTCGCCTTGGTGCTGATTTTCGTTTTCTACACCGTTCTCGGCTGGGCGCCTGCGCCGCTGGGGCGTCTCGATATGATCGTCATCTCCCCGGCACCCGTGACAGGCGCCTATACGATCGATGCGCTTCTGTCGGGGGATATGGAAGCCTTCCGTTCCGCTTTCTCCCATCTCGTCTTGCCGGTTCTGACACTTGGGCTGCTCAATGCAGCACCCATCCTGAAGATGACCCAGGCGACCATGGAAAAGATGCTAGAATCCGATTTCAGCCGCTATGAAGTTCTCTGTGGCGTGCCGCAGCGGTTGGTGGTCCGGCACGCCCTGCGAAATGCGCTTCCATCCGTGGTGACGATCATCAGCGTTCTCTATGGCTATCTGATCGGCGGCGCGGTGCTGGTTGAAATCGTCTTCTCTTGGGGCGGCGCCGGGCAATATGCGGTGCAGGGCGTTCTGAATTCGGACATTTATCCGGTCCTCGGCTTCGTCCTCTTCTCGGCGGTCTTTTCTCTCGTCGTCTATATCGTGGTCGACCTCGTTTATTTCCTCCTCGACCCTCGTATCAGCAATTAGGGCAGCGCATGTCTGTGGTGACGGTCACAACCAAGCAGAAACGGACGCCCGCCTTTCCGGAAGCGGAAGGACCGCTCGTTGCGATCAGGAATCTGCATGTGGTTTTTCCGACAGGCGCGGCCGAACCGAAAGAGGTTCTCCACGGCATAGACCTGACGGTGCAGCCGGGCGAAATCCTCGGTTTGGTGGGAGAAAGCGGGGCCGGCAAAACGACATTGGCGCGCTCGGTCCTGGGTGCGCCGCCGGCGCCAGGCTCCATCAGTGCGGGCGAAGTGATCTTCCAGGGCCGGGACATCCTGAAATTGCCCGAGCCGCAATTGCGGAAGTTGCGGGGGCGTCATCTCTCGGTCGTGGTTCCCAATCCCAGGGCGGAACTCAATCCGCTCCTGACGATCGGCAAGCAGATCGCCGCGATGGCCCGAATCCATCTGGATGTCAGCGGGACGGAAGCACGGCGGCTAGCCCTCGAGATTCTGCGTGACGTGCAGATCCCCGATCCGCAGCGGCGGATGGATGCTTATCCGCATGAATTGTCAGGTGGGATGGCACAACGTGTCGTGATCGCCATGGCGCTCATCTGCAACCCCTCTTTCATTATTTCCGACGATGCGACAAGCGGGCTCGACGTCACCGTGCAGGCGCAGATATTATCGCTGCTGAGTAAACTCGCAGCCGATCACGGCAGCGCCATGCTGTTCATCACCCGCGATGTCGGCATAACCGCGCATTTCTGCGACCGTATCGCCGTTCTCTATTCGGGCGAGATCATGGAAATAGCCACGCGGGAAGACCTCTTTCTGCGGCCGGCCCATCCCTATACGCTGATGCTGCTGGCGGCTTTTTCGCATAGCCCCGAATTGCGCGATGCCTGGAGTGTCCCGGATGTCAGCCGGCGTCAGACAGGCGCCGAGGGCTGTCGCTATGCCAATCGCTGTCCGATTGCGCAGCCCATCTGCAGTCAGCAGCGCCCACCCCTTGCAGAGATGGAACCGGGGCATTTCGTACGCTGCCATTTCCCCGTGAGGCATGCATGACGGCCATTCTCACCATCGAGAACCTCTATAAACGCTTTCCCATCGCCGGGTCCAAGCAGGTCGTGCAGGCGATCAACGATGTCGGGTTTTCGATCAATCCCGGCGAAACGCTCGGATTGGTGGGAGAGAGCGGTTCCGGCAAGACCACGGTCGGGCGGTGCATCGTCGGTCTTCTGGAGCCCAGCAGCGGGTCGATCCGGTTTCGCGGTGTGGATCTGGCGGACCGCAAGCGTCACCGCCGCGAGTTGATTGGCAAGATTCAGTTCGTTTTTCAGGAACCGAATGAATCGCTCGATCCGCGGATGAAGATCGGCCAGTCGATCAGTGAACCGCTTTTGCCCCTGAAGCTAGACCGCGCGACGCGCCGGCAGAAAACCATCGAGGCCATCAGGCTGGTGCGTCTCGATGCCGATCTTCTGGATGCCTATCCATCGGAGCTCTCCGCCGGGCAGCAGCAGCGGGTCGGTATCGCCCGGGCGATGGTGACGCAGCCGGAACTGGTCGTGCTCGATGAACCGACTTCCGCCCTGGACCCGACCGCCCGCGCCGAGATCATCGACCTGCTGCGGCTGATCCAGTCGGAACGCAACACGGCTTACCTGTTCATCTCGCACGATTTGTCGACGGTACGTTTCATCAGTCATCGCGTCGCCGTCATGTATCTTGGCATGATCGTGGAGCAGGGCGATGCGGCCACGGTTTTCAACCGGCCGCATCATCCCTATTCCAGTGGGCTGCTGTCATCCGTGCTGCTGCCCCATCCGCATCTCAAAATGGAAAGCAGCGTCAGCCTCAAGGGTGAAATACCGAGCCCGATCAACCTTCCGAAAGGCTGCTTCCTCGCCTCGCGATGTCCCTTTGTGGTCGACCGCTGCAAGGCGCAAATGCCGCCCAGGGAAGTGGTCGGCGAGGGGCATTTCGTTCACTGTTTCCGACATGCGGATGTGGCCGCGTCGATTCCGGCATCCGATACATTCAATACGTTCATGCGGGAGGCCGTGCGTATCCTCGGTCGCCAAGCCGGTAGCGAGCCGCCCGCTAAAATTCACTCACGTTGAAAATTGGCACGTTGAAAATTGGAGATCGCAAGATGGCTGGACGTTTGGCGGGAAAAAAGGCGCTGGTGACGGGTGGCGCACGCGGGATCGGCGGTGCGATTGCGACGGCATTCGCCAGTGAGGGAGCGGATGTGGCCGTGCTCGATCTGCGGCAGACCGCGGCCGAGGAGCGGGTCGCGGCGCTGAAGCCTTTTGGGATCAAGGCGGTCGCGGTGGCGGCCGATGTCAGCGACGAGACACAGGTCGAAGCGGCCGTTTCTTCCGTCATCGACGCTTTCGGTCAGATCGATATCCTGGTCAACAACGCGGGTATCGATACGACGTCGGTCGTGGCCGAGATGGAGACCGCCATGTGGGACCAGATGATGGCGGTCAATCTGCGCAGCGTCTTCCTGTGCAGTCGCGCCGTGCTGAAACCCATGATCGCGCGGAAGTACGGCCGTATCATCAATATTGCATCGCAGCTTGGCCACAAGGGCGCAGCGGAGATGGCGCATTACGCCGCCGCCAAGGCGGGGGTCATCGGTTTCACCAAATCGCTCGCTTATGAGGTTGCCCGCGACGGCATCACGGTTAATGCGATTTGCCCCGGCCCGATCGAAACAGCGCTTTTTCGCGGGATACCCGAAGAATGGCGGAAACGGAAACTGGCCGAATTGCCGATCGGCCGCGCCGGTACCGTCGACGAGATCGCGCCGACGGCGGTCCTTCTTGCATCGGCGGAAGGCGCCTATTACGTCGGGGCGACGATGAATCCCAATGGCGGCGACATCATGCTTTGACCCGCTGTTAATTTTTCTGTTAGCTCCAGGTGGACTGGGACAGTGACGGAAAAATGGGGGCCAGTATGGCTGACGTAGACTCGGATAATTACCAGACAGCCGTGACCCCGGCGGGAGCCGGGGACGGAAAGAAGCGTGAACGGGCCGCCGGCGTGGCGCAGGCCACGGTGGCCACCCTGCAGGAGATGATACGGGACGGCCGCCTGCAAGCCGGAGCGCTCCTGCCGCCGCAGCGCGATCTTGCCCGCGACCTGAATGTCAGCCGTGCGACCCTGCGCGAGGCCCTGTCGATTCTCGCGACCATCGGGCAGATCACGGCCCGGCCGGGCGGGCGGAGCTTCATCTGCGCGGATCCCAACGAGGCGCCGGCGACCCCGTCCTGGCGGTTCGCGGCGCGTTATTCCCTGAGCGAGGTCTACCAGTTCCGCTATATCGCCGAGAGCTATGCCGCGCAATTGGCCGCGATCAGCCATACGCAGCAGGAAATCGAGGAGCTGAAGGAAAACATGGAGACGTTCCGCAAGGCGACGCGCGCGAACGATCTCGTCGCCTATGCCCAGGCCGATTTCGATTTCCACCAATTGATCATGCGCATTTCCCGCAACAAGCTTCTGATCGATATGCACCAGACCTTCGCGAGCGTGCTCCTGGAAAGCCAGCGTCTGCCGACCGAGCGTCGCGGCAATCTCTGGATGGCTGTCCACGAACACGAACGCATTCTCGAAGCCATCGCGATGAGCGACCCCGACGGTGCCAGCTATTACATGCGCAAGCATATCAGCATGGCAGGCAGCCGGGCCGGCCTGCCGGCGTCGCAACTGCCTTAACCGAACGACCACCCGAGCGGCAGAAGCGCCGCGCAACGAAAGGAAGAAGACATGCCAAAAGAGATACTGGTGTCATACGGAATCGATGTCGACGCTGTTGCCGGATGGCTGGGCTCTTATGGCGGTGAAGACAGTCCATGCGACATTTCCCGCGGTACCTTTGCCGGCAAGGTCGGCAGTCCGCGTCTGCTGCGGCTGTTCGAGAAGTGGGGCATCAGAACGACGTGGTTCATGCCGGGACACTCCATCGAATCCTTCCGCGACGAGATGAAGGCCGTCGCCGATGCGGGACATGAAATCGGCATGCATGGGTACAGCCATGAAAATCCCATCGCCATGACGCCGGTGCAGGAAGAGGCAATCTTCGACAAATGCGTGGACCTGATCACCAAACTGTCCGGCAAGCCGCCGCGCGGCTATGTGGCTCCCTGGTGGGAGTTCGGCTCGAAGACCAACGAATTGCTGAAGAAAAAAGGCGTCATGTACGATCATTCCCTGATGCATAACGACCACCATCCCTATTACGTGACGGTCGGCGACCAGTGGACGAAGATCGATTATTCGCAGCATCCATCGACCTGGATGAAGCCCTATACGCAGGGTGAGGAGACGGACCTTATCGAAATTCCGGCTTCGTGGTATCTTGATGATCTGCCGCCGATGATGTTCATCAAGGCATCGCCCAATAGCCACGGTTTCGTCAATCCGCGGGATATCGAGCAGATGTGGTGCGACCAGTTCGACTGGGTCTATGAGAATTACGACTATGCCGTGTTCCCGTTCACCATCCATCCCGATGTTTCCGGCAAACCGCATGTGCTCAAGATGCATGAACGCGTCTTCAACCATATCAAAGGCCATAGCGGCGTGAAATTCGTGACGATGGAAGAGATTGCCACCGACTTCGCCAAGCGCTATCCGCGCAGCGGAAAGGCACGGCCGAAGTCCTGATCGCCAGGAGAGGCTGAGCAAGGGAGAGATGTCATGTGCGGGTTGTGCGGCGTTTTCAATGCCGCGGATCATTGGACCAACGGACCCGACACCGCCCGCGTAACGCTGCCGGCAGCCGATCGGCAGATGCGGGCACTGGCGGCAAATGACATTCTTTCCCTGTACGGCCTGAAGCTCGAAACCTGGGCAGGCCGTTTCACGCTGCGCAACCGGACCGGCAAGATGGCGGTCGTGAACAATCTTGGGGAGCTCTGGATCGAAGCGGAGCGGCTGATGGGGCGACCTTGCGATCCGCTCGATCCGGCCGTTCTGGCGAAGCTGGAGCAATCCGACAGATGAGCGATCGAAGCGAACCTGTCGTCGTCAATTTCCTGACCGGTTTCCTCGGCGCGGGCAAGACCTCGCTGCTGAACAGGCTGCTATCGAAACCTTCGCTCGCCGATACGGCCGTCATCATCAACGAATTCGGTGCCATCGGCCTGGATCACCTGCTTGTGGAAGCGGTCGATGACGATATCGTCCTGCTGAAAAGCGGCTGCATCTGCTGCAATATTCGCGGCGATCTCAAGGAAGCGGTGCTGTCGCTCTTCGAGCGGATGCATCGGGGAGAGATCGGGCAATTCAGGCGGCTCGTCATCGAGACGACCGGCCTGGCCGATCCCGTCCCGATCATCGCCACCTTCAGCGCGGATCCCATGCTGAAATCGCATTTTCAGACCGGCAATATTGTCACGGTCGTCGATGTGCCCAACGGAATCAGGAATATCGAGACCTATCCCGAATCCGCGCGCCAGGCCGCCGTCGCCGACCGGATCATCATCAGCAAGGGCGATCTGGCGGACCGGGAGGCGATTGCGGCCTTGAAGAGCGCGCTCTTCGGTATGAACCCGGCGGCCGAGATCATCGAGTTGGATGAGAACGGCGATCCGACCGACGCGCTGCTTCTCGAAAACGTTCATGATATAGAGGCAAGATCGGCGGAAGTGGCGCGCTGGATTTCCGCCGAAACACATCGCCCGCACCAGCACCGCCACCAACATGATGTGAACGTGCATGGCAATATCCGTGCCCTGGCGATTGAGACGGATCAGTCCGTCGCCTGGGCCAGCTTTGCCTTGTGGCTGTCGATGCTGATTCATCGGCATGGCCGGCGGATCCTGCGTTTGAAGGGGTTGGTGAATGTCGAAGGCGTCGAGACGCCGGTCGTCATTCACGGCGTGCAGCATCTCATCCACAAGCCGCTGCATCTGGACTCCTGGCCCGGCAATGTCAGGCAGACGCGCATCGTGATGATCGGCGAGGGGCTGGACCGCGATCTGATGCAGCGTTCCTTTGAAGCCTTCAATTTCGGGCAGAAGCATGCCGCCGTTCGCATGGTTTCGAGTGACGCATCTATTCAGGTATCCTAAATTCAATTTCGACGGCTAATCTGCCGCCGTCATCCGAACGGGCAAGCAAGGAAAACAAAATGGGCGAGAACAAACTTCGTATCGCGGTCATCGAGGGCGATGGGATCGGCAAAGAGGTTGTGCCCGAAGGCCTGCGCGTGCTGGAGGCGGCTGCGTCCAGATTTAAGATCGATATGCAGTTCGATACGTTCGATTTCGCCTCCTGCGACTACTATGCCCGGCACGGCACCATGATGCCGGAGGATTGGAAGGCGCAGATCGGCGGACATGACGCCATCTTCTTCGGTGCCGTCGGCTGGCCAGACACGGTCCCGGATCATGTGTCGCTCTGGGGATCGCTGATCAAGTTCCGCCGCGAATTCGATCAGTATGTCAATCTGCGGCCCGTCCGGCTCATGCCGGGCGTTCCGTCCCCCTTGGCCGGACGTGCGCCGGGCGATATCGATTTCTTCGTCGTCCGCGAGAATACCGAGGGCGAATATTCGTCCATCGGCGGCAAGATGTTCGAGGGCACGGAGCGTGAGGTCGTCATCCAGGAGACGGTGATGAGCCGCGTGGGCGTCGATCGGATTTTACGCTATGCCTTCGACCTTGCTCAAAAGCGGCGGCGGAAGCATCTGACCTCGGCGACAAAGTCGAACGGCATTTCGATCACCATGCCCTATTGGGATGAGCGTGTTCAGGAGATGGCGAAAAACTATGCAGATGTGACATGGGACAAATATCACATCGACATCCTGACCGCCCAATTCGTTCTGAATCCGGATCGTTTCGACGTCGTTGTCGCCTCAAACCTCTTTGGCGACATCCTTTCCGATCTTGGCCCCGCCTGCACGGGCACGATCGGCATCGCGCCATCCGGCAATATCAATCCGGAGCGAAAGTTTCCCTCTCTCTTTGAGCCTGTCCACGGTTCGGCACCCGACATCGCCGGCAAAGGCATCGCAAACCCGATCGGGCAGATCTGGGCGGGCGCAATGATGCTCGATCATCTCGGATATCCGGAAGCCGGATCGGCAATCCTGGCGGCCATTGAAACGGTGCTTCCGACTAGAAACCTAAGGACGCGGGATCTCGGCGGCACGGCCGATACGTCGAGCTGTGGCAAGGCGATTGCCGACGCGCTTGCCTAGGCGCGATCAGAGACGGCGCGACAACCTTATTCGGCCGTTCGCCGACTGACCTCGCAAAGCCGCGATGCGAATTTGCAGTGTCGAGTTATCGCATTCCCATGCGATAATTTCGGCTATGATGCGGGTGGGGCGGTGAATGGCCGAGGAACGGTTGGATGGATATCAAGCAGTTGCAGCTTTTTGCGACGGTCGTGCGTGACGGCACGATTTCGAAGGCCGCCATTTCGCTATCCGTGACGCAACCGGTCATCACCCGGCAGATCCGTGCTTTGGAAGAAGAATTGGGCGTGGAGCTGTTCTACCGCAACGGGCGCGGCGTGGTCCTGACCGAAGCCGGAAAGCTGCTGCAGCGTCACGCGGAAGAAATCATCGACGCGGTCGCCAAGGCAAAAAGCGAGGTCAGCGCGTCGCAGACCGTGGCCACCGGCAAGCTCGTCATCGGCGTGCCGCCCTCGGTGGGAACGGTCCTGACGGTGCCGCTGGTCCAGAAGATCAAATCCGAATTCCCTCATATCGCGCTGCGGGTGATCGAAGGTTTCAGCGGCCATATCCTGGAATGGCTGATCAGTGGCCGCATCGATGTCGCGGTGCTCTATAACCCGCCCAAGCATCCGTCGCTGCTGACCGAGCCATTGCTGGAAGATGAGCTGTTTCTGCTCGGCCCGGCCTGGGATCCGGCCGGGCTGGGGAGCGGTGCTGTCTCCGTCAAATGGTTCCAGGAATTGCCGATGATCCTGCCCAGCCGGCCGCATGGCCTGCGGACATTGCTCGATGCGGTCATGGCGGATCATGGCGTTACGCCGAAGATCGAGATGGAGCTGGAAGCGATGCCCTCCACGCTGCTGCTCGTCGAGGAGGGAGCCGGCTATACCGTCCTGCCTTATGCCTCCGTGCATCAGCTGGTGGAGAACAAGCGCATCTGCTGCTGGCCGCTCGAGCCGCGGATCACCCGGACATTGCTGCTGGCAACGTCAAACCAGCGGCCGATGACGGCGATGACCCGGATGCTGATCCGCATCGTTCGTGCCGAAGTGCGCGACCTGATCGCCACTTGGCCGTGGCGGCCAGCGATGCCGGAGGCATCTGCCGAAGCCGATTCCGCGACATCCACGCCGAAGATATCCGCCTGAAGAACATCAGGCAGAGCAGCCGCCGCCGTCACATGGCGGCGGGCTCGACATCCAGTCGGACGACATGTTCGAGTCCCTTCCGGGCAGCCGGGTAGCGTTCCATCACCAGCGGGTCATGGCCGGGAATGATGTGATCGGGCGAGGTGGCCAGGCGCCGCATCGTGCGGTTGCCTTCAAGCACTTCGCTGATGCTGTCGAAGACGGGGAAGGGGTCTTCCCGCTCCATATTGGCATAGAAATGCGCCGCATCCGAGCCGAGAACGACATAGCCGCGTTGGGTTTTCACCCGGACGATCTGCAGGCCCCGCGTATGGCCGCCGACTTTATGGACGGTGATGCCGGGCGCCACCTCCGACTCGCCGTCATGGAAGCAGACGCGGCCCTGGAACACGCGGCCGATCATGTTGGTGACGTCATCGACCTCGAACGGCATGCGCGTAATGCGGTGGCACATGCAGCGTCCGGTGCAATAGTTCATCTCCTCATCCTGCAGATGGAATCTTGCCTTGGGAAACAGGGGATGATTGCCGCAATGGTCGTAATGCATATGCGAGATGATGACATCGGAGACCGTCGCGTGATCGATATTGAGCGACTTCAGCCCCTCGGCGACCGGCTGCAACAGATGACGGCCGCGTTTCTCCGCCATGGCCGCATCGAAGCCGGTATCCAGGATGAAGGTCCGTTCGCTGCCGACGATGGCCCAGACATAATAGTTGAGCGGCATGGGCCGGTCATGCGGGTCGCCGAGGACGAAAACCTGTCCTGACCGGCGCTCATGCCAGGCATAACGGATCGCATAGAGTTCATACATATCGCTCATGATCATCCTCACGCCGCATCGGCGCTTTTAGGGCCGGTGCGGCCATCGACCTCGACCTTGGCCCATTGCTCGACGGTTTTCACCATCGAGGTGAAATCCGATTCGGCACCGAAGAGCTGGTTGGTGACGGAGAGCATCTGACGCACCGCGCTGCCGACGATCATCGGTACACCCAGCGCCTCGGCCTCTTCAAGGCACAAACGGACATCCTTGAAGGAAAGGCCGGTCGCAAAGCCGAAATCGAAGGTACGGGGCAGGACGGATTTGGGGAATTTGTCTTGCGTCGCGCTGTTGCGGCCGCTGCCGGCATTGATGACGTCCAGCATGATCTGCGGTTCGATGCCGGCCTTGACGCCCATGACGATCGCCTCGGAGGAAACGGCGATGGCCGCCGCCGCCAGCAGGTTGTTGGCAAGCTTCATGGTCTGGGCGAGGCCCGGTTTCTCGCCGATGAAGAACAGGCGGCCGAAATTTTCCAGGACCGGCTTGATCTTCTCATAGGTATCCGTCGGGCAGGAGACCATGACGGCGAGCTTGCCGTTGCGCGCGCCGGCCAGGCCGCCGCTGACCGGCGAATCCACCGCGACGATATTCTTTGGGGCCAGGCCATTGGCCACGATCTGCGCCATGCGCGGGCCGGTCGTGGAGATATCGATGAAAACCCGGACCGCCGATCCCGAAATGATGCCGTCCTCACTGAGGGCGACATGCTTCACGATATCGGGCGAGGGCAGGCTCGCAAACACGATCTCGGCGGCATTCGCGACCTCGCGCGGCGTCGAGACGGCGGTGGCGCCGGCGGCGACCAGGGCCTGAACCGCCAGCTGGTCCTTGTCATGGATCGTCAGCGTATAGCCGGCATCGATCAGCCGCTTTGCCATCGGGCCGCCCATCTTGCCCACGCCGACAAATCCGATTGTGCTCTTGGCCATAGAATTTCTCCTCGTCATTCATCAATTGGGATTGACGGCACAAGGTGCCGGGATTGGATGTTTCAAGCGAATAGGGGCACAGCCGTGCCGGGTGCGGGTTCAGCCGGGAGCGCCGCCGCTTTGGGCCGCAGCAATTCGGCGATATCCATGACGGTCAGGCGATCCTCGACGCCCAAGGACTGGACGGCAGCGGTATACATGACCTTGTCCTTGGGGCAGGCGACGACAAAGATGCCGGCATCGCCCAGCGCCATCGCTTCCTTGATGCGGTTCTCGCTGGGGCGCTCGGTGACGCCGGTATCGTCGCTCCAGATGCGGCCGCCGCCGGCGCCGCAGCAGAATGAGTTCTCCCGGCAGCGTGGCATGTCGTGAAGCCGGAATCCGGCAGCGCGGATCAGGTCGCGCGGCGCATCGAAGCCGCCATTGTAGCGGCCGAGATAGCAGGGATCGTGATAGGTCACGGTCTTCTCCGCCTGGTGGGGCTCGATCGTCAAGCGGCCGGCTTGCAGCAATTCGGCCAGCAATTCGGTGTGGTGCAGAACGGGAAAGCTCTTGCCATAGGCCAGGTATTCGTTGCGCAGCGCGTTCAGGCTATGCGGATCGGTGGTCATGATGCGGTTGAAACTGCAGCTTTCGATCGCATCGATATTGCTGCGGGCCAAGGTCTCGAACAGGCCTTCTTCGCCGACTCGCCGCACGTCGTTGCCGCTGTTTTGTTCGGCATCGAACAGCAAGCCGAAATCGACGCCGGCGCTCTCAAGCAGCGTCGCTACCTTGCGGGTGATTTCCTGCACCCTGGGATCATATGACGCGTAATCGCCAACGAACCACAGGATATCGACCGGTTCCTTGCGCGCATCCTTGATCTTGAACGGCAGGTCTTTGGTCCAACGGGCCCGCATGCGGCCCGCCTTGCCCATGGAATTGCCGCTGCGCTGCAGATTCGAGAGCGCTTCCTGCAGCATCGGCTGAACCTTGCCGTCATCGATCATCTGGCGGCGCATATCGATGATCTTCGGCAGATGTTCGATATGGATCGGGCAGACCTCCATGCAGGCCCGGCAGGTCGTACAGGCCCACAGCGTCTCTTCCCGAATGACGCCACCGATCAATGACGGGCTGTCTTGCGCCGGCGCCATCATGTGATCCCGGAGATCGGTGATCAGCAGTTTGGGGCTCAGCGGCAGGCCCGCCGCATAAGCAGGGCAGGCGGCCTGGCATCGGCCGCATTCGGTACAGGAGAGGAGATCGAGCTTCTGCTTCCAGTCGAACTGATCGATCGACTGGATGCCGGCCGTGGTGCGATCCGCCGGCACATCCGGCGCCCTGCCTTTCGGCTGCAAATTCCGCAGATAGATATTGGGGGCGGCCAGGAACATATGGCGATGCTTCGAGCCCGGAATATAGACGAGGAATGTCAGGATCGCGGCGATATGCAGCCAGTAGAAGGCCTGTTCGCCGCGTTGAAGACCCGATGCGCCGAGATCGAGCGGTGCCAATGCGCCGGCAATCGTCCTTGCCACCGGCCGCCAGGACCCGTCCGTGCCGTCGGCGATCGCGAAAGCGGCCTCCAGCAGCATGCTGCCGACGATGGCCACGATTAGGATATAAATGACGGTCGCGTCGAGGCGGTTGGAACCGGCAAAGCGGGCCGGCCTGATGACGAAACGCTGCCAGACCGCCAGGCCGACCCCCGTCAGCATCAGAAGAGCGAAGATATCCTGCAACAGGCCGATCCAGGTTTCGCCGCCGACCGGCGCCAGCGTGAAGCCCGGAAACAGGCCGGAGCCGAAGGCCTGAACGATCGAGGTGGCGAGGACGAAGAAGGAGACGAAGATCAGGCCGTGCAGGATGCCGGCATAGGGCCGCTGCAGCAGGCGTTCATGCAAGCCGACGGCGCGCAGCACGCCGGCCAGGCGCTGGCCAGGATGATCGAAGCGGCTGGCTGCGGGCGCCGTCAGCAATGGCCGGGCGCGCTGATAGGATCGCCATGCCGTCGCGGCAAGGGCGGCCGCCAGGATCAACCATAGCACCACGGATCCTGTATCGCTCACCGGGCCGAACCTGACTTCACGCGGTCGGTGAGGGCGGGCAGGAGATCGAAGAGATCGCAGGTCGCCCCGACATGCGCGACGTCGAAGATCGGCGCGGTCGGATCGGTATCGACGGCAATAATGAATTCTGCGCCGCTCATGCCTTCAAGATGTTCCGGCGCACCGGAGACGCCGAAGGACATATAAAGCTTGGGTTTGACCTTGCGGCCCGATTTGCCCACCTGTCGTTCCTTCGGCAGCCATCCGCCATCGACGACGGGGCGGCTGCCGGCGATTTCGGCATCCAGAATTTCCGCCAGATCGCGCGCGAGATCGATGCTGTCCTTGTCGCCGATACCGCGCCCGACACAGACGATGCGTTCCGCCTGGGTCAGATCGACGGCATCCTTGTCCGGCGTCATCTCGGCGACGAAACGGACCTTCAAATGATTCAACGCCGATGGCGCATCAACGGCGATGATCCGGCTGGCATCGGCTTCCTGCACTGGCATTTCCGGAAAGGCACCGGGATTGATGACCAGGATGGCCGGCCCGGTCGTTTCCGTGCGTGCCAGGAACTTGCCGCCATAGACCTGGCTTTCCGCGGTCACCACATCCTCGCCCCGGGCGAAAGCCGTGACATAGGCGACCAGCGGCCGTTGCGTCTGTGCCGCGAGATTCGGGGCGACATCGAGTCCGAGCGCGGTATAGCCGCAGAGAACGAGATCCGGCTGGCGCTGTGCGACGACATGGGAGAGCGCGATGGCATAGGCTTCGGCCGTCATCTGCTCGAATGCCGGATGCGAGACGGCGATCACTGCATCGGCGGCACCCAGCGGTTGCGCGGCGGCGGTTGCGTCGCGCGCGGCGACAAGGGCCTCGACCGTGCCCTCGGTGTCGCCGAGAAAGCGCCGGGCAGCGGTGAGCAGTTCGAAGGAGATCGGTTGAACGGTCCCGTGACGCGTCTCGGCGCAGAGCAGAATCTTCATGACACCCGTTCCTTGACCAGGCCGCGTTCGGCCAGAATGTCGTAAAGGCTGTCGGCGATATCCTGCACATCGCCGGTCAGGATTTTTGCACCGCCGGTGCGGGTCGGATTTTGCAGTGCAACAACAGTGCTGCCATTGGCGAGGGATGCACTCGCGACGGCCGGCATGACGGTTGCCGAGGTGCCGGCTGCCTGCCGCAATTTGCTGCCCGACACATAGCGGGGCGCTTGCGATGCGGCCTGAATTCCCAATACGGCTGGCAGTTGAAGCGACAGCCGTGCGGAGATACCGGATCCTTGCTCCTGCGTCACTTCAACGGCTTCTCCGTCGAGACGGACCCCGCCCACGGAGCTGACATGGGGCCAGCCGAGCAGGCCGCCGACATAGGGCGCCAGCTGTCCGAAGACGTCTTCGGAGGTCTGCACGCCCGTCAGCACCAGATCGGCGTTCAATGTGCGGGCGGCCGCGGCGACATGGGCGGCGAGGGCGCGTGACGACACTTCACTCCCCATTTTGTGATCCAGCTTGATCACCTGATCGGCGCCACGGGCGATGGCGGTCTGCAGCATGCGGTCGATGCCGTCGCCTGCCGGTGCCAGCGCGATGACGGTGGCATTCGTCGCTTCCTTCAGGAGAATCGCCTCTTCCAGCGCATGATCGTCGAAATCGTTCAGCCGCAGATCGACCCATTCGCGATCGATGCGATCCCCTTCCTCTGCGATCTGCAACTCGCCACCGGGGTCAGGTACCATTCTGAGTACGACGAGAATTTTCATGTCTCTGCCATGGCTTTAAGTCTTTGAATCCGGATTCCCTTGCGGCGCATCGACGCCGATCAGAATCGACGCCGATTACGAGAGCACGCCGATCGCGAGGGCCGGTCTCTAGGTTTGCCTGATTTTGAGTCATTCGGCTGTCGGTATTTGTGTAATACCAGTTATGTTCCGGTCGATGATTGACCGTTGATCACGCACTGTCGATAACACACAGGCAGAGTTCGGATCGCATCGCGACGATGTCCACGGATGGTCGACGCCGGCGATTTCATCTCAGACAGTTTTCCAAAAGCGCGATCGCAACAGCGCTTGAAGGGTGCCAATAAGGCACCCGCAGATAAGAATATCGCATCGCACACGCCCAAGGCATGACGGAAGCACACCGCTTCATCGGCCGGCGGAAGAAGGGGAGGACTTAATGCACGTCATGTTTGTCAGAATGACCCGCTGGGCGGCCCAGGCCGGGCTCGCCGCATCAATGGTGATCGGTGTCAATGCTGCAGCGCACGCACAGGATGCGACGACGCAGGTAGCGGAAACCGCCAATGCGCCGACATCCGGCTATCACGGCGTATCGCGGGCCTGGCTTTGGGGGCCAAGCCTGAATGAAATGGTCGATACCGCGAAATTCAAAAAAGACCCGCCTTATGTGATCGGCTTCTCGAATGCCTCGATCTCGAATGCCTGGCGCGTCGCCTTTCAGCACAGCATCGAATATGCGGTGGCGCAGAACAAGGACAAGATCAAGAAGTTCATCATCACCGATGCCAATGACGATCCGGCGAAACAGATTTCCGATATCCAGGATCTCCTCAATCAGGGCGTCGATCTGTTGCTGGTGGCGGCGTCGACCGAAGACGCGCTGGATTCCGTCGTCGGCCGCGCCACCAAGGAAGGCGTTCCGGTCGTCATGGTCGACCGCCGCGTCAAGACAGATTCAAATTATCTCTCTTATGTCATGGCATCGGACGCTTCCATCGGGCGGATCGAGGCACAATGGCTCGCCGAAAAGCTCAACGGCAAGGGCAATATCGTGATGCTGCCCGGTGTTGCCGGATCGAGTGTCGCCGAGACACGCATCCGCGCCAGCAAGGAAGCGCTCGCCAACTTCCCGGGCATCAAGGTGCTGGACATGCAATACACCAACTGGAACCCGGCAACCGGCAAGTCCGTCATGGCCGCGCTGATCCAGAAATACGGCAAGGACATCAACGGCGTGCTGGCCGATAGCGCCCTGCAAGGGTCGGGTGCGATCGAGGCCTATCTCGCGGCCGGCTACAAGGCCGGGGAGATCCCGCCTGTGACGGGCGGCGATGTCGCCCATATGTACCAGCTCTCCTCGAAATATAACGTGCCGATGGCCGGCATCGACTATCCGCCATCCATGGGTGCCCGCAGCATCGCGATTTCGCTCGATGTCCTGGCCGGACGCCCGGTGCCGCGCCGTGTCGAAGTCTCGACCACGGTTGTCGTCTCCAAGGGCGACGATACGGCCTCGGTCAAGGGCGACGAGACGCCGGAACAGCATGTGCGCGCCGATGCGCCGGGCGATCTCGCCCCCAGCAACGGCCTGCCGGCGGATTACGATCCGCGTACTTTCAAGGTCGATTACCCGCACTAAGACAGTGCCCGTGCTGCGATCCGGTCCGGCATGTGCCGGGCCGGATCGGCTTTCGGTTCACTCTATCTGATGAAGGCTGGATGACCGCTTCCACGATCAAGCTCACGGCGATCGAGAAATCCTATCCCGGTGTCAAATCGCTGGATAAGGTCGATTTCAGCGTGCTGCCCGGTGAGATTCACGCCTTGCTGGGTGAGAACGGCGCCGGCAAATCGACTCTGACGCGTGTCATGGGCGGCGCTACCTCGCCCGATGCCGGCACGATCGATTATCTGGGCAAGCAGGTTGCGTGGCATTCGCCGCGCCAGGCCCGCAATGCCGGCATCCATGTCATTCATCAGGAACTGGCCTTGTTTCCTGAACTCTCCGTCGCCGAAAATATCCTGATGGACCATCAGCCCCGCGGCTGGTCCGGCCTCATTGACAGGCGTGCTTCCGTCAAACGGGCGGAAGCCGTGCTGGCGCGTCTCGGCGTGAACATTTCGGCGCGCGCTTTGGCCGGCGATCTGACCGTGGCCGATCAGCAGATGGTGGAGATCGCCAAGGCGCTGGTCGGCGATGTGCGTGTCATCATCTTCGACGAGCCGACGGCGGTGATTTCCGGACAGGAGGTCGATATCCTGTTCGAGAATATGCGGCGCCTGCGCAGTGAAGGTGTCGCGATCGTCTATATTTCCCACCGCCTGGAAGAGATCTTCGAGATTGCCGACCGGGTAACGGTCCTGAAAGATGGGCGTCTGGTCGGGACGAAATCGGTTGCCGAGATGGACCGGGACGGGCTCATCCATATGATGGTCGGCCGGCAATTCGAGGATATCTATCCGCCCAGGCCCCAGTCATCGGCTGAACAGCGCGTCCTGCTCAGCGTCAGTCATCTCGCCTCGGGCAAGCGCGTGCGGGATGTCAGCCTGGAGCTGCATGAAGGTGAAATCCTGGGCGTTGCCGGCATGGTCGGTGCCGGCCGCACCGAATTCGCGCAAGCCGTTTTCGGCAGTGCCCGGATCGATAGCGGCACGATCGAGGTCGACGGCATTTCCCTGGCGAACCGTTCGCCTTCCGCCTCGATCCAGGCGGGTATCGGTTTCCTGACCGAAGACAGAAAGGCCGAGGGGCTTTTTCAGCAATTGTCCATCGCCTCCAATATCGTCGCGCCGGCCCTGGGCCAGGTCACGCGAGGCGGCATCGTCGATCGCAATGCAGAGACGGCGATTGCCAAGGAGCAGATCCGGAATTTCGCGATCGCGGCCTCATCGCCCCATCTGCGGGTGGTCAATCTTTCCGGCGGCAATCAGCAAAAGGTCTTGTTCAGCCGGTGGGCGCGGATTGCCGACAAGGTGCTGATCCTGGACGAACCGACACGCGGCGTGGATGTGGGTGCGAAGGTGGAAATCTACCGCATCATCCGCAGCCTTGCCGATAGAGGCATCGGCATCTTGCTGATCAGTTCGGAACTGCCGGAGGTCATCGGCCTGTCGGACCGCATCGTCGTCATGGCGGAGGGGCGCATTACGGGTGAGCTGCGCGGTGCCGAGATGACCGAGCAGCGTGTGATGGCGCTGGCTACCGTCTCTCACCTGCGGGCGAGACCGGCCGGGTTGGACGCCGCTCACCAGAAAGAGGTGGCACAATGACCGCCGCTCTTCTCTCGCTCCGGCAGAACCGCCTGCTGCCGTCCTATCTCATCGTCCTCGCGCTGATCGTGATCCTGATCGTGGCGGGTAGCTTCATCTCGGACCGGTTCCTCACCTGGCGCAATTTCTCGACATTGTTCCAGCAGATGGTCGTGCTCGGCCTTGCCAGCCTCGGCCAGACGGTGGTGATGGTGGCGGGATGCATCGATCTGGCGCTGGGTGCGCTGATCGGCACGGTGACCGTCTTTCTCGCCAACTTCCTCGAGTGGCGGCCGGATCTGGTCTGGCTCGCCATTGCCCTGGCCTTGGTGGGCAGCACGGCGATCGGTGCCTTGAACGGCATCCTCACCGTGGTCCTGCGCGTGCATCCGCTGATCGTGACGCTCGGCATGTCCTCGGTCCTGCTGGGTGGCACCTTGCTCTACCGCAAGGAACCGGGCGGATCGGTGCCGCCGATCTTCGAGGAATTCGCCTATGGCCGCGCGGCCGGTCTGCCGATCCCGGCCCTTGCCTTGCTGGTGATCTTTGCCGTGGCCGGTATCTGGCTGCAGCGATCGAAATCGGGCAGGGCCATCTATTTCGTCGGCGGCAATGCCGAGGCGGCCCGCCTCAACGGTATCTCTGTGTCGCGGGTCATCATCGTGGCTTTCGCCATTTCCGGCTTCTGCGCCGGGCTTGCGGCCATCTTCCTCACCGCGCGCACCGGCGTCGGCGATCCGCGCATCGGTGCGGCGCTGACGTTGCAATCGATCACGCCGGTCGTGGTCGGCGGCACGATTCTGGCCGGCGGCCGGGGCGGGGTGCTGGGAACGCTGCTGGGTGTCTTTCTGATGTCGATGCTGAACAACCTCCTGAACTACACGAATGTCTCGTCCTATTATCAATGGGTCATCCAGGGCCTGATCATCGTCGCCGCGGTGGGGCTCCATGCCAGGAAGCGGGGTTGAGGTGATGGAAATCGCCGCGCAAACCAGCGTCAAGGGCAGCCCCCGCAAGATGACTGCCAGCGTGCTCTTCGAGCGTTTCGGCTTGCTGATCTTCCTCTGCGGTCTCCTGATCATCGCCAGCTTCGCCTCGCCGGCCTTCCTGCAGCCGGATAATCTGGTCGATCTGCTGACCCAGGCGGCGCCTTTGGGCATGGTCGTGCTGGGCCAGACCTTCGTCATCCTGGTGCGCGGGCTCGATCTCTCGGTCGCATCGCTGATGGCGACCGTTGCCGTGCTGGCGACCGCCTTTCGCGCCAGCGACGACAGCATGATCCCCGTCATCTTCGTCGCCGCCATCCTGTTCTCGGCGGTGGTCGGCCTCGTCAATGGCTGGCTGGTCACCAAGCGCCATGTCTCGCCCTTCCTGGCGACGCTCGCCATGATGATCATCCTGCAGGGCATCCGGTTCGCCTATACCGGCGGTGCGCCGGTCAGCACATTGCCGCCCGGCATCTCCTTCCTGGCGAACGGCCATATCCTCGGCCTGCCGGTCAATCTCTGGGTGCTGGCATTGCTCGCCGTCATCTTCGGCATCGTGCTGCATCGCTCGCGCTTCGGGCGGGAAATATACATGGTTGGCGGCAGCCCGGTGGCGGCGCATTTTTCCGGCCTGTCGCCGGACCGCGTCACCATCGGCTGCTATGTGATCTGTTCGGTGCTGAGTGGTATCGGCGGGCTGTTCCTGCTCGGCTATGTCGGCACGGTGTCGAACTGGGTCGGCCAGGGTTACGAGCTTGACAGCATCGTCGCCGCGGTGATGGGCGGCGTCGCCCTTTCCGGCGGGCGCGGTGGTGTCATCGGCGCCTTGCTGGGCGTCGCCGTGCTTATCGTCATCTCGAACCTGGTGCTGCTGCTCGGCATGCCGATCGAGGCGCAGCTCATCATCAAGGGGATCATCATCGTCGGTGCCGCCGCGTTCTATCGCACGAGGCTGTACTGACGGCAGGCCGCGCCGGGTTGGCTCGTCGAGCCGGGCCGGTGATTCAAATCAAGGTGAAAAGATGTCAGCGGATCAAGTAGCTTCAGTCTCCCGATCGCCCAAGCGCGATGAAGAAGTCGATGTCGTCATCGTGGGTGCCGGGCCGTCCGGCTCGGTCGCGGCCTTGCATCTGGCGCGTGCCGGCATGTCCGTGGTGGTGCTGGAGCAGGGCGATTGGCCGGATTACGATGCCTATACGGGTGCGCGGCCGGAACATGAACTGGTCAGCGCCAAATACTGGCATCCCAATCCCAATGTGCGCGACAATCCCGTCGATTATCCGATCGATACGAGCGAGACCGATATCAATCCGCTGATGTTCGCCGGCGTTGGCGGCAGTGCCACTCTTTACGGCGCGCAATGGATGCATCTGCTGCCTTCCGATTTCCGGGTGAAGACGCTGGACGGCGTGGCCGATGACTGGCCTTTCACCTATGAGGACATTCTGCCGTTCCAGATGGAGATCGAGCGCGAGGTCGGCGTGTCCGGCCTGGCCGGCGATCCGGCCTATCCGCCGCGCGGCGCCTATCCGTTCCCGGCCCTACCCATGGGATCGGTGGGGCAGCGCGGCGCGCTCGGCATGAACCGCATGGGCTGGCATTGGTGGCCGGGCAGCAATGCCATTCCTTCCGAGAAATTCGGCGAGCTCAACCCTTGCGTCCGGCGCGGTACCTGCCTGCAAGGCTGTCCGGAAGGTGCCAAATCGACCACCGACCGATCGCATTGGCCCCATGCGCTGAAGGCCGGCGCCCGGGTCATCACACGCGCCCGCGTCAGCAGCGTCGAGGTCAATGACCAGGGCTATGCCACCGGTGTCGTCTATATCGATGCCAATGGCCGCAACCGCCGGCAGCGGGCCAAGGTGGTGATGCTTTGCGCCAATGGCGTCGGCACGCCGCGTCTGCTGCTGATGTCGTCGGATGCGAGGCATCCCGACGGTCTGGCGAATTCCTCCGGCCTGGTCGGCAAGCGCCTGATGATGCATCCCTTCGCCAGCATCCTCGCTTCCTTCGAGGATCCGCTGGATTCCTGGCGCGGACCCTTCGGGCAGCAGATCTACTCGCTGGAATTCTACGAGACGGATCTATCACGCGGTTTCGTGCGCGGCGCCAAATGGAATTGCATGCCGTCGGGCGGGCCGGTCGGCATCTCGGGTGCCGTCGGCAGTAAGGTCTATGTCGCCGAGCAGGGCCGGTTCCAGGATTTCTGGGGACAGAACCTGCATGACAATGTGGCGCGCCGTTTCGGCCATTCGCTGATCTGGGGCATCGTGGGCGAGGATCTGCCGGAAGAGCACAACCAAGTCATCCTCTCGCCGGATCTGGTCGATTCCGACGGCCTGCCATCGCCGAAGATCGTCTACAAGGTCAACGAGAATTCCAACCGGCTGCTGCAGTTCAATATCGACCGCTGCATCGAATCCGTGAAGGCGGCCGGCTCGATCGAGCACCTGGTCAGCGTGCCGGTGCGGGAATCCGGCTGGCACATGCTGGGCACCACGGTGATGGGCAGCGATCCGTCGCGGTCGGTGGTGGATCAATGGGGCGCCACCCATGACGTGCCCAATCTCTATGTCATGGATGGCAGCACCTTCCCGACCTCCGGTGCGGTCAATCCGACGGCGACCGTGATGTCGCTGGCGCTCCGGAACACGCGCCGGCTGATCGCCGAGCGGCGGAATCAAAAGGTGGCATGATGAGCGATCCAAACGCGACCTATATGAAGCTCGCCGATTTCCTCATTCCGGCCTATCAGCGGATGCCGGCTTTCAGCACGGTCTGCGACATGGCGATGGTGGAACGCTCCATCGGCTTCCGGCCCGACGTCAAGGAGGCCTTCCATCGCGGCTTGCAGACGGAGGCTTCGGGCGATGCCGAGGCGATGCTGGAGCATCTCAATACGCAAGACCGGGAGGCCTTCGACGCCATCACGCTGATCACCGTCACGACCTATTACATGAGCCCGCAGGTGCGTGCGCTGATCGGCTATCCCGGCCAGGAAAACGTCCCCTACGATTCCAAGGAGACTCAGGTCTACCTGACGGATGGCTCGCTCGGTCAGGTGATCGCACGCGGCCGCAAATACAAGCCGACACCCGGTCTCTGACGGCGGCAGGCGTTATAACTGATATGCCGTGTTGCCGGGTGTGAAGAGACATAGACTGCCCCTCATCATCAGCCATGATGATCCCACCTTCGTTTCACGCAAGAAAGGTTACAAGATGACAAATCCCACCTACGATAAAGGCCTGGAGATCAGAAAGTCCGTTCTCGGCAAGGAATTCGTCGAGAATGCGATCAAATCGGCGGATGACTTCAATCGGCCGCTGCAGGAACTGGTGACGGAATATTGCTGGGGCGCCGTCTGGGGACGTGGCACCTTGGAGCCGCGTATCCGCAGCATGCTCAATCTCGCCATGCTGAGCGCGCTCAATCGGCCGCATGAATTGAAGATGCATGTGAAGGGCGCCTTGCGCAACGGCGTCACCAAGGAAGAAATCCGCGAAGTCCTGTTGCAGGTGGTGATCTATGCCGGCGTGCCGGCCGGGGTCGATTCCTTCCGGATCGCCAAAGAGGCTCTTGCCGAGGAAGCAGGGAAGAAATGAGACAGTCGGCGGCAGTTCCCGAAAAGCACCGGATGCTGATTGATGGCCAATGGGTCGAGTCCCAGGGCGGTGGATTTTTCGAATCCTTCGACCCCTTCACGGGCAGGCCATGGGCGCTGATCCCACGGGCGACTGTCGCCGATGTCGATGCCGCCGTTGCCGCCGCCAGCAGGGCCTTCAACGGTCCGTGGCGGCAGATGACGGCAACGGCGCGTGGCCATATCCTGCGTCGCCTGGGCGATCTCATCGCCGAACAGGCGGAGGAATTGGCCAAGCTGGAAACGCTGGATAACGGCAAGCTCATCAATGAGATGCGCGTCCAGCTGAAATACATGCCGCAATGGTATCACTATTTCGGCGGCCTGGCGGATAAGGTCGAGGGCAGGGTGATCCCGATCGACAAGCCCGGCGTGCTGAATTACACGCGCCTGGAACCGCTCGGTGTCGTCACCGCGATCACGCCGTGGAATTCGCCCCTGATGCTGGCGACCTGGAAACTGGCGCCGGCACTTGCCGCCGGCAATACCGTGGTCTGGAAGCCATCGGAACATTCCTCCGTCTCGGCGCTGGCCTTCGGCAAATTGTTCGAGCAGGCCGGCCTGCCGCCCGGCACGGTCAATATCGTGACCGGCTTCGGCCATGAAATCGGCGATCGTCTGGTGGCGCATCCCGATGTCGCCAAGATCGCTTTTACCGGCGGCGATGCCACCGGCCAACGGGTCTATGAGGCGGCGGCGAAAGGCATCAAGCCGGTAACGCTGGAGCTGGGCGGGAAATCGGCCAATATCGTTTTCGACGATGCCGAGCTCGATGCCGCCATCCCCGGTCTCGTTTCCGGCATCTTCGCCGCCACCGGCCAGACCTGCATCGCCGGGTCGCGCGCTTTGGTGCATCGCCCCGTGCTGAATGAGGTGGTGGAGCGGCTGGTGGAATTCGCCAAGACGGCGCGCATGGGCGATCCGATGGATGTCGAGACGCAGGTCGGCCCGATCACGACACTGCCGCAGCATGGCAAGATCCTGGACTATATCGGCATCGCCAAAGCGGAAGGCGCCAAATGCATCCTGGGCGGCGCAGTGGGCAGCAAGCCGGAATGCGGCAAGGGCTGGTTCGTCGAGCCGACAATCTTCACCGATGTCCGCCCGGATATGCGCATCGCCCAGGAAGAAGTCTTCGGCCCCGTGCTCTCGATCATCCCCTTCGATGACGAGGACGAAGCCGTGCGGATCGCCAACGGCACCATCTATGGCCTCGCTGCCGGCGTGTGGACGCAGAGCATCCGCCGCGCCGTCGGCATGTCGGAGAAGCTGCAGGCCGGCACCGTCTGGGTGAATACCTACCGCGCCACCAGCTATCTGTCGCCCTTCGGCGGCTATAAGCGCTCCGGCATCGGCCGCGAAAGCGGCCTTGGCGCGATCCAGCAATACCTGCAGGAAAAGAGCGTCTGGATCGATGTGAGCGGCACGCGGCCCAATCCTTTCGTTCAGCGCTGATATCAGTCAGGCCGCTGTGCCGATGTAAAGCAAGGCAGCGGCAGAAGGAGAACCGTCATGAACATGCTGATTCCCGATTACCCGATGCCATCCGGCCCCGCCGCGGCCTTCGTCAAGAAAACGCATCAGCTTTTGATCGACGGAAAATGGGTGGGCGCCAAATCCGCCAAGACCTTCGACGTCATCAACCCGGCGACGGGGTTGAGATTATCCAGCGTTGCCGAGGCGGAAGCGGTGGATGTCGATGCCGCCGTCAAGGCGGCGCGGCGTGCCTTCGAGAGCGGGCCCTGGCCGAAGATGACGGCTGCCGAGCGGGCCAAGCTGATCTGGCGCCTGGCCGATGTGATCGACGGCATCACCGACGAACTGGCGATCATCAATTCGCTGGAGAACGGCAAGCCGATCAACGATTCCCGCAAGGGCGAGGTGCCCTTCACCGCCGAATGCTTCCGCTATATGGCGGGCTGGTGCACGAAAGTCGGCGGCGAGACCATCAACATTTCCGCGCCGGGATCGTGGCATGCCTATACCTTGCGCGAGCCGGTCGGTGTCGCGGCGCAGATCATCCCCTGGAACTTTCCGCTCGCCATGGCGGCCTGGAAGCTGGGTCCGGCGCTGGCCGCCGGCTGCACCATCGTGCTGAAACCGGCCGAGCAGACGCCGCTCGGCGTGCTGCGGATCGGGCAGTTGTTCGAGGAAGTGGGCTTTCCGCCGGGCGTCGTCAACATCATCACCGGTTTCGGCGAGACGGCGGGTGCCGCCATGGCCAGCCACGACGATGTCGACAAGGTGGCCTTTACCGGCTCGACCGAGGTCGGCAAGCTGATCGTCAAGGCGGCGACCGGCAATCTCAAGAAGGTCAGCCTGGAGCTCGGCGGCAAATCGCCGACCATCATTCTGCCCGATGCCGATCTCGAGACGGCGATTGCCGGAGCGTCGAGCGCCATCTTCTTCAATATGGGCCAATGCTGTACGGCCGGATCGCGGCTTTTCGTGCATGAGCGCATCTATGACAAGCTGGTCGGCGGCGTGGCCGATAGTGCTTCGCGTCTGAAGGTCGGCAATGGCCTTGATCCGGCGACGGAGATCGGGCCGCTGGTTTCAAGCGAGCAGCTGGATCGCGTGACGCGGCTGATCGATGAAGGCAAGACGGATGGTGTCGAGGTCCTGACCGGCGGTGAACGTATCGGTGATCGCGGCTATTTCGTCCAGCCGACGGTGATCGCCAATACCTCGCCCGAGATGTCGGTGATCCGAGAGGAGATTTTTGGCCCCGTGGTCTGCGCCATTCCCTTCGCCGATGACGATCTGGATGCCATCGCCCGTCAGGCCAACGATACCTCCTATGGCTTGGCGGCCAGTGTCTGGACGCAGAATCTGAGTGCCGCGCATAAGCTGGCCAAGCGCATCCGTGCCGGTACCATCTGGATCAACACCCATAACTTCAATGATTGCGCCTTGCCCTTCGGCGGCTACAAGCAATCGGGCTGGGGACGGGAACTGGGCCGGGAATCGCTCGATCTCTATACGCAGGTCAAGGCGGTTGCCGCGCGCCTGGCCTGAACCCGCTGCTGAAACTGACGGTGCCGCATGTCGCCCTATGAGATCATCGATTCCCGCTTCAAGGACCTGATCGATCCGGTCGCCTTCCTTGAGGTGATCCATCAGGGCAATCGCTGGGCGGAGGGGCCGGTTTATTTCGGCGACCTCCGCTGCCTGATCTGGAGCGACATTCCCAACGGCCGCATGTTCCGTTGGGACGAAGAGAGCGGCCATGTCAGCCTGTTCCGGCAGCAGGTGCCAAATGCCAATGGCAATACCCGCGACCGGGAGGGTCGGCTGATCACCTGCGAGCAGGGCGGCAGGCGGGTGATCCGGACCGAATGCGACGGATCGATCACCGTCATCGCCGACCGGTATCAGGGCAAGCGCCTCAATTCGCCGAATGATGTCGTGGTCAAATCCGACGGCACGATCTGGTTCACCGATCCGAATTACGGCATCATTTCAGATTATGTCGGATCGAAGCAGCCGCAGGAACTCGATCGCTGCGATGTCTACCGCTTCGATCCGCGGGATGCGTCGCTGACGATGGTTGCGAATGATTTTTCCATGCCGAACGGCCTGGCTTTCTCACCGGATGAAAGCACGCTCTATATCGCCGATTCCGGATTCCTGACCGATAGCGCGGCACCGCATCACGTGCGCGCCTTCGATGTCGGCGAGGACGGCAGGCTAAGCAACAGCAGGATCATCGCGGATATCGAACCCGGCATTCCTGATGGCCTGCGCGTCGATGTCGAAGGCAATCTGTGGATCAGCGCCGGCGATGGCGTGCAATGCTTCACCGCCAAGGGCGATCTCATCGGCAAGATCAAGGTACCCGAGGTCGTCGCAAATCTGGCTTTCGGCGGGCCGAAAAGGAACCGGCTCTTCATCACTGCCACAACCTCGGTTTATGCGATCTTTCTGAATGTCCGGGGCACGCAGATCCAGAGAAGGCCATAGCGGGGATCGTTTTCAATCCGTCCCGACGTCCGCCATTCGAGAGCGAGACAGCCAGCCCCCGCTGTTGGCGACGATCTATTCGGCTTCGTCGTCAGATATAGTAAATGCAATCTTCAGGTCTTACCGATCTCCGTCGAAACCGATGGATTGATGGCGTCAGCCTATGGCCAAGCTAAATCCCGTACAGGATAGGTACACAGTCATTTAAGCGTAATTTTCCGAAACTTATTCTTAATCCATTGCGCCTACGATTCTGCCAGTGGCCAACGCCGAGAGCGTTGAATAGCCAAGCTGATACTTCCTGTGAATTACCGCCTGCCGACGGATTCTTCGGGAGCCGGCAAGCCCAGGAAGACATCCGGGGGGAGGTCCAAATTGTTTAAGGCTCTGCGGATCCAGCACCGGTTGGCCGGCCTCATTGTCGTGATGGCCCTGGGTATCGTGGCGATCATCGGTGTCAGCCTGACGGAATTGCATCAGACGCTGTTCGAAGACCGCCAGATGACGGTGCGCCAGCAAGTGGAAACGGCGACCAGCATCATCAAGGCATTGCAGGATCAGGTCGCCAAAGGTGCGATCAGCGATGACGAGGCGCAGCGGCGCGCCAAGGAAGCGATCCGGGCCGTGCGCTATGGTCACAATGACTACATCTTCGTCTATCGCGTGGATGGGACGGCTGAGGTCGTCGGCGTCAAGCCGGAGATGGAGGGCAAGAATTTCATCGACCTGGCCGATGCGGACGGCGTCAAGTTCATCGCCGAATTGATCAAGACCGCGCAGAACGGCGGCGGGTATGTGCATTATCGCTTCCCACGTGCCGGTTCGGACGAGGCACTTCCGAAGCTGTCCTATGCCATGGAAGCGCCCGGCTGGAAATGGATGATCGGGACGGGTGTCTATATCGATGACATCTCGACGGCTTTCCAGAAGGTTGCCTGGCGGCTTGGCGGCCTGTCGATTGCCGTGCTGGCAATCGGCCTCGTTCTGGGCTTTTTCATTGCACGGGGCATCACACGGCCGGTCAGGGCGATCACCGATCGCATGGGACGGTTGTCATCAGGCGATCTGCAGATCGACATCGTCTATCATGATCGCGGCGATGAAGTTGGCGATCTTGCCCGCTCCCTTGGTGTTTTCAAGGAGAATGCCCTGCGGATGGAGACGATGCGCCAGGAACAGATCGCTGCCGACGAGCGCGCGCATCAGGATCGCCAGACGGCGTTGCTCAATCTTGCGTCCCGGCTGGAGGATGCCGTGGCCGGCCTGATCAGCAAGATGAGCCAGTCAGCCGGACAGATGCAGCGCATTGCCACGGAAATGAACAGCCTGACCGATCAGGCGTCGCGTCAATCGGCCAGCATCGCCGACAATGCCCAGATTGCCAGCAGCAATGTACAGACCGTGGCCGTTGCAACCGAGGAGTTGACTGCGTCGATCGGTGAAATCAATCAGCAGGTCACGCGCTGCGCCAGCGTCACGCGCGATGCCGTCAGTGCGACGCAAACGGCAACCAGCGAATTCACCGCACTGACCGAGGCGGCGCGCAAGATCGGCGACGTCGTCGGCCTGATCAATGATATCGCCAGTCAGACCAATCTGCTGGCCTTGAACGCGACGATCGAAGCGGCCCGCGCCGGTGAAGCCGGCAAGGGTTTTGCCGTCGTCGCCTCCGAGGTGAAGCAGCTAGCCACGCAAACCAGCAAGGCAACCGACGATATCGCCGAACTGATCAACAGCATCCAGAGCATGACCCAGCGTTCCGGCGCCTCGATCACGCTGATTGCCGGTATCATCAGGGATGTTAACGAGATTGCGACGGCAATTGCCTCGGCGATCGAGGAGCAGGGGGCGGCGACATCTGAAATCGCCCGCAATATCGAACAGGCTTCCAGCAGCACTGGCAATGTCTCGGTCACCATTACCGAGCTCAGCCAGGCAACCCAGCATGTCGGTCAATCGGCCGGCCAGGTATTGGCGGCCTCCGGCGATGTCGCCACCGATGCCAATGCGCTGCAGGTACAGGTCACCGATTTCCTGCACCAGGTCCGGGCGTCATAATATCGCCACTGCAAGCAGGAACCATCGAACGCGCCGGTTGATGCGACGTTGAACTTAGGAATGGGGCTCTCAAAGAAGGTACCCATAGCTTCCAAGGAAGGAACGTGAACATTCTGGCTACCTCAACGGACCAAATGGCGGCCGCTTTATCTGCAGAGCGCACCTATTCCGATCCGCGATATGTTTGGGATGATAGTGCCAAGCCGATCGGAGCACGGCTCCACGCCATCCATCGCGAATTACGTACCGATGCAGATCTAGCGGATCTTCAGCGCATCGGTGTGGCCCTCTATGAACCCGAAAATGATCTCGTGAAGACCTTTGCCGAAAGCAATATCGATATCAATGGGTTCCGACACTATGAAGCTCATCTATCCCAATGCGAATCGCTTCATCGATTGGCACAGACACACATGCCGCGAATCATCGATGAGGTTAAACCGGGGGCGGCCGGACGTATCGGCGAGCTTTACCGGAACGGCATCCGTTCCAGCATGACCGTCCCGATCTACGGCCAGGGGCGTTTATTCGGCTTCATCTTTTTCGATTCCAACAAGCCCGCCTTCTTCAATGGCGCGATGCCCGACCGCCTGTTGCCATATGCAAAAATAATAACGCTGCTTCTGATCCACGAGGTCATGACGGCCAATCTCGTCCGTGCCGTCGTCAAAACCGCCCAGGAGATAAGCCGCCACCGGGACTATGAAACCGCCACCCATCTGGAACGGATGTCAAATTATGCCCGATTGATCGCAAATGAAGGGGCATATCAGTGGGGCCTTACCGATGAATTTATCGAACATCTATTTTGGTTTGCGCCGCTCCATGACATCGGCAAGGTCGGGGTTCGGGACATCATTATGCTGAAGCCCGGCAAGCTGACCGAGGCCGAAATGGAAGAAATGAAGCTGCATGTGATGAAAGGCGTCGACATCATCGATGCCATCACGCACGATTTCGGCTTGCAGAAAATTCCGTATATCGATGTCGCCCGAAATATCATTGCCTTTCACCATGAAAATGTCGACGGCTCCGGATATCCGACAGGCGCGCGCCGCGGCGATATCCCGATAGAGGGGAGGATCATCGCCGTCGCCGACGTCTTCGATGCCCTGACGAGCGACCGACCCTATAAGAAAAAGTGGTCCAATCAAGATGCCGTAGATCACCTGCGTAAGCTGGTCGGCCAGAAATTCGACGGCGATTGTGTCGAGGCATTGATACGCCGGATGGATGAGGTAATAGCGATTCAGCAGCGATTCCAGGCCGACGTCGATATTTGAAAAGCCCGTCGCCTGGCCGCCCCATGTTCATCGTGGCCAGGCGAGATCCCAGGCTGCGGCCGTGCGGGTTCGCGCGAATAACCCTTCAATTCCCTGACCGGCGATTGTAACGTGATCTCTTGGCGAGGCGAGTCATGTCCAGAGATCCGGTCAAAAGCAGCCAATCCTTCGACTACATCATTGTCGGTGCGGGCACGGCCGGCTGCCTGCTGGCCAACCGCCTGAGCCAGGATCCGTCGAAACGCGTTCTCCTGCTGGAGGCCGGCAAGAAGGACAACTACCATTGGATCCATATCCCGGTCGGCTATCTCTACTGCATCGGCAATCCGCGCACGGAATGGCTTTATCAGACGGAGCCGGAGGCCGGGCTCAACGGGCGCAGCCTGCGCTATCCCCGCGGCAAGACATTGGGCGGCTGCTCGTCGATCAACGGCATGATCTATATGCGCGGCCAGGCGCGCGATTACGATAATTGGGCGGCGCAAACGAATGACGATGCCTGGTCATGGGCGAATGTGCTGCCCGCCTTCAAGGCGCATGAGGATCATTATCGCCTCGATAACGGCGCCGATCCGCGGACCGGCGGCAATAGCCGCTTTTCGGACATGCATGGCCATGGCGGCGAATGGCGTATCGAGAAGCAGCGCCTGAAATGGGATATCCTCGAGGCCTTCGCGGCAGCGGCCGTGCAGGCAGGCGTGCCGCGATCGAGCGACTTCAATACCGGCGATAATGAGGGCGTCGGCTATTTCGAGGTCAACCAGAAATCCGGCTGGCGCTGGAATACGTCGAAAGCTTTCTTGCGGCCGATCCGGGGACGGACAAATCTCGCCGTCTGGACCGAGGCCTGCGTCGAGCGGCTTTTCTTCGAAACCGGGGCGGACGGCCGCCCCCGCTGCACCGGAATCGTACTGAAACGCGGCGGCCAAGAGATAACCGTGCGGGCGCAAGGCGAGGTGATCCTTTCCGCCGGCGCCATCGGTTCGCCGCAGTTGCTGCAGCTTTCCGGCGTCGGGCCGGCGGCGCTGCTGAGATCGCGCGGCATTGATGTGGTGCATGATCTGCCAGGCGTCGGCGAGAACCTCCAGGACCATCTGCAGATCCGCGCCGTCTTCAAGATCGCGGGTGCCAAGACCTTGAACATGCTGGCGAACAGCTTGTGGGGCAAGGCCGGTATCGCGCTGGAATATGCGCTGAAGCGCTCCGGTCCGATGAGCATGTCGCCATCGCAGCTTGGCGCCTTCACCCGCTCGGACCAAAGCCAGCCTTATGCCAATCTGGAATATCATGTGCAGCCTTTGAGCCTGGATGCCTTCGGCCAGCCGCTCCACGCTTTTCCGGCACTGACGGCAAGCGTCTGCAACCTCAATCCGACCAGCCGCGGCACGGTGCATATCCGCAGCAATCGGCATCAGGATGCGCCGGCCATCGCACCGAACTACCTGGCCACGGCAGAAGACCGCAAGATCGCGGCCGACAGCCTGCGACAGGTCCGCCGGATCGCCGCCCAGCCGGCCCTGGCCCGCTATGAGCCGGTCGAGTGGAAGCCGGGGACCCAATTCGAGACCGATGAGGAATTGGCCAGGCTGGCGGGCGATATCGCCAGCACGATCTTCCATCCGGTCGGCACAACCAGGATGGGTCGGCCCGATGACCCGTCGGCGGTGGTCGACAGCCATTTGCGGGTTCGCGGGATCAGGGGATTGAGGGTGGTCGATGCCGGCGTCATGCCGACCATCACCAGCGGCAATACCAATTCGCCCACATTGATGATCGCGGAGAAGGCCGCGCCGTGGATCCGGCAGGGCACATAATCCACGTATGACGAGGGCCGAAGCCGGGAGCGCTAGGTCATTCCCGCCGGGCCAGCATGGTGCCGCGGCAATCGGCGGTACCGCATTTGCAGGCATACAGGGCCCGCATTTCCTCCGTCTGCTGGCCTTCGACGTCAAGGGCGTAGTCTATAAAGAGTTCATCTCCCGCCTGAATGGCCGTCATTGTCTCGATGAAGACCCTGCCGTTATCCTCGATCGCCAGACAGTTGGGGGCGCAGGCATGGTTCAGCCAACGCGCGCTGTTGCCGCCGCGACCGCCATCGATCACGCGCCCGTCCGACAGCCCAAACAGGAAGGTATGACCGTTCTCGTTGCTGGGCGGGCGTTGAATAATCTCGCCCTTGTATTCGAGAATGCGTTTGGCGGCCGGAATGGGCCGCAGGGCGAACACACCTTTGCCGTGAACGGGTGAGTCCCGTACGATGATACGCCGCATGATCAAGACCACTGAGAGCTAACGAGAACCGGCCCCGGCCCTGGGAACTGTCAGTTCCGGTGACGCCGACCGCTCTGCCGATCGGGCTTCCTGAGATCTAGACATAATTGCACGCCGGCGCGCAACAAGGGCCGTGACTGAGACCACCAATGGAATGCTGACGGAGGCCTTTAAGTCACGCGGCCGTCAGATGGCTGACGGATCGCGTCCGCGATCTTTTCGGCGATCATCACCACCGCGGCATTGATATTGCCGCTGGGCAGATCCGGCATGACCGAGGCATCGACCACGCGCAGCGCGTCGATGCCGCGCACGCGCAATTGCGGATCCACCACGGCGAACTCGTCGCCGTCCAGCCCCATCTTGCAGGTGCCGATCGGATGGTGGACGGTGATCGAGGTGTTGCGGATATGGGCGTCGATATCCGCATCCGCCGTCTTCTCCAGGCCGGGTGCGATCTCGCGGGCAATGAAGGGGGCCATGGAGGGCTGGGCGGCGATCTCGCGCGCCATCTTGACGCCGGCCCGAAGCGCCTGCCAGTCCGCCTCGGTCGAGAGGAAGTTCTGATGGATCTTCGGCGCGGCGAAGGGATCGGCGGAGCTCAATGTCACCGTGCCGCGGCTCTCGGGATGCAGCATGACGATGCGGCAGGCGAAGCCGTCCTTGAACGGCGCCTTGAAGGGTTGGAAATAGGGCCAGGCGCCGAGGGGGGCCGCCGTCAGCAGGAACTGGATATCGGGCAGCGGCACATCCGGCCGGCTCTTCAGGAAGGCGGTGAGGCCGCCCGGCACATCGGCGGCAAAGCCGGTGCCGAACAGATAGGCCTTGGCCAGTTCCCGCCCGATGCGGTCATAGCGCATCATGCGATGGAACGGGCCGGGCTCCTTGCGGTGATACATCAGGATCACCGACACATGGTCCTGCAGGTTTCGCCCGACACCGGGCAAAGCGGCCTTGACCGGCAGGCCGAGGCGTTGCAATTCCACCGGATCGCCGATGCCGGACAGGGTCAGCAGCTGCGGCGAATTGATGACGCCGCCGGCCAGGATCACCTCTCGCGCGGCATGAACGATCTGCGCGGCGCCGTTCTGGCGGTATTCGATGCCGGTCGCCCGCCGGCCCTCGATCAGGATGCGGGTGGCATGGGCGTTGACCTCAACCTGCAGGTTGCCACGTTTCAATGCTGGGCGCAGATAGGCGGTGGCGCCGCTGCTGCGCCGGCCTTTGCCGATGGTCATCTGCAATCGGCCGAAACCTTCCTGCTGGGCACCGTTGTAATCCTCGGTCCAGCCATGGCCGGCGGATTTGGCGGCCGCGGCATAGGCCTGCACCAGCGGGTCCTGATATTTGCAGGTCTGGGTCGAGATCGGCCCGTCGCCGCCGCGATAGGCATTGCCGCCGCCTTCCCAACTTTCCTGCTTGCGGAAATAAGGCAGGACGGCGTCAAAGGACCAGTCGGTCAGGCCGCTGGCGGCCCAGCGGTCGTAATCGCCGCGATTGCCGCGCACATAGGCCATGGCATTGGTCGAGGAGGAGCCGCCGATCACCTTGCCCCTGGCGCATTCCACGCGCCGGCCGCCGACATTGTCCTCGGGCTCGCAGAAATACATCCAGTCATGCAGACGCTTCTGCAGGATCTTGCCCCAGCCGAGCGGGATGTGAATCCAGGGATCGCGGTCCCAGCCGCCGGCTTCCAGGAGCAGCACCTTGACGGAAGGGTCGGCGGAAAGGCGGTTCGCCAAGGTGCAGCCGGCCGAGCCGGCGCCGACGATGACATAATCGTAAGTCTGGTTTGCCGCCATGATTGCGCGCTTTGTCCCCTGTCGTGGTCGCCGGTGTGCTGGTCGCCGTTATCGCGAGGTGCCCGGTGGCACGGGCACCTCGCTCGTCATTCAGGTGTTATTGCAGGAAGCTATCAGTATAGACGCTGTCGACCGGGACCGGCTGCTTCAGGGCGCCCTGCTGCTGCAGGACATCCAGGGTCTTGGTCCATTCTTCCTTGGTCATGGCGCCGAGCGGCGCCTTGCCGTCGGCCGAGGAGAAGGTGGCGTCGATATCGGCCTGGAGCTGCTTTTCCAGCACCTCTTCCTTGCCGGCATATTCCGGATTGGCCTTGACGACGAGGGCGGCGGCAGCCTTCGGATCCTTCACCACATCGGCGAAGGCCTTCATATAGGCGGCGACGAAGCGCTTGGCGAGATCAGGCTTCTCCTTGGCGAGCTTGTCGGAGGTGAAGACGCCCGAGCCATAGATGTCATAACCGAATTTCGATCCCAGCATGACGCTGAGCGAGCCGGGGCCGCCGGCCTTTGCTTCAAGTTCAGGCACTTCGGCATCGATGTAGCCTGGAACGGCATCGACCCGGCCAAGCAGCAGATAGTTTTCATAAGGCGGGGCGACGGAGCTTTCCGTCAGGTCCTTCTCGCTCATGCCATTGGCCGCCAGCAAGGCCTTGAAGAAGATATAGGTCGAGCCGGCGGGATGGATGCCGATATTGAGGCCCTTGAGATCGGCGGGCGTGTTCAGGGTCTTGTGCTTGGAAAGCGCGATCATCGCCAGCGGGCTGCGCTGGTTGACGCCGATAATGGCGATAACGGGCAGGCCCTGGGACCGCGTGACGGCCAAAGTCGGCAGATCGCCGAAACCGAAATCGGCATTTCCGTTGGCGACCAGCCGCAACGCATCCGGCGTGCCGGTGCCCTTGCGGATCTCGGTCACGTTGATGCCGTTCTCGGTGAAATAGCCCTTTTCCTTGGCGACGAAGAACATGGCGTGATCGCCGCGCACGACCCAGTCGAGCTGCACTTTCACGTCATCGGCGGCCTGCGCCGGCCGCTCCAGGGCGAGCAGGCCGAGGGCGCCGCCCAAGCCGGATCCGACCAGGCCCAGCACCAGAAAGCCGGCCGAAAGATGTTTAAAAAACATTGTCATGCCTCCGTTTGTTTCGAAATTGAATGAAAGAAATCAGGCCCGGTTCACCGCATCGAATTTCGGCGCCCAGGGAATGAGCACGCGCTCGAGCAGTTCGATCAGGTAGTAGAAGATGACGCCGACGACGGAGACGATCACCAGGGCGGCAAAGACCATCGCGGTATCGAGCTGGGTCGAGGCGAATTGGATGAGATAGCCGAGCCCCGCCGAGGCGCCGGCGAATTCGCCGACGATGGCACCGATCACGCTGAAGGTGATGGCGACCTTCATGCCTGCCATCAGATGCGGCAAGGCATGCGGGATGCGGACGCGCAGCAGGATATCGTTCTCGCGCGCGCCGACCGAGCGCATCAGCGACACGAAGGATTGCTCGACCGATTGCAACCCGCTCAGCATGTCGAGGGTGACGGGAAAGAAGGCGATCACCATGATCAGGATCACCTTGGGGGCAAGATCGTAGCCGAACCAGAGAATGAAGATGGGGGCGAGGGCGACTTTCGGCACGGTCTGGAACAGGACGATCAGCGGATAGAGTGCGCGGCCGAACAGCCGGAACCTGACGATCAGCAAGGCCAGCGCGATGCCGACGATAACGGCCAAAGCGAAGCCGACCAGCACTTCCTTGGCGGTGACCAAGGTGGCGCCCGCCAGAATGCCGGCATTGGAGATGAGGGCCGCGGCGATGTTCGACGGTGCCGGCAGGACGAAGATCGACACATTCAGCAGACGGATTGCCAGTTCCCAGAGGATGAGAACCAGGACGAAAAGTCCCAGCCCCGGCGCAATTCGGATGCAGGCGGCGATGAGATCGTCGCCTCTGCTGGATTTGTCTGTCACCGTGGCATCCATCTGCATCATCCTGGTCTTGAGCGTGTCCATATCGGTCGAGAGGCGAGGGGGTGAGGGAGTTAAGGCGTTGCGCGGCGATTCCCGTGGCTCTCGATCAGCCTTTCGCGCAACAGGCTCTCGGTTTCGCGGAAGCGCGGGTCGCCGAAGCTGTCACTGTTGCGCGGAAAGGGCAGCGGCACGGCAATTGAGCTGACGATCCGGCCGGGCTGCACCCCCATCACATGCACGTCATGCGACAGCAGCACCGCTTCATCGATCGAATGGGTGACGAGCACGATGGTCTTCCGGGTGCGCTCCCACACATCCAGCATGAGATAGCTCATTTCCTCGCGGGTGATGGCGTCGAGCGCGCCGAACGGCTCGTCCATCAACAGGATCTGCGGATTGAGCGTCAAAGCCCGGGCGATGGAGACCCGCTGGCGCATGCCGCCGGAAAGTTGTGATGGCAGTTTTGCAAAGGCCTGTTCCAGCCCGACCAGCCGGAGATTTTCGGCCGCGCGGTCACGGGCCTCCTTGCCGGAGATCGAGCGATCCGACACCTGCAACAGGAAGGCGGCATTCTCCAAAGCGGTCTTCCAGGGCAGCAGATTGGCCTCCTGGAAAACCAGGCCGACAAGCCGGCGCCTTGCCGCTTCCTGCGGGGCGACGCCGGCGACTTCCATCTGGCCGCGCGATGGCGGCACCAGGCCGGCGATCGCCTTCAGCAGCGTGCTCTTGCCGCAACCCGACGGACCGATCAGCGAGACGATGCTGCCGCTTTGGATCGCGAGATTGATGTCCTGGATAACGGCGGGACCATGCTTGATGCCGGGATAGCTGATAGCGACGTCCCGGGCCGTGATCATGGCCGTGCCTTGCTGGCGCGGCTCGGCCTGATCGCTGGCGGTCGATATGCGGTTGACGGCTGATTTGCTGGCGACGCCCACGTTCCCTCCTGCCGATCTCTGTCCTCGCGTCGCCGCGGCAATTCCGGCAGACCTGCCGGATCTGGGAGATGGCGTAGAAGGGGATGAGACATGGGCGTTTCCAAGCTGAACGATGACGCGCGGAAATGATCCCGATCGACCGACGACAAACGCCGGACGCTACGATGCCGAAACCCCTGATCTGATATCCAGCCGCACCTGTCGCATTTCTATCCGGTATTCCGCCCCTCCTTGCGGAGCGGCGTGGTACCAGCTGTCGCGATCATGGTTCGGCGGTTCAGATAAAACGAACTCTACCCAGAACGAAGACGTCACCAATCCCTAACATACGAACCATGTCCCTCACAAGTGTGAACGTCAATTGGTTCGAGTCTTTGATAATGGTTCGGCCGTGGCTAACGGAACCGATCGCGGGATTTGCTGACGACTCAGGCGGCTAGCGGCGTTCGAGGCGTGGATGCCGGCCCGTACTGAGTGAGGAAAGGACGAAGCGGGCAAGCGTCGTCATGCGACGGCTTGCCGATGAGCGCAGGGCTCCCATGAGCACAGGACTCCCATGAGCACGAGCTCCGCAGCCCGAGTCGACTGCCCTAGCAGCCGATCTATTGTTCGGTATTGCCGCTGACCGGGAAGGCGTGCTGGTAAATGTGGCGCTGGATGTCGCTGAGATGCTGATACATGACTTCCTGCGCGCGGTCGCCCTTGCGGGCGGCGATCGCTTCGGAAATCTCGCGATGAAAATCGGCATGGACCGATTGGCGCTTGTAGCAATTGGCGTTCTCGCCCAGGCGGCGCCAGCCGGCATCGCGCTGGCTGGCATGCAGCGTATCGAAGATCGCCAGGAACAGGGCGTTGCGGGCAGCCTCCGCGATGGTGCGGTGGAATTTCGCATCGGCGGCTTCATAAGTGGCGGAGGTGGTGGCCGCCTTGGTTTCCTCGGCCAGGACCTGCAGCCGCTTGATGTCGGCCTGAGAGGCGCGAAAGGCCGCCAGACGCGCCATGACGGGCTCGATCGAGAGGCGGACTTCGATGACTTCCAGGGGATTGGTGTGGTCCAGGATCTCCTCGAAGGCGACGCCGCTGGCGCCGGCCGAAACTAGCGAGGGCAGGCTGATGCCGGACGTGGCCGCACCGTTCGGCCGGGGCGTCTCCGTTACCATCGTGCCATGCACGAAGGTGCCGCGGCCCTGATGGCGGATGATGCGGCCTTCCTGTTCGAGAATGTCGAGCGCGCGCCGCAAGGAGCGGCGGCCGACGCCGAGATCGCTCGACAGGACCCGCTCCGGCGGGATGCGGCCCTCGGCATCGGCGCAGCCATCTTCGATCAGCTGGCGCAATTTGCTCAGGGTTTGATCCATTCGCTCCATGATGCGGATTCCCGTTTGTCTCTCTCGTTCCGGCCAAACCTCGGTCCCTGGCCTCGGTCTTTGACCCCGGTCTTTGGCATTCAGTGATCGCCGCCGGCATGGTCGGCAGTCAAGCCTACCATCGCCTGTCCTAAGACAGGGCCAAGCCGGCGACCGCGATCTGCCTTGTCCGCTACGCCACTCGTATCGGCCGCAGTATCAGCTCCACCGATCGTTTACAGGTTGCGGTCTCCGCCAAACACCGGAAACCAATATCGGCTAAAACGATACCATGATTGCATTGATCCGGCAATCATTGGACCAATCTGCGTAATTTCATCGAACCAGTCTCGTTGCGTATTGACGATGATCCAAGGAAATGGTTACGATCCGGTCAATCACGCGACTGGGGCGTGAACCAATAAGCGCAAAATGGTTCAACAGCCGAAGCCGACAGCAGATCGAGCGAGGCGAGACAGAGGGCGCGCTATGCCACATACGAATACAAAGCTGGAAGGCCACAATCTGCAGGCCGCCATGGATCAGCTCCATGCGGATGTCTATGACCGGCAGATGGCGCCCTTTTGGGCGATCGACAAGAAGGCCGACCATGATGAAGACAATCAGGTCAAGGACAAGCAGAAGGCCGTTCCGCATATCTGGAAATACAAGACCGATATCGAGCCCTTGCTCTACCGGTCGGCGGAACTGATCAACACGGAATCCTCGGAGCGCCGGTCACTCATCCTGGTCAATCCGGGCCTGGCACCGAGGCGTGCCTCGGTCAGCACCATGTACACGGCCTACCGGCTCAACGATCCCAATGAGATCATGCCGCCGCACCGGCATTCGCCCAATGCGATACGCCTCGGTTTGACCGGCAGCATGAATTTCACCGGGGTGGAGGGCGAAAACATCACCTTCGGGCCCGGCGATCTGGTGCTGACGCCGCATGATACCTGGCACAATCACGGCAATCAGGGCAACGAGCCGGCGATCAATCTCAGCGTGCTGGATCTGCCGCTGGTGGAGACGCTGAACGCCACCTATTTCGAGCATGATTACACGGAAGAAGAAGAGGGCCAGCGCGTTCGGCGCGCGGTGCAATCTTCCCGCTTCCCCGGCGATTATTCCCAGCGCGTCTATGGTCATGGCGGTCTGATGCCGCGCTTCGTCTCGCATCTGCGTGGCACCGGTGCCGCGTCGCCCATGTATCTCTATCGGTGGGACATGATGCGGGAGCTGCTGGAGAAATTCCGCGACTGGGACGGCGATCCGCATGAAGCCCTGATGATCGAATATGTCGATCCGACCACCGGCACGCCGGTCTACAAGACCATCACGTTCTTCATGCAGATGCTGCGGCCGGGCGAGAAGACCTTGCCGCTGAAACAGAATGCCAGCCTGCTCTGTGCGCCCTTCGAAGGCAGCGGTTACAGCATCGTCGGCAACAAGCGGCTGGATTGGGCGCCTTTCGACACCTTTGCGGTACCCGGGGGAACGTGGTGCGAGCATGTCAACAGCTCGGCGACGGAGCCGGCGATCCTGTTCATCGCCAGCGATGAGCCGACCTTGAAGGCCCTGGCGCTCTATCAGAAGCACGGCAAGAAGCCGGGCGGCGAGATCGTCCGATTGGCGTGATCGCCTGATCGCCGGCAGATTCTCGGATCATTCATTCATCGCGGGCCTGCGCGCCCGTTTCGGTTTCTCTTGTGGCAGATAGCATGGCTCAAAGTCTCAATACCGAACTCCTGGCTCATATCGATTGTCCCGGCGGCGGGCAGGTCTGGGTCGACGGAAACATCCTCTATATCGGCCATATGCGCCAGCCGACCGGCACCACCATCGTCGATATTGCCGATCCGCGGCATCCGCGCATTCTCAATCGCATCGAAATGCCGGTCGGCTGGCATTCGCATAAGGTGCGGACAGCCAATGGCATCATGATCGTCAATCACGAGAAGCAGGGGCCCGACGGCGCGGCGGAATTCGGCGGCGGTCTCGGCATCTATGACGTTTCGAAACCGGCGGAACCCAAGCTGATCACCAAATGGCGGACCCATGGCAAGGGGGTGCATCGCTACGATTTCGATGGCCGCTATGCCTATATCTCGCCGACCGCCGAAGGCTATGTCGGCAATATCGTGATGATCCTGGATTTGCAGGATCCCGCCAAGCCGGAAGAGGTCGGTCGCTGGTGGATTCCCGGCCAATGGAAGGCGGGTGGCGAAACCTATCCCTGGGAAAATTGGACGCCGCCACGCTGCCATCACCCGATCCGGCGCGGCAATCGCCTCTATGTCAGCTATTGGCATCACGGCTTTTTCATCCTCGACATTTCCGACATGTCGGCGCCGAAGCTGATTTCCGCGGTCAATACCTCGCCGACCTTTCCACATCCGACGCATACCTGCCTGCCGATGCCCGAACCGCTGAAAGGCCGCAAGGTCATGGTGGTGGCGGATGAGGATGTCGCCAAATTATGGCCGGCGGCGCCGGCCTTCACCTGGATCTACGACATCACCAACGAACAATGCCCGATTCCGATTTCCACCTTCCAGGTCGAGGGCGTGGACAAGGACGGTTCACCGCAACCGCCGATGATGGGCTGCCACCAGCCCTCCGAGCGCTTCACCGGCACGATCATCCCCTTTGCCTGGTTCGCCAAGGGCCTGCGGCTGATCGATATCGCCGACCCGTTCAGGCCGAAGGAGGTCGGCTTTTACGAATCGGCGGCGCCGGAAGGATTCGACCTGGCCTCGTCGAACGATGTGACCATCGATGATCGCGGCGTGATCTATCTGATCGACCGGCAGCGCGGTGTCGATATCATCGAAACGACGGTCTTCTGACAGGCGGATGGCAAGATGAGCGACAGCAAGACAAAGAAGATCAAACCGATCGGCGCCAAGAATCCCAATCTGCCCTTCCATCCGGCGGTGCGGGCAGGGGATTTCATTTTCATCTCCGGCCAGGTCGCCAAGGATGAGAAGGGCAATATGTGCGCCGGCCCGATCGAGGAGCAGACCCGTTGGACGGTGGAAGCGCTGCGCCGCATCCTGGCATTGGAAGGGGCGGATCTCAGCGATATCGTGCGCGTCACGGTCTATCTCGACGATGCACGCGATTTCGGCCGTTACAACCGTGTCTTCGCCGAATATTTCCCCGAGGGAAATATCGCGCGGACGACTGTGGAGGCGCGGGCCGTGATCGATACCAAGATCGAAATGGATGCGATCGCCTATAAGCCGCTGGCCTAAGGCAAGTTGCAGGAAACCGGCGAGCGCGTCGCGGCGCCGCTCGCCATCAACAAGAAGATGAGGGAGGCATTTGCGATGCTGAGAGTTCTAGGGCGCGGCACGTCGGGGAACGTGCAGAAGGTCGTTTGGCTGCTGGAAGAATTGGGCACCCCCTATCAGCGCGAGGATTACGGCCGGCAATTCAACAACACGCAGGATGCCGCTTATCTCGGCCTCAACCCCAATGGCAAGGTGCCGACCCTGGTTGATGGCGATACGGTGATCTGGGAATCGAATACGATCCTGCGCTATCTCTGCAACAAAGCGGGGAATACGTCTTTCTATCCCACCGATCCGGCCGCGCGCAGCAAGGTCGAACGCTGGATGGACTGGCAGCTATCCGCGTTGAACAATTCCTATCTCGGCATCTTCAAGGAAGCGAAGAAGCCGGCGGCCGAGCGCGCCGCCAGCTGGGCCACCGACAGCAAGGAGCTGACGGCGCAGCTGGAAATACTGGAAAAGGCGCTGACCTCGCAGCCCTGGCTGGGCGGCAAGGAATTGAGCCTCGCCGAATTCAGCCTCGGTCCGATCGTGATTCGCTGCCTTGCTTTCCCCCTCGACCTGCCGGCTTTGCCCAAGCTGAAGGATTGGTGCGATCGCCTGCAGGCTCGGCCGGCCTTCAAGAAAGTGACCGGCTGAGCTGCGGCCGGGGCAATGTTCGACGGCTGCAACGCGCAAAGACAAAGCAGGGGATGAGATGACAAAGGCCGCTATCATCGGTCTCGGGACCATGGGTCCCGGCATTGCCGCCACATTGGCCCGCGCCGGCATGACCGTCACTGCCTATGACGCCAGCGCGGAGCAGCGCAATAAGGCGGCGCAAAACCTGGCCCTGGCGCAGACGGTGCTCGCCAATCTCGGCGTTCCCGATAACAGCAATGACAGCGGGATCCGGGTGACGGAAACCCTGGCCGATTGTGTGGCGGGGGCGGATTTCGTGCTGGAAACGGTGCCGGAAAAGCTCGACCTCAAGATCGAGATCTTTCGCGCGGTCGAGAAGCTGGTCGACAAGACTTGCATCCTCGCCTCGGACACATCGGGTATTCCGATCAGCAAGATCCAGGAAGGCGTCGCGGTGCCGGAACGGCTGGTCGGCATGCATTGGTCGAATCCGCCGCATATCATTCCGATGATCGAAGTGATCGCCGGCGCCAAGACCGCGCCCGAGGTTGTCACGTGGATGGTCGACCGCATCAAATCGATCGGCCTGCTGCCTGTCGTCGTGAAGAAGGATGTGCCCGGCTTCGTCGAGAACCGCGTGCTTTATGCGCTGTTGCGGGAATGCGTCGATCTGGTGGATCAGGGCGTCATCGATGTCGAAGGGCTCGATACCTGTGTCTCCTGGGGCATCGGCTATAAGCTGTCGGTGATCGGACCGATGGCATTGCTCGACATGGCGGGGCTGGATATCTATCAGGCGGTGGGCAGCTATCTGAACAAGGAACTCTGCAACCGGCCGGATGTCAGCAAATACATCACCGAGAGGACGGCGGCGGGCAAACTGGGAATCAAAACCGGTGGCGGCGTCTTCGACTATACGCCGGAACGAATCGCCGAATTGCGCGAGCAGCGGGCGCGCAAGCTGGTTTCCGTGCGCAAGACATTGCAGAGTTGAGGCCAGGGAAGGTCAGGGAATTGTGTCGGGCAGTCGTGTCAGGGACAGAATGAGGAGCGGCTCGGCATAAGAAGGCGGTGTGGCGGCTCTTTAAGTCGGCTGCCATACCGGATAAGGAACAGCCAGAAGCGGCGTTTTGCATTATAATAAATGAGGGCTTGGGAGGGCCAAACAATGATCAGGACAAAATTCGGACAACGCGTGCAGCTGTTGCTGGCCGCGACGGTGCTGTCTGGGGTCGTGAGTGCCGGCGGCATGGTGATGCCGCAGCCGGCAGCGGCGGCCGATATCAAAAAGATCGCGATTCTGACACCGGAAGATCCGACCGATTATGGCTGGAACCAGCAGGGGTTCGATGCGGCCAAGGCGGTGGCGGCAAAATACGGGCTGGAATTCATGCCGGCGACCGGGCTCGGCTATGGCGATGTCCGCCCGACCTTGCGTGAATTGGCGGGTGACGGCGCCAATCTGATGATCGCCCATGCCAGCGGCTATAACACGGCGGCGCCGGAGATCGGTGCGGAGACCAAGGTGCCGGTGGCGATCGTCGATCGTCCCGATGCCAACAAGCCGGGCGCCATCGCCGATTACACGCTGAGCGGCCATGAAGGCGCCTATCTGGCCGGCCGGCTTGCGGCCAAGATGACGCAGACCGGTGCCGTCGGCATCGTCGTATCGGGCGAGCCGCCGTCCTGGAATTCGCAATCGGCGGCCTTCGCCGAGGGCGTTCAGGCGGAAAATAAGAAGGTCAAGATCATCTATGCCGTGATCGGCCCGGCCGCCTATGCGGATGCGGCCGGCGGCCGTCGTGTCACCGAAAGCGTGATCGGCGCCGGCGCCGATATCATCTTCGGCCAGGGTGACGGTGCCAGTTTCGGCATGCTGCAGGCGGTGGAAACCACCAAGCCGGTGAAGGGCGACAAGGCCTATTTCATCGACGTCATCGGCGACAAGACGCCGATCGACAAAGGCTTTCTGCTGTCCTCGGTGATTTGGAACCTGGTGCCGGTCTATAGCGCCATGGTCGAGGATCTGAAGGCCGACAAGTTCGGCACGCATAAATACGAGATCAGCCTGAAGGACAATTCCGTCGAGCTGCTGCACAGCAAGCATATTCCCGACAAAGTGTGGCAGGAAATCTCCGATCTGCGCCAGCAGATCATCGACGGCAAGATCAAGCTCGTACCGATCTTCGATGCCCAGAAGGTGCGGGCGCTGATGACATCGGTCGACGCAAAGTAGACCCGTTGATTGCAGGAAGAGTGTAGGATGAGGATCGCCATGCACCCTGATGCATGGCGATCCGATTGAACGGGCGGCATAGATGGCTCAAGAGACGACAGCTGCGCGGGGGCCTGGGGTTCCGGCGATTGCCGTTGCCGGCATTACCAAACGCTATCCCGGCGTCGTCGCCAATGACAATGTGTCGCTGGAATTCTTCGCCGGCGAGATCCATGTCCTGCTGGGCGAGAATGGTGCCGGAAAATCGACCCTGATCGCCATGCTGGCCGGCATGCAGCAGCCGGATGCCGGACAGATCCTGTTGCAGGGCAAGCCTGTCCGACTGGCCTCGCCGCGGACCAGCCTGGATCACGGCATCGGTACGGTGTTCCAGCATGTGCTGCTGGTGCCGAGCCTCACCGTCATCGAAAATCTCATGCTGGGCGGCCCCTGGTGGCAGCGCCTCCACAAGGGCCCGGCTTTGGCCCGGTTCAAGGAATTGTCCGGCATTCTCGGCGTCGACATCGATCCGGATGCCCAGGTCGGACGGCTGTCGCTGGGCCAGCAGCAGCAGGTCGAGATCATGCGCGCTTTGTGGCGCGGCGAGCGGGTTCTTATTCTCGACGAGCCGACATCGATGCTGACGCCGCAAGGCGTCCACGATCTCGGCGAGGTCTTGGCGCGGCTGCGCGACAAGGGCGTCGCCATCGTGCTCATCACCCATAAGATGCAGGAAGCCTATAACTTCGGTGATCGCATTTCGGTGCTGCGTCTCGGCCGCTTCGTCGGCGCAATCGAGCCCGAGCGGCTGTCCGGGATGACCCAGGTCGAGGTGACGGATGAGGTCATCCATCTGATGTTTGGCAGTGCCGATCACGCCGGTGCCGAGGTGGCCGTGCTGGTGGGCCGGCGGCGCGAGGCTGCGCCGCTAATCGCGGGGCGGGCGCCTCGTCTCATCGTCCGGCATCTGTCGACCCATGCAGAATGGGGCGAATGCCCGGTGCGCGATGTGAGCTTCGAGCTGCGTCCGGGCGAGGTCCTGGGGATCGCAGGGGTCGATGGCAACGGGCAGAAGCATCTGGCCGAAGTGCTCGCCGGTCAGCGCCCTGCTGCCGAGGGCTCGATCGTCATTGATGATCAGGACGTGACGCAAGGCGGCGTCGAGGCGCGGCGCCGGCTCGGTCTGCGCTATATCACCGATGAGCGTCTGGGCGAGGGCACGGTGGGGACTTTCTCCGTCGCGACCAATCTCGTGCTTAAGGAAATCGGCCGGCCGCCGCTGTGGCGCAACGGGCTGACCTTGTGGGACAAGGTGCATCAGCAGGCCCGCGACCAGATTCGGCAGCACGATATCCGCACGCCCTCGGAGCGCACGCCGATCGCCAAACTGTCGGGCGGCAATATCCAGAAGGCTTTGCTGGCTCGCGAACTGACGGAGACGGCCGGCATCGTCATCTTCAACAAGCCAACCTATGGACTTGATCTCCATAACATCCGGCTGGCCCGGGAGCGTATCCGCGAAAGCGCGGGCAGGGGCCTCGCGACCATCGTCATTTCCAACGAGCTCGACGAATTGCTGGAACTCTCGGACCGCATCGGCGTGATGTTCCAGGGACGGCTGGCCGGCATCGTCGACAACAAGGCCAATGCGGAACGCCAGATCGGCTTGCTGATGACGGGGGCGGCGCAGGAATGAGTTCGGTCCTGGAAACACAGGTGGAATCCATGTTGCCGCAGCATCCGGGCGGGAAGCTGGTCAAATCCGCTTTGGCCGCGGGTTTGCGCATCCTGCTGCCCGTCCTGCTGGCCCTGATCGTCGGTGGTGCCATCCTGATGGTGCTCGGCAAGAATCCGCTGGCCTATTACGGCTATGTGCTGGAGCGCGGCCTGCTCAGCTGGGGCGGCTTCCAGGCGACCTTGACCCGCATGGCGCCTTTGCTGCTGATGGCGGCCGGGCTCATCGTCGCTTTCCGTGCCGGTATCTGGAATCTGGGCGGTGACGGCCAGTTCCTGCTGGCGGCTGTGATCACGGCTGCTCTGGCGCCGGCGCTGATTCAGGTGATGCCGCGTTCACTGATGATCGTCTGTTGCATCCTCGTTTCGGTCGGTGTCGCCGCCCTCTGGGCCTTGCTGCCGGCTTTGCTCAAGGCACGCTACGGGGTCAACGAGATCGTCACGTCACTGATGATGAGCTTTCTCGGCATCAGCCTTGCCAATGTGCTGGTCAAGCTGGTGTTCCGCGATCCGACGACGACGGTGCCGCAAACGCCGGACCTGCCGGTGGAAGACCGGCTGCCGCGGCTCTTCGATACCACGGTTCATGCCGGTATCCTGATCGCGCTGGCGGTCATCATCCTGGTGCATATCATGATGACGCGCACCTCTTTCGGTCTGAAACTGCAGATCGTCGGCGCCAATCCGCGGGCCGCGGTACATGCCGGCCTCAATGTCGCCTGGCTGACCGTGGCCACCTTCGCGCTGAGCGCCGGCTTGATCGGCATGGCGGGGTCGGTGGAAATTCTCGGCGTCTGGGGGACGGTGCGGGCCGACTGGAATCCGGCCTATGGGCTGATCGTCGTGCCACTGGTTTTTCTCGCCCGCTTTCATGGCATCGGGGTGATCGGCTTCACCTTGTTCTTCGCGGTGCTGATGATCGGCGGCGAAAGTGCTTCGCGCCGTATCGGCGTGCCGCAGCATTACGTGCTGGTGCTGGTCGCCCTGCTGCTGCTGTTCCTGGCCTTGGTCGAATATCTCGACCAGAGATGGCGCAAGCGGGTGAAGGACTGAGCCATGGATGCGCTTCTGACACAGCCATTCCTGACCTCACTGATTTTCGGCGCGGTAACCGCCGGCATCCCGCTCTTGCTGGCCGGCCTCGGCGAGCAGATTTCGGAAAAGGCCGGCGTGCTCAATATCGGCATCGAAGGCATGATGCTGTTCGGTGCCTATTGCGGCTTCGTCGCCGCTTATTATTCGGATTCCTTCTGGCTCGGCTATCTCAGCGGCGGGTTGGGCGGCATGGCAGTGGCGGCGCTGGTGGCCTTGCTGTGCATCCGGCTCGGCCTCAACCAGATCGTCATCGGCATCGCGCTCACCATCGGTTTCGAAGGGCTGACGGCGCTGCTGCATAACGTCCAGTTCAGCAAGACCTATCCGCGCCTGTCGCCGGCACCGGTTCTGGCCATTCCCGGTCTCTCTGATCTGCCGGTGATCGGTCGGGCCTTGTTCACGCATAATGCGCTGGTCTATCTGGCGGTGATCCTGACCTTCTTCCTGGGCTGGCTGTTCCGACGCAGCTATGTCGGACTCAACCTGGAATCGGCAGGCAACAAGCCGGCGGCGCTGGATGCCGCCGGTGTCAGCGTGCTGGCGACGCGTTCGGCGGCGGTGCTGACGACCGGATTCCTGGCGGGCGTCGGGGGCGCCTATATGGCGAATGTCGGCGCGGGCCTCTTCGTGCCGTTCATGACCAACGGTGCGGGCTTCATCGGCGTCGTGCTGGCGATGCTGGCGCGCGGCCGGCCGATCTGGGTGCTGTTCGGCGCCGCGCTGTTCGGCATCAGCCTGGCGCTGACCACGGCCTTGCAGGTTGCCGGCATCAACATTCCGACCGATGTCGTGCAGATGCTGCCCTTCGCCATGGTGATGCTGGTGCTGGTGATCTTCGCCCGGCACAGCGTGCTGCCGCCGGCCCTGGGCCTGCCTTATGTGCGGGGGGAGCGTTAGTTCAGCAATCGATCGGCCGGCATCTGGGGAGGTGCCGGCGATCTGGATCAGACCGCAACGCGACGAAACAAAGCTGCGGCTGCTTGATGGGAGGAAAACATGTCGGATACGAAAGTCTATCTGCTCGATGGCGGCTCGCTGGTGATCGACGGATTTCACGCTTTCTGGAATCGCGGACCCGGCGGGGAATTCCGCTTTCCCTGTTATGCCGTGCTGATCGAACATGCGGATGGCCGCTATATCTTCGATACCGGTTATGACTACGACCATGTCCAGCGCGTGCTGCCTTTCGAGAAGCCGCTGCAGAGCAAGGAACAGACGATTCCGGGGCAGCTCGCCAGGCTCGGCCTGCGCACCGACGACATCAACTACGTGATCAATTCGCATTACCATTTCGATCATTGCGGCGGGAACAAGCATCTCGGCAAGGCCTGCACCATCTGCCACGGCAAGGAGCTGGAGGCCTCCGGTTCGCCGCAGCCTTTCGAGCATCTCGGTTATTCCGATCTCACCTTCTCGCCGGAGATCGCCCGCAAGCAGGGCAAGACGCTGCCGCCGGACCCGGCGCTCGATATCTATACGCCGACCTTCCAGACGCTGACGGGCGACCAGGAAATCGCCAAGGGCCTGTGGCTGTTCGAGACACCGGGCCATACGGCCGGCCATTACAGCCTGATGGTCGAATTGGCGAACCGGCGGCCGATGCTGTTCACGGCAGATGCCTGCTACAGCAAGAAGAACATGGACATGATGTGCATTTCCAGCTTCCACCTCGATCCGGTGGCGAGCCTGAAATCCATGCAACGGTTGAAGGACCTGGCCGAGAAGCACGATGCCGAGCTGTTCTATTCGCACGACCCGGAAAGCTTCACCGCCTATCAGAAGGACGCGGCGTATTATTCTTGAGTTGTGCTGAGCAGATGAAGAAAGGGTCCGCCTGGTGAGCGGACCCTTTTCGTTTGCGGCGTTGGCGGTGTATGGCTTACCAGCGGATCATGCCGGCATCGACGGCGAGAGCCTGGCCGGTGATCCAATGCGCTTCCTCTGAGGCGAAGAAGGCGACGGCCGGCACGATATCCTGCGGCTTGCCGTGTCCTTTGATTGCCTGCAGCATCTCGACGAAATCGAACGCATCCTTATGCGGTGTCTGCTGTACCGTCTCGGTATCGGTGAGGCCGGGGCAGATGGTGTTGACGGTGATCTTATAGGCGCCGAGTTCGGTCGCAAGCGCCCGGCCGAAGGTCAGGACGCCGCCTTTCGAGGCAACATAATGCGCCATGTTCGGCGTGCCGGCGAAGATCGAGTTGGAGCTGATATTGACGATGCGGCCGTAATTTTTCTTCCGCATCAGATCCGAGCCGGCGCGGCACATCAGGAAAAGGCCGTCGAGATTGACCCGCATGACGCGGCGCCATTCTTCAAAGGTGAGCTGGTCCCAGGGCACGAAGGGGACGATGCCGGCGGCATTCACCTGGATGTCGAGCTTGCCGGCCGCCTTCTCGACCTCGGCATGCAGCTTGGCGACCGAAGCCGGATCGCCGATATCGCATTGTACGCCGAAGGATTTGCCGCCGATCGCCTTGGCGGTAGCGGCTGCCCCCTCGCCATTGACATCGACCACGACCACTTGGGCGCCTTCCTGGCCCAGCCGCTCGGCAATGGCCCGGCCGATACCCTGGGCAGCACCGGTCACGATGGCCACCCGGCCGTCAAATCTCTGCATAATCTTCCCTCCCGAAAGCAGTTTATCGTTTGTTGCGAATGATCCGGCGCGCGCCGGTTAGTCTTTCATGGTGGCCGGCCGGTTAGTCTTTCATCGCGGCATCGATCACCGACATCGCGGCATCGATGCCGGCATTGAGATCGATCCGCTGACCGAGATGGCGCAGGGCGCCACCCAGCGCGGTCACGGCGATGACGGCGTAAAACGGCTCGGCAACCTGTCCCATATGGCCGATGCGGATAAGCTTGCCCGCTGTCTCGCCCCGTCCGGCGGAAAAGGCGACGCCGTAGAGCTGTTTGGCGGCACCAAGGATGGCCTTATCGCTCATGCCCTCCGGCACGCGGACCGCCGTGGTGGTGGGTGAGGCGGTGGCCTCGGTCTTGGCCCAGAGCTTGACGCCCATGGCCTGCATGCCGGCACGGCAAGCCTTGGCCGTCAGCGCATGGCGTTGCCAGACGGCCTCGGCGCCCTCATCCAGATATTGATCGATCACCGCATCGAGGCCGTTCACCTCGGCGATTGAGGGCGTGAAGGGGAAGGGCCGGTCCTTGCTCCAGGCCTCGCGCCAGTCGAGATAGGAGAGGACCGAGGCGCGGGGTGCCTTCGGATTGGCGGCGATATGCTCCCAGGCCCGGTCACTGACGGCGACGACGGTGAGGCCGGGCGCGCCGCCCAGGCATTTGCCAGGTCCGGTGATGAAGATGTCGGCCTGGCAATCCGCCGGATGGATATCCATGCCGCCGAAGGACGAGACGGCATCCACCAGCAGCAAACCGCCATGCTTGCGCACGATGGCGCCGATCTCGCGGGCGGGATTGATGGTGCCGGAAGGCGTGTCGTGATGCACCAGCGAGACGATGCGGATATCCGGCCGGCGCTTGAACGCGTCTTCGACCTGCTGGGGATCGATCGCCTCGTTATAGGGCACCTCGATCTCGACCAGTTCCTTGTTATAACGCTGGGACCAGTAGCCGAAGCCCTTGCCATAGACGCCGGAAGCGAGATTCAGCACGACGTCATCCGGACCAATCAGCGAGGCGGCCGCCGCTTCGATGGCCGCCGCCGGTTCGTAGTGCAGGATCAGGGCCGGATCTTTGACCCGCAAGGCGGTGCTGCATTTGCGGGCGACCGACTCATAGAAGGCCTGAAAATAGGCGTCGTAATCATATTGGATCGGGTTCGACATGGCCCGCAGGACACGGGGATAAGCCGCGACCGGGCCCGCCGACAGCGTGAAAACCGGCTCTTTCTCACGACGATCGCTCATGATGTCTGGTCTCTCCAAGGTGTTGGTTCACGGCATGATAGACTCGCCGCCCAAAAAGTGAAATCAATATGCACCAGTCGTCAATATTGGTTCTGGGAGGCGGCGTGCTGTCAGGGGATAATTGGTTCGATTTCATCATAATTGGTTCCGGCACGGCAGGCTCAGTCCTGGCATCGCGGCTGAGCGAAGACCCGGATCTGAAGGTGGCCCTGATCGAGGCCGGGGGTGCGGCCACCGATCCGGCCATCGCCGATCCGCTGCAATGGCCGTTCCTGCAGGGCAGCGCCATCGATTGGGGTTACAAAACGGTGCCGCAGCGCCATACGGCCGGACGTGTCCATGACTGGCCGCGCGGGCGGGTGATCGGCGGCTCGACGGCGATCAATGCCATGGCCCATGTGCGCGGCCATCCCGCCGATTTCGATTCCTGGGTTGCGGCCGGTTGTGCCGGCTGGGGTTATCGCGATCTGCTGCCCTATTTCATCCGCTCCGAAAGCTCGGCCTTCGGCCCATCCGATCTGCATGGCGATCACGGCCCGATCCATCTCATGCAGCCGGATGACCCGCATCCCATCACCCGCTGTTACATGGCAGCCGGTGAAACCGCCGGCCACCACCCGATCGCCGAGCATAACGGCCGGGAGATGGCGGGCCCGACCCTCAATACGCTGACGATCCGCGATGGCCACCGGCAGACCGTTGCCGATGCCTATCTGCAGCCTGCGCTGAACCGACCCAATCTGACCGTCCTGACCGAGCACCGGGTCGACCGGCTCGATTTCGATGAGGCAAACCGGTGCCGCGGCGTGACGCTTTCTGCGAAAGATGGGTTGCGGCATCTGGCGGCAGAGCGCGGCGTCATCCTGTCGGCCGGCGCGATCGGTTCGGCCTGCCTGCTGCTGCAGGCGGGCATCGGACCGGCGGGGGATCTGACAGAGACCGGCATTGCCGTCCGTCACGATCTGCCGGGTGTCGGCCGGAACCTGCATGATCATTTGCTGGCCGGCGGCAATGTCTATCGCGCCCGCCGGCCCGTACCGCCCTCGCGCTATCAGCATTCGGAATCGCTGATGTATCTGCCGCGTGACGGCGCCGACACGCTGAAAGCACCGGAACTGGTGCTGGCCTGCGTCGTCCTGCCGGTTGTGACGGAATGCTTTCCGCGCCCGGCCGCGGGCGAGGCCTATACGATCATGTACGGCGTCACCCATCCACGCAGCCGCGGCAGTATCCGGCTGGCCTCGGCCGACTCTCAGGCGATGCCCTTGATCGACCCCAATTACCTGGCCGAGTCCTATGATCGCGATGTCTATCTGGAAGCGCTGGATACGGCGCGAGCCCTTGGCCATGGCGTCGATCTCGCCGATTGGCGCGACAGCGAAATCCTGCCCGGGCCGAGCTGCCGGACAGCGAATGAACGCCGCGCTTTCCTGGAGAAGGCCGCCTATACGCATCATCATCCGGTCGGTACATGCCGCATGGGCAATGATGCCGATGCCGTGGTCCGGCCGGATCTGGGTGTGCGCGGCATCGAGGGGCTGTATGTCATCGACGCTTCGGTGATCCCCAGCATCACCACCGGTCCGGTGAATGCGGCGATCATCGCCATCGCCGAGCGGGCCAGCGATCTGCTGCGGGGGCTGCAACCGCTGCCGCCCGGGGCTGCCGCAGTTGCGCGCGAATCCGCCAGGGTGCCGGGATGAACAATTTGCGTAGCCACATACGCTGCCTGGCGTTGCTTGCCGTTGCGTTTCCCTGCCTCCAATTTTTTGCAGGGGCGGTGCATGCCGCGGAGGACGTGAAGACGGTCCTGACCATCCGGAACGACAGCAGCGAGCCGCTGAAATGCGTGATCCTCTTTGGCCATTGGGTGACATCGGATATCGCCGATATCGCACCGGGGCAGGGCAGGCAGGTCGATATCATGCGCGCGTCCAAAGATGGTGCGCTCTACGTGCCGCGATTCGACGGACGCCATATGATGATCGAGCGGATTGCCTGCGGCCGCGTCGAAAATTGGTGGGAGAGTACCGGCGATATCCCGCTGTCGCTCTTGCGGGAGAAAGCCGAGCCGGTCACCGAGACACATTGCCAGCTGGGCAAACGCGCCGATTGCACGGTGCCCGCGCGGATTGATCAGAAACAAGGCTAGCTGGAGACGCATGGTACGATTATAGATCTCGTCTATACGGCTTTATGATGATGTCATGACGGGTATCTGGCCGGTGGAGAGAGTGTTGCGCATGAAGACGGTCTCGGGCCGTTATGGGAAAAGCGTCGCGCCTTCTGGGCGGACCGGACTGCGAATGAAGCGGCGCTTCGGGAAAATCTGATTTCATTGCGGGCAACCCGGCAACGTCATCTGGGCACAAGCCCGAATATCGAGAGTTACGATCCCGATTTGTGGACAGACGAATTCGCCTTTCTAAGCAGGCCCGGCGAGATCGACATCCAGAGCGATCTTTTCTACGACTACCGGACGAATGTCGCCGCATATCCTGCTTGGCAGGCATGGCTCAAGAAGCACCAACCGCCGACCTTGGTCGTGTGGGGTAAATACGATCCATCCTTCCTGGTTGCGGAGGCGGAAGCTTATCGGCGTGATTTGCCGGCAGCGGAGATTCACATTCTTGATGCCGGGCATTTCGTGCTTGACGAGAAAGCGGATGAAACCGCTCTGCTGATAAGACGTTTCCTGGCCAGGCAGGATATGACGAAATCCGGAACGGAATGACGGTGAATCCTGCCGCCTCGGTCGACACCAGATTCTTCATTCTCACCACCGCTATCCCCACCACCTTTCGCGCCGTTCGACCACGAAGCCGTTCTGATGCAGATGCTCGACCAGTGCCTTGACCAGGATTTCGGCCAGCGGATCGATATCTCTATTGATGGCCCCGTCGTGTCGCATCACGGCCGGCCGCCATTTGATCGGTTGCGTCAACCGCCGCAGGGTTTCAGGTCGCAGATATTGACGCAGGATGAAGCGCATGATGACGGTCAGGTCGTCGCGCGTTGCGGCATCGGTTCCGGCCATCATCGAAGGATTGATTTCGGTCATTTCTGCGCTCTCCGTAATCAAGAAGAAGTGCCGCAAGCTGCCTGATGGTGTTTTCAGTAATAGTCCACCGGCAAATTAAAGACATAGCCGGCACCTCTCTCCGTTGTGATGATGCGCGGCAGGCTGGGATCCGGTTCCAACTTCCGCCGCAACCGCAGGACCCACAGGTCGATCGCACGATTATCACTATCCGCATGCACTTTGGTGGCCTGCAGCAAATATTCCCGTGTCAGGACGCGCCGAGGCGCTTCGAGAAACGCAATCAGCAAGCCGTATTCGCTGTTGGTCAACGCCACCGGCGCTCCATCCGAATTGATCAAGTGCCGGTTGCGGCGTTCAAGCCGCCAACCGCCGAATACATAGACTTGGGCCTTGGAACCGCGTGTTCGTTTGGCACGCGTCTCCTTTCGCCGCCGCAATAGAACGCGCACACGCGCCAGCAATTCCCTGAGGCCGAACGGCTTCATGACGTAGTCATCCGCACCCAGATTGAACGCCGCGATGCGGTCGGCCTCATCCAGCCGATGACCAGTCGCGATAATGATCGGAACATCCAATCGGGACCGGATCGATCTTAAAAGATCGAATCCGTCACCTCGGCCGGCCTGCACCTCCATAATGATGAGAGCGGGGCGCGGTTTTTCGAGAAAGTGATCCAATATATGCGGAGTCGATATAGCCGTGACAGGCATCTCATAACTCTTGAAGTAGTCGGTAATCAGTCGGCGTATTATTGGGTCATCATCGATAACGAGGATGTGGCCCGTGTCACCGATGTCATCGCTCATGTTGCTGTTGCCTTAATCACGAGATCGATATACATCCAGATGCTGCTTGCGGCCGATCAATAGCTTGAACTCATTCATATATATCTATCCTCTAGTTTCCGCGGGCGCGTCTCTCCGATGATTGCGCCGGGGCAAAGGTTCGCTCCCGCCCGGACATGGAACGCCAGGGTTACGTGAGCCGGTTTAGGGAGCGGCGCGTAGAAACAGACTCAAACGCCATATTCAACAAGGAATAGAGCGTAGCGCTGATGCCGGTGGCGATTTTGGGGGGACCATGTTACGGCATCGTTTCAGCAGACCCCAAAACGCGTTACAAAATCAACGTAACAGCGTATAGCGCTACTATAACAGGTATTGGGGGAGCATGGCATCGGCGACAGGCCGGTCGTTAGGGGGAAACGGTGAGCCTGTCCTGGCGCGCCTGCCGTGGCCGCGAAACATCGTCGCCCGGCAGACCAATTGCGGTCTTTCCCTCGCGGGGGCTATAAGATCGACAATTCCCGCTGACCTTCCATTCTCAATACACAATTGTCATCGCCGACGGCAAAGTCAATTGTTTGAAACCTGTCCAACCAGATCGGCGACCTCCGGCCGAGTCCAGCCAAAATCCCCACCGCGTGGTCAATTATGAATTTGTGGAAATGACGACTCCGGAAAAGCTGCCTGACCAGGAACTGTTCGCGACTCAACGTGATCCCCGCCTGCGACTGCTCATCCCGCTCGTTGTCGCTTTTGCCTTCCTCATGGAACAAATAGATTCCACCATTGTGACCACTGCAATTCCGCAAATGGCGCGGGAATTGAATACCAGTGTCTTGCGGATGAACCTGGCGGTGACGGCCTATGTTCTGACGCTGGCCGTGTTCATTCCCATCAGCGGCTGGTTTGCCGATCGCTTCGGCGCGCGCCGGATATTCATCCTGGCACTTCTGGTTTTTACCCTGAGTTCGGTGCTGTGCGGCATGGCCGACAGTTTTGCCATGCTGGTGGCGACCAGGGCGCTCCAGGGGCTCGGCGGGGCGATGATGACGCCGGTCGGGCGGCTCATTCTGCTCCGCAGCTTCCCGCGCAACGAACTCCTCACGGCGATGATCTATATGAGCCTGCCGGCCTTGATGGGCCCCGTCATCGGCCCGCTCTTAGGGGGACTGCTTACCAGCTACGTGTCCTGGCGCTGGATTTTCTATATCAATCTGCCCTTCGGCCTGCTCGGGATATTCCTCGCCATGCGCTTCGTCGAGAAATTCGGCGGCGATCGGCGTGTCCGGTTCGATGTCCGGGGCTTCCTGATGGTCGGCTCGGCCTTGGCCCTCGTGCAGTTCTGCATAGAAAACATGACGCGGCCGATTGTGTCCTCGACCGTTCTTGTCGGCGCCATCGTGCTGGCCGGCGGCCTTTTCCTGGCCTTCGCCAGGCATGCCGGCCGCATCACCTTCGCGGCCGTGGATCTGTCGTTGTTTACCCTGCGGTCTTTCCGCATCAGCACTTTGGCTGGTGGTCTGTGCCGGACCGGCGTCAATGGCGTGCCGTTCCTCCTGCCGCTCATGCTGCAGGTCGGTTTCGGCATGAGCCCGATACAATCCGGTTCGCTCACCTTTTTCACCAGCATCGGCGCGCTGCTCATTCGGTCGACCTCCACGCGCCTGCTGAAAATGCTCGGCTTTGATCGCGTGCTTCTGTACAGCGCCATCCTGGCATCGATAACGATTGCCGGCTTTTCATTGATGGGGCCGACGACGCCCCATTGGTTTATCGCCATCTATGTCAGCATTTTCGGCCTGATCCGCTCGCTGCAATTCATGAGCTCGAATACGCTCTCTTATGCCGATATGCCGGCGGGCCAGCTCAGCCGGGCAACCAGCCTCGGTGGCGTGCTGCAGCAGTTGAGTGTCAGCTTCGGCGTCTCTTTCAGCGCCATGCTGCTTGGGCTTGTCTCACAGCCGACACAGATCCTGACCCTCGTCGATTTCCATGAGGTTTTCCTGCTGCTCGCGATCATTCCGCTGCTGTCGATTCCGGGCTTCCTGTTTCTGAAGCCGGAGGACGGTGCCAAGGTCAGCGGGCATGTCAGAAAGAAGGCCGGCTGATCGGCGCGGCTTAGCCGGCAAGTCGCCGGTTCCTGAAGCGCTGCAATTGCCCATCCAGCAGCACGCCGATCAGGATCACGGTCCCCATCACCGCGAAGTTGAGCGAGGAGGGGATGCCGAGCAGGTTGACCAGGTTCTGCAGGACCTGCAGCAGGACCGCGCCCAGCGCGATGCCCAGGATCGAACCTTCGCCGCCGCGCAGCGAGCAGCCGCCCAGCACGGCGGCGGCAATGCCGTAGAGTTCATAGAAATTGCCGTGGGAAGCCGGTGAGATCGAGCGCGTATACATGGCAAAATAGACGGCGGCCAGGCCCGCCAGCGCGCTGCAGATGACATAGGCCGCTATAATGATGAGGTTGGTATTGATGCCGGAATAGCGCGCCGCTTCCTCGTTCTTGCCGACGGCGAACAGGTAGCGGCCGAAGACCGAGCCGTGCAAGACCACGGCCATGACGATGGCCAGCAGAACAAAGAGCGTGAAGCTGTTGGGCACGCCATAGATGCGGCCGGTGGTCAGCCATTCCAGCGTGGGAAAACTCTGCCCGAAATCGAATCCCGCCGTAGCGTCATCGGTGTAATAACGCGCAATGCCGCGATAAATCAGCAGGCCGCAGAGCGTCACGACGAAGGGCTGCAATTTGGCGCGCGTGATCAGAAGCCCATGAAACAGGCCCAGGATGACGCCGATGCCGATCATCAGCAGCACTGCCAGGATCCAGTTCATCTGGTAGGTCGTGAGCATCGTCACGAAGATGACGCCGAGCAAGGCAAAGACGGAGCCGATCGACAGATCGATGCCGGCGGTGATGATGACGAATCCTTCGCCGATGGAGAAAATACCGAAGAGCCCGATGAGATTGGCGGTATTCGACAGGTTGATGGGCGAGATGAAACGCGGGTTGATGAAGGCCACGATGGCGCCCAGGACCGGGATCAGTACCAGGAGGCCGAGATCTTTCTTAAGCATAAGGGCTGCCTCAATGAATCGTATTGCGGACGGCGAGCTGCATGATGGCCTGTTCGCTGAGCTGGTTGCGTTCCAGCATACCGGTCAGCATGCCTTCGCACATGACGGCGACCCGGTCGCTGACGCCGATCACCTCTTCCATGTCGCTGGAGATCATCAGGATGGCGACGCCGGCATCGGCGAGCTTGCGCATCAAGGCATAGATCTCGCCCTTGGACCCCACATCGATGCCGCGTGTCGGCTCGTCGAAGATCATCACCCTGGGGTTCATGCGCAGCCATTTGCCGAGCACGACCTTCTGCTGGTTGCCGCCGGAGAGGGCGCCGGCCAGGGTATCGACATGCGCGGTCTTGATCCGCAGCGAGTCTCGTTGCTGTTCCGCTGTCTTGGCCTCGGCTGCGAGACTGACCAGGTTCCAATGCGAAACGTCCCGAAGGCTGGCAAGCGAGATGTTGCGGCAGATGGAATCGTCGAGGATGAGACCGGATTTCTTGCGGTCTTCCGGCACCAGATAGATGCCGCGATCGATGGCGTCCCGAGGTGAGGTGAGCGCGATCGGCTGCCCGTTCATCCGCAGGCCGCCACGGGCAGGGCGATCCAGCCCGAACACGACCCGCGCGATCTCCGTCCGGCCGGCGCCGATCAAGCCGCTGAGACCTAGGATTTCACCGCCGCGCAGGCTCAGCGAGACAGGCCGGTCGGGATAAGTGGGCGTCGCGACGTCGACGAGATCGAGCACGGCGTCACCGGCCGGACGGGCAGGGGCGGTATAGAGTGCTTTCAGATCGCGGCCGATCATCAGGCGGATCATGGTCTCATGCCTGATCTCGCTGCGGTCCAGCGTGCCGACCACGGATCCATCCCGCAAGGCAACCACGCGATCGGCGCAGTGCTCGATCTCGTTCAGGCGATGCGAGATGAAAATGACGGCGACACCACCTTTCTTGAGATCGGCGACCACCTGCAGCAACCGATTGGCCTCTTTCAGGGTAAGGCTCGAGGTCGGCTCGTCCATGATGATCAGCTTGGCGTCGAGCGACAGGGCCTTGACGATTTCCAGCATCTGGCATTGCGCGATGGAGAGATCAGACACCGCGGCACTGGACTTGAAGTCGCAGCCGAGACGCTCGAGGAGGGGTGTGACGCGGTGATGCAGCGACTTTCGGTCGATCAGGCGCAAGGGCCCGCCGAAGACCGGCTCGCGACCCAGGAAGACATTGGCCGCCACATCGAGATTGTCGAAGAGGTTGAGTTCCTGGTGCACGAAAGCGATGCCCGAGGCGAGGGATTTCACCACGGTCAATGCGGGAAGTTCGGTCCCCTCGATGCGGATGGCGCCGCTGGTCGGTTCCACCACGCCCCCCAGAATTTTCATCAGGGTCGATTTGCCGGCGCCGTTCTCGCCGATCAGGCCGACGACTTCGCCCCGGCCGATCTCGAAACTGACGCCCTTCAGGGCCTGGACGCCCGGATAGGTCTTGCTGATATCTTTGAGGCTCAGGAAAGGCTCATCCATGACCGTCTCTTTCATGGTGAAGACACACGCGCCCCTTTGTTGCCGGTCGTGCGGACCGTCAACAAAGGGATCGCAACGCCGTCGATTTATTTCTTGCCGAGGCGTTCCTTGAGCTGAGCCGTGAAGGCATCGACATTGGACTGGTCGATGATCTGGGTGGGCACGATGATGAGCTTGTTCGCCGGGATGAAGGATTTGTCACCCTCGCTGTATTTGGCCAGGTCCTTCATGCCCTCATAGCCCCATTCGAACGGGTCCTGTACGACGGTGCCGGCAATCGACCCTTCCTTGACGCCGCCCAGCGTGACCTGATCATTGTCGAAGCCGACGACAGTGATCTGCCCGAGTTTTCCGGCTTCCTTGAGCGCCAGATAGATCTCGGGCGTGTTATAGGCGTAGATGCCGATCATGCAATTGACATCGCCGCGTGCGGTCAGTTCGTCCTCGACATTTCGCTTGGCGCGGGTCTGATCCATATCATCGGCGCGGACGTCCACGACCGAGATATTCGTGCCCTTGATCGTGTCCTTGATGCCTTCCAGGCGCTCGCGCGCATTATCGGCGCCGGGCAAGCCTGCAAAGGCGATGCATTTGCCGCCATTGGGCAAGGCCTTCTTCAAAATCGCCCCGGCCTGGTGTCCGGCATCGATATTGCTCGATCCGATATAGGCCGCGCGATTGCTGCCTGTCGCATCGCTATCCGTCGTGAACAGCACGGTCTGGCCGGCCAGTTTGTTGAGTTCGTCGACCTGCGTCTTGGGGTCGACCGAACTGACCATGATGCCGGTCGCGCCGTTGGAGACCAGATCGTCCATCAAGCGGTTCTGGATGGCGGCGGAAGATTGTTCGGGATATTTGATCTCTACGGAGTAACCGGGAAGTTCGGCCTGGGCCTTTTTCATGCCGGCCTCGGCGAGTTTCCAGAAATCGACGGCGCCATTGGCGACGAAATAAAGCTGCTTCGTTTCAGCGGCCGAAGAAATGCCCGTCGCGCTGATCAGAACCGCAGCCGTCATGGCCGCGCCGATAGTAAAGCGAAACATTGTGCCTCCCTCTCTCACGCGATCCCGCGTGATGCTACGATTTGATTGGGTGAGACTGCGATTTTTGGGGAATTCGTCGTTGATCGACGTGATTTTTAATACAGTCTTCTTGCGGTGCTTGGTTATGAAGCGGTGGGACTTTCTCCTATGACATTGTCGGAATGTCTGATGCGGGTCTCAGGAATTGTAGGCGCCGCCATCCGCGAGCAGAGACTGTGCGGTGACGTAAGAGGATTCATCGGAGGCCAGGAACACGAAGAGGGGCGCAATTTCGGCCGGCTTCCCCTGGCGCCCCAGCGGCACCATGGTTGAGACCTTCACGCCTTGTTGCTCGCGTCCGCCCATGAAGTCGATGATCGGCTGGTTGAAGGCCGTATCGACCCAGCCGGGACAAACGGCATTGACCCGTATCCGGTCCGGTGCGAGTTCCAGAGCCAAGGTCGTCGTGAAGGCGATGACAGCGCCCTTCGAGGCGGCATAGGCGGTGAGGCCGGGGCCACCGCGCTTTCCGGCCAGGGACGAAGTGTTGATGATCGTTCCGCCGCCGGAGGCGCGCAGATGTGGCACGGCGTATTTCGCGCCGAAGAAATGCGCCCGGACGTTGACGGCAAAAAGCCGGTCCCATTGGCCGGGATCGAATTCCAGGATACTGCCCGAGACCATCAGTCCGGCGTTTTGCACCAGGCTGTCGAGACCGCCAAGCCAGGATGAGCCGCCATCGATCAACCGCGCCACGCTGTCTTCGCGCGTCACATCGACCGGCAGGAATTTGACTTTCGCTCCGAACTCGGCGGCGACGCGTTCACCGCGCTCTCTGTCGATATCGCCGATGACGACGCGGGCACCCTCCGCAATGAAAGCCTGGACGGCGGCCTTGCCGATATTGTCGACGGCGCCCGTGATGATGATGCGCTTACCCTTCAGGCGATCCATCATGAATCCCTCCAGACCTCTGCAATGTCGCTGAACGACGCGGCACCGGAACATTCTTCGAGAGGGCCGGGGAGGTCCAAATCGCCGCCTTCAACCGGGCGATCTTCGTCGGCGACCCTGCTTCGCCATCGCAGGTTCAAAAAATTCAACAAGATTGTCAATGATTTTGTCGATAAAAGTTTTGATAATAAGTTGACGCCCCTAAATCGGGCCGGATATGGTTTTCATCATCCCGTGGCCTCCGGCCTTGGGCGTCGGTCGCGGGCATTGCCTGAGGGCCATGAAGCTGGGCAGCGAGACAGAAGCATGACAAATCCCGTCGGCATGCGCCGGACCCTAACGCATTACGGTGATGCGGATTTTTCCGTTTTCCTGCGCAAGGCTTTCATCAAAGCCATGGGCTATACCGACGATGCGCTGGAACGCCCGATCATCGGCATCGTGGATACACGCTCCGGCTATAATGCATGCCATCAGAACGTGCCGGATCTGATCGAGGCGGTCAGCCGGGGCGTGATGCTGAAAGGCGGCATCCCGGTGCCTTTCCCGGTGGTTTCCATTCACGAATCCTTCGCCCACCCGACCAGCATGTATCTGCGCAATTTGATGGCGGTCGATGCCGAGGAGATGATCCGCGCCCAGCCGATGGATGCGGTCGTCCTGCTGGGCGGTTGCGACAAGACCGTGCCGGCATTGCTGATGGGGGCGATCAGCGCCAATGTGCCGGCGATCATGCTGGTGACGGGGCCGATGCTGGCCGGCAGTTGGCGGGGCGAAAGGCTCGGCGCTTGTACGGATTGCCGGCGATTCTGGAGCCGCTACCGGGCAGGGGAAATCAACGACACCGAGATTCAGGAAGTGAACCGCGAACTGGCGCCCACCATCGGTACCTGTTCGGTGATGGGCACGGCCAGCACGATGGCTCTGGCAACGGAAGCATTGGGCATGATGCTGCCCGGCGGTGCTTGCGTGCCGGCGGTCTATGGCGAGCGCCGTCGCCTGGCGGAGCAGACGGGTGCCCGCGCCGTCGAGCTTGCGGCCGAGGGGCTCACGCCGGATCGCATCATCACGCCGGCCTCCATCACCAATGCGCTCAGGGTCGTGCTGGCCGCGGGTGGGTCGACCAATGCGCTGATTCACCTGACGGCCGTGGCGGGCCGGGCCGGCATCAAGATCGATCTCGACGGCTTCGATCGTCTCGGCGCCGAAACGCCCGTGCTGGTCGATCTCAAGCCGACCGGCCAGCATTATATGGAAGACCTCTACAAAGCGGGCGGTCTGGTGACGCTCCTACGGGAATTGAAGCCGCTGCTGACGCTCGACTGCCTGACGGTGACCGGCCGGACCTTGGGCGCGGAAATCGACGCGGCGAATGCATCCTTCGATCAGGACGTGGTCAAGCCCCTGACGGATCCGATCTATGCTTCGGGCGCCATGGCGGTGCTGCGCGGCAATCTGGCGCCGGCAGGTGCCGTCATCAAGAAGGCGGCCGCCGATCAGCGGCTTCTCCAGCATACGGGACCTGCGATGGTCTTCGACAGTTTGAGCGATCTCGCCGCGCGGATCGACGATCCCGATCTCGACGTCACGGCGGACAGCATCCTCGTGCTGCGCAATGCCGGGCCCAAAGGTGCGCCGGGTATGCCCGAGGCGGGCTATCTGCCTATCCCGAAGAAGCTGGCGCGGGCCGGTGTGAAGGACATGGTGCGTTTGTCGGATGCGCGCATGAGCGGCACCGCCTTCGGTACCATCGTGCTGCATATCACACCGGAATCCGCAGCCGGCGGTCCCCTGTCTCTGGTTCGTACCGGCGACATGATCCGGCTGGATACCGAGGGCCGCCGCCTCGATCTGCTGGTGGATGACAAGGAGCTCGCGGCGCGGCGACGCGCCTTGCCGGTCGAGGCGGTGGAGAAGGCCAGGGGGTATCGGCGGCTTTATCTCAAAGAAGTCTTGCAGGCGGATGAGGGCTGCGATTTCAGTTCCTTCGTGCCGGATTTAACCGCCAGCGCGCCGATCGCCGGGAAATAGGCTGTGGCTGTCGGGCAGCTATTGGCACCTGGCGCTGCAACCCTGGATCCCGTCGGCGAAGGCCGACATGCGTCGGCGGGAGATCCAAGGCGACTGATGAACAAGAGGCCGGACCCAACCATGCAAGCCGTTTCCTCCGCAACCCGGGCCATCGACTGCCATGTCCATGTCATCGGCGACGGCGTGGCCTATCCCTATGTCGGCGTGCCGACTTATGAAATCCGGCCGGCGCCGCTGGACGATCTCATCGCGCTCTATGACCGGTGGCAGATCGGCCATGCCGTGCTGGTGCAGATCAGCGTTCACGGCATGGATAACAGCCTCATGCTCGATGTCATGCGGCAAGGCGAGGGACGTTTCCGTGGCGTTGCCGTCGTGGACCAGGCCGCCAATGACGCGCTCCTGACGACGTTGAAGGAAGCCGGCATTGTCGGCCTGCGCCTGAATCTGACGCATGGCGGCGGGCCTGGCTTGGCCGCGCTCGAACGTTATGCCGCCATCTGCCGTGACATGGATTGGCATCTGCAGCTCTATATCGACGGCCGCAACCTGGTCGAGCTTGCGCCCAGGCTGAGCGGTTTGCAGGTGCCCCTGGTCTTCGATCATTTCGGCGGCGTGCCGACGTCTTACGGTGTGGAGCATCCGGCATTCCAGACGCTGCTGGCGATGGCGCGGGATGGTGCCTGGGTGAAGCTGACGGGTCCCTATCGGATATCGTCGCAATTGCACGGCTTCCGCGATGTGATCCCGTATGGGCAGGCCTTGATGCAAACGGCGCCGACGCGCTGCCTGTGGGGAACCGACTGGCCGCATGTCGCGTCGGATCATCAGGAAATCGATCTCGGCGCGTTGCTGAAGCTGGTGCCGGTGATGGCCGGCCGCGATGCGGCCGTTGACGCCCTGATGTTCGCGAATGCAGAGAGGCTTTACGGATTTCAGCCGGCAGCAGATGCAGGTCGCACGCGTGCTTGAAACTGGATTTTTTATTGCAGCCATAAAGTTTATAGATGTCTATGGCTGATGGGAGATTGCGATGACGGAGATGACACCGCGGCAACCGGCAACCGACCGGACTCGCGAGATCGTCAGGGCGCTGGAGGAACAGATTGTTCTCGGCTGGCTCATGCCGCGGGAACGGTTGCTCGAAGATCGTCTCACGGAACAGTTCTCATGCAAGAAGCACGTCGTTCGGGAAGCGATCGCCGAACTTGAACGCATGGGCCTCGTCGAGCGTGTTCTCAACAAAGGCGCCACTGTGCGGTTGCTGGGACCGGATGAAGTGAAGCAGGTCTATTCCGTGCGCGAGGTGCTGGAGACGCTTGCCGCCGAACAGATTCCGCTGCCGGCACCGGCGGCCTTCCTGGACGAACTGACCGATATTCAGACCAGACATGGGGAGGCGATCGAGATTAACGATTATCGGGCGGTCTTCCATGCCAATATGGCCTTTCACGAAGTCTTGTTCGGCGCCTGCGGCAATCCCTATCTCGTCGAGGTCATCCGCAGTGCCGCGCAAAAGGTTCATGGCGCACGTTTCTTCACGGCAACCGCCAGACCTCATCTCTTGCAGGCCCGGGACGAGCATTGGGCCATAATCGAAGCGCTGCGCGTTGGTGATCGAAAGAGCCTTGTCGAGCTTTGCCGCGGCCATATCGGGCCGTCGCGGGATGCCTATCTTGCGGCCGTCCAAACGCGCATGACCCGGAGCGCGTGAATTTCCGGTGACAGCCGGGGATAGGTTGCCATCTCGACGCACTTGCGGCGTAGATTCTCCCTCTCCGCCGGGCGGCGGCATCAGGGAAATAATATTTCCCTGCTGTCAAATCGGACCGGTCATCGGAAATTTTGTATACATAACCTGATACTCTGCCTACAAAATGTCCGCTGCGATTTTCGACACGCCGGGCATAGCTCTGTCCGGATCACCTGCGTAACGACTTCCGGCCTGCCGATGCGGGCGCGGATAGCGCTCCTATCCTTCTCCTACGCACGAGGATACACGGATGACGACGACCGAGAGGGCTCCCGCACAGACTGTGCGCCACTGGACCACCAAGCGGGAAGAAAAGGCCCGTCGCCTGGCCTCGGCCGCGGCCTTTGCCCAAGGTAAGGTTCTCGACAGCAGCAAGATCGTCGCGGCGCTGGAAAGCCTGATCAAGCCGGGCGACCGTGTCGCCCTGGAAGGCGACAATCAGAAGCAGGCGGATTTCCTCTCGCGCTCTCTGGTGCAGGTCGATCCGGGCAAGTTGCATGATCTTCACCTGCTGATCTCCACCATCAGCCGGCGCGAACATCTCGATCTGTTCGAGCGCGGCATTTGCCGCAAGGTGGACTTCTCCTTTGCCGGACCGCAGAGCCTGCGCGTCGCCCAGCTGCTGGAAGATGGCAAGCTCGAAGTGGGGGCCATCTACACCTATGTCGAACTTTATGCCCGGATGTTCATCGATCTGACGCCGCAAGTGGCGCTGGTCTGCGCGGTGCAGGCGGATCGCCAGGGCAATCTCTATACCGGCCCGAATACCGAGGATACGCCGACCATCGTCGAAGCCACCGCCTTTCGCCAGGGGATCGTCATCGCCCAGGTCAATGAGATCGTCGATGAGCTGCCACGCGTCGATATTCCAGCCTCCTGGGTGGATTTCGTGGTGGCGGCTGACCGGCCCTTTGCCGTCGAACCGCTTTTCACCCGCGATCCGCGCCATATCGGCGAATTGCAGGTGCTGATGGGCATGATGATCATTCGCGGCATCTATGAGCGCCACGGCGTGACCACGCTTAATCATGGCATCGGCTTCGACACGGCGGCGATCGAGCTGCTGCTGCCGACCTATGGCGAGTCCTTGGGCCTGAAAGGCAAGATCTGCCGCAACTGGGCGCTCAATCCGCATCCGACCTTGATCCCTGCGATCGAGAGCGGCTGGGTCGACAGCGTGCATTGTTTCGGCAGCGAAGTCGGCATGGAGGAATATATCCGCGCCCGTTCCGACATCTTCTTCGTCGGCCGTGACGGCAGCCTGCGGTCGAACCGCGTGTTCTGCCAGTTGGCCGGACAATACGGCGTCGACCTGTTCATCGGTTCCACCCTGCAGATGGATGCCGACGCCAATTCCTCCACCGTGACATTGGGTCGCCTGGCAGGTTTCGGCGGGGCGCCTAATATGGGCCATGATCCCCATGGCCGGCGTCACAGCAGCGAGGCCTGGCTCAGCCTGATTACCGACCAGAAACCGGTCACCCGTGGCAAGAAGCTGGTGGTGCAGACGCTGGAAACCTTCAAAAGCGGCGGTGAACCGGCTTTCGTCGAGTCACTCGATGCCATCGAAGTCGGCAAGAAGAGCGGCATGCCCATCGCTCCCGTGATGATCTATGGCGACGATGTCTCCCATGTCGTGACCGAGGAAGGCATTGCCTATGTCTATAAGGTGACGGGCGAGGAACGCCGCGCCGCCATCGCCGCCATCGCCGGCGCCACGGATCTCGGCCGCAGCGCCCAGGCGAAACAAACGGCCGATCTGCGAGCCCGCGGCGTTGTCGCCTTGCCTGAGGATCTTCATGTCAGCCGCAAGCAGGCCTCGCGTTCCTTGCTGGCGGCGCGCAGCATCGACGATCTCGTCGCCTGGTCTGGCGGGCTCTATAACCCGCCGCCGCAGTTCCGCAGCTGGTAAGGTGGGTCGCTCATGACGAAAAATCTTGCCTTGCGGGCTACAAGTCTCGAACCAGTCTCACGTTGTGCGGGCGAACGCCCACCGGAAAAGCGGCTGGCGGATGCCGCGGTCTGGGCGTTGATAGCGGAAGCGGAACTGACGCCGAAACCGGCTTTGGTGGATGGACGTGGTTCAGGTGCCCATCGCGATCTCAGCCTCGATGCCATGCGACGCTCGGCGCGGTCGCTCCATCCGGCCTTTCAGGCAATGGCGTTTGCCGCCGCTGGCCGCATGGCACACCGTGCCTTGCGGGAAGAACTGGCGGCGATCGGCCGGGCGGCGGAACCGGCCGCCGCGATGGCGGCCAGTCAGGGTGTGAGCGATGTCCGCCGGGTTCCCATAG
>LNAP01000149.1_pt1 | contig 75386 bp, 72 predicted proteins | sample 602601 | NCBI WGS metagenome assembly LNAP01 (sample SAMN02440304, study PRJNA202911) | soil metagenome | biome: Subtropical and temperate rainforests or woodlands; isolation source: soil samples (1 kg each in a 20% v/v slurry with milli Q water) were... ...
GCGCGGTCGAGCGGGAGGAATTGGACGCGGCTAGTGCGACGACCGCAGTGTATCAGGCCAAGTGCCATGCGACTCAAGCGGCCGTACAAATCGGATCGGACCTGTTTCGGCTGTGCGGCGCGCGCGTCACCGCCACCAAGCACGATGCCGATCTTTATTGGCGCAACGCCCGCACGTTGACTTTGCACGACAATTACGACCGGCAGATCGGCACGGTCGGCCGGGCGGTGCTGGGCATCGCCAGTCCGGCCATTTCAACCCGATGAGTTTCGGCGGGGTGACGGAATGAACAAGAAAATCCACCTGACCGGCTTCATGCTCTACTGCCCGGCGCCGCACATGATCATGTCTTGGGTCTATCCCCGAGAGAAAATCCGCTCCCAATGGTACGAGATCGAGTACTGGACCGAGATCGCGCGCACCCTCGAGCGGGGCTGCTTCGACCTGCTTTTTTTTGCCGACGGCCTCGGCGGCGGGACCAACCGCGCCAGCGTGCGCTATGCGATCCAGTTCCCGACGCACGATCCGCTGACGCTGATACCCTATCTCGCTGCGATGACGGATCGGCTTGGCTTTGCTGCCACGATGTCAACCACTTTCTACCCGCCGTATCTGCTGGCGCGAAAGCTCAGCAGCATCGACCACATCAGCAAGGGCCGGATCGGCTGGAACATCGTGTGTTCGATTGCTTCCGGCGAAGCGCGCAATTTCGGCATGGACGCCTTGCCGCCGCATGACGAGCGCTACGATCGGGCCGACGAGTTCATGGAGGTCGTGCACCGGCTATGGCGCAGCTGGGACGGCGATGCGCTGCTGATGGACATGGAGAATGGCGTCTTCGCCGACCCGGACAAGATCCGTAAAATCGATTTTCAAGGGAAGTGGTTCAAGGTCCAGGGTCCGCTGGCCGTCGCACCGTCGCCTCAACGTGTCCCATACCTGTTTCAAGCCGGGAGTTCCGACCGTGGTCGCGAATTCGCCGCCCGGCATACCGAGTGCGTGTTTGGTGCCGCTTCGGGGACAGTGCGCATGCGTGAGCTCGTCGAGGACATCAGGACTCGCGCCGAAAAATATGGGCGCGATCCGGCGGCGATCAAGTTCATCTGGTCGGCACAGCCGTTGGTCGCCGATTCGGAGCAGGAGGCGCGGACGCGGCACGCGGAAATCCGCGGCCGGATTCCTCTGGAGGCGCAACTGGCCTTGATGTCGGCGCACTTTAACTACGACGTTACCAAGCTGCCGCTCGACGTGCCAGTCAAGGACCTCGCCCTCAGGGTCGAGGGTACGCGCGGCATGCTGGAGAGCTATATGCGCGGCGATCCGGCGGTCACCTTGCGGCGGATCGCCAGCACCTATCTTTCCAGCAGCGACAACAGCCCTATGGTGGGGACTGCGGAGCAGGTGGCGGACTATCTCGCCTATCTGATCGAGGAAGGCGGCGGCGACGGCTTTCAGATCACACCGTCCTACTACGCTCCCGATTTCTACGCCGACATCGTCGATCGACTGGTGCCGGTGCTGCAACGGCGCGGCATGATGAGAACTGCCTATGGTGGCAGTCCCCTGCTACGCGACGCCATGAACGAGTTCTGATCGATCCGCGGAGCGCCGTCGAGGTGTGCCTCGGATTCAAATTTGTGAGCTGGTCGTCTAAAGCCGCCGTCACAAAGATCCCACAGCGCGGTTTGAGTCTCAGCTAAGGCTTGCCTCACGTGCGATGGCACGCAACTGGATTTCAGTCGTGCCTTCCGTGATCGGATACAGCCGCGCGTCACGGAAGAAACGCTGGATCGGACTCTCCATCATGTATCCTTGGCCGGCGAAGATCTGCATGGCCTCATCTGCCAAGTGGACGGCAGCCTCGCTCGCTACCACCTTCGCCATCGAAGCCTCGAGATGCACTCGCTCGCCCGCCTCGTGACGTAGCGCCGTGTTCGTAACGTGCAGCTTCGCTGAGGTCAGTTCGATCAGCATACGCGAGAGGCGGAATTGGACAGCTTGATGCTGGATGATGGGCTTACCAAAGGTTTGTCGCGTTCGCGCTTGCTCAAGAGCAAGCTCATAGCAGGCGCGCGCCACGCCTAGGCTTCGCGCCGCGTGCGTGATGCGTCCGCGCTCTAGAACTGCCATGACGTAGCTCATACCCTTGCCCTCCTCGCCCAAAAGCGCAGACTTAGGTACGATACAGTCGAGAAACACAGCTCCAGTCTCCATGGACCGGTGGCCGAGTTTGTCGAGCTTCTGAATGACAATGCCGGGATGTTTGCTGTCAATGAGAAACAGGCTCACGCCGCCGCTCCGGCGTTCTGGATCGGTGTAAGCGACTACGATCATGTAATCACTGAATGGCGCACCGGTGATGTACATCTTGCTGCCTGAAATCTGCCAACCACTTTCGACCGGGCGCGCCCGCGTCTTCATGGCCAATACATCCGACCCAGCATCCGGCTCGCTCATGGCGAATGCGCCGGATTTTTCTCCGCGGAGGGCAGGCAAGTAGTAGCGCTCGATCTGCCCGGGCGTGCCAATGCGATGCAGCAGGTCGATCCCCAGCCCGTTGGACAACCCAGTTGCCAACCCCGCACAGACTCGGCTGAACTCCTCGATAGCTATGCACTGAAAGCTGAGACCCGCTCCTGCACCGCCATGCTTTTCCGGCGCCGTTACGCGGAGTAGTCCCGCCTCCCCGGCTCTGAGCCGCAAATCTAATGGATACACGCCTGTGGCTTCTGCTTTCGTCACTCGTGGTGCGATCTCCTGCTCGGCGAAGCGCCTGCAGGTCTCTCGGAAGGCGGCGTGCTCAGGGGTAAGATTCATACAGTCCTCGCATTGTACCAAACGCCCAGGTCGCAGGCGGCGCATTCGTAGTGGATGAATGGGAAGGTCGGCTAGACGGATTCCGCAAGTAGCAGCGATGCCGCTGCAGTAGGTTTCCAGATAAAGACGAGGATAGCTCCGCTGCTCTATTCCTCTTCCAGATTCGCACGAAGTGTTTGTTCCTTGTAGAGCGTTCGTAGACGACCGCGCGCCTGAAGTTCGGGCGTCAGAAGATCGACAAGCTCGTCAATGCTGCTGGGCAGTGCATCAGGTCTGAACATGAAGCCGGCACCACCTGCCTCTTCCAGCGCCTCTTCGAGCTTGTCTGCGACCTGCCGGGCGTTGCCGACAATGCGGAGCCCGCCGATTCCATTGCCGTAGATCAGGGCCGCTTCGCGTAACGTGATGTCTCCGTAGTCACGCGTAAGCATGAGCATGTTGCCTTGCACGCCTTCCGTTTTTTCTAAGCCGAGATTTCGTATCGGTTCATTCAAGGGCAAGAGGGAAAAATCAAAACCCAAGTGGCCAGACATGAGGGCAAGCGATCCTTCTAGGGGAACGGCGGCGCGGATGGCCGCTTCCTTAGCGCGAGCCTCCGATTCGGTTTCCCCGACAATCGCCGTCGTTGCCCACAAAATTTTGACAGTCGCCGGGTCACGCCCTGCCGCACGTGCCGCATCGGCCAACTTCCCCGCATGCTCTTTCATTCCCGATATCGAACCCCGGGAGGCAAAATTGACTTCGGCGTGACGACCAGCAAACGTCAATCCAGCGCCAGAGGCACCTGCCTGAATTATCAAGGGTCTTCCTTGAGGAGACCGACGAACGGTAAGCGGACCGCGCGACCGAAAGTGCGGACCTTCGTGATTTATGCGGTGTACCTTTGTCGGGTCAGCGAAGACTCCACTATGCCTATCCATCACGACCGCATCGGCATCCCAGCTGTTCCACAGCTTGTAGCAAACCTCCATGTACTCGTGCGCACGCTCGTAGCGTTCGTCATGTGTCAATGTGGATGCCAAGCCGAAGTTCGCCGCTTCATTTGTCCCGTATGAGGTCACTACGTTCCAGCCGACTCTTCCCTCCGTTAGATGATCGAGGGTAGCCATTAGCCGCGCCAGGTAATAGGGATGCGTGTAGGTGGTCGAGGACGTTACGGCGATCCCCAGGTGCCGCGTCGCTCGGGCGATAATCGGAACGAGTGGCATCGGATCATGCTTCGGGTACTGAACGGCATGGCGGATCGCGGCATCGGGGGAATCAGCGAAAGTATCGTGAAGATTGTAGGAATCGGCGAAGAACAACATGTCAAACCGGCCACGCTCGAGGGTGCGCCCGATATGCTCCCAAAGCTCAGCCCGCCCGTAATCGAATCCTACCAGAGAGCGCGGCAGAGCCCATGCACCGACCACATGGTGCGCCGGATCGTGCCCCAAAATGTAGGCAAGCTTCATCTTCTTAACCATGCCCTCGCCTCCGGCCTATTCAGTTTCGGTTGAATGAGCCTCAATCAACGAATGCCAGCCATGAATTCAGCAACCGAAACGCATTCCGGAGTGGCAAGGCTGTCCAGGAATCGCGATCGTTGCGCGGCGGCAATTTTCCCACAATTTCTGTGAAACTTTGACAGCAAGTCGGCATCCGACATCGGTCGCGACGGCGTACCCATCGCGTCCGTCAGCTCCGACGTCCACGTCGAGCCGTCGACCGAACGCACGGACAATCGCGCTGGTGCGCGCTCAGGGAAGCAAGCGTCGTACGTTGGTTCTTGCTCGAAGGTGGTAAGCGCGCCTAGGCGGCGCGTTTCGTCGTCGAGAACGAAGCCGTCAACAAAATCCGAAAGACCAAGCGGCGCGATATCTGACTTCGTGAACGCGCGCGCCAGGCAATACCTCGCACTCATTTGCGCCGCATACCCATCCGCTGGTTGGGATTTAGCGGCCGCCGGCTCGGCGATGGCTCGCTGAATTTGACTTGGAACGGTTGCGCGTAGCCCGAGGATGTTGATCGCATGCCATCCTGTCTCAACGCGGCATTTCTCGGCGAGCTCGAGCAGTGGCTGTATGTAGTGCTCGACGGGGTAAACTTTGAATGACACCCTCTCGCAGGCCCATTCTTCCATTGCCGTGCCGGTAAGCACCTCTTCTCTGAACTGACCGCCTGCAAACGCCGTGAAGTAGCCGACCTCGCTTTCGAAGCCACGCCGCGGACCACCAAAGCCGGCACGCCCCAGGAATGCTGCACACACTCCCGCGTGCGCAGCCCAGCCTACCTGGGATCGTTTCGACCACCCATCTCCACGCGCTATTTCGACAGTTCCGCAGGCCAAGTTGGCGGCGGCGGTGAGGCTTCCGGCAATGTCATCGACACTCAGCCCCAAAGCATGTGCCGCACCTGCTGCTGCTGCCACCGTGCCGATCGCCGACGTCGAGAAAAAGCCCTGCTTGCGCAGCGATGAGCCTCCCCAACTGGCCGAGCGAACTGCATCGCCAAGGCGACCGCCGATCTCCACTCCTGCAATCTGCGCGGCAAGCAGGTCGGCAACGTTTGCCCCACGAAGTTCGCAGGCAGCCGCTGCGGCTGGCAGCACGGTCGCCGTCAAGTGCGCAAGCGACGGGAGGTGTGTGTCGTCGAAATCGAAGCCGTGAGCGAGAGTTCCGTTCACAAGTGCGGCTGCTGGCGGCGAGAGCCGCGCGTCCGAGCCAAAGATCGAGCAAGTCTGCTCATTTCCCATCGCACGTCCGACATCCAGGATCGACTGTGCGAAAGGCGATCCGACGGCAGCGACGGACACGCCCGTCAGGTCAGTGAGCGACCGCCGGGCGGCGACGATTGCAGTGAGGGGAAGAGCCTTGAAATTGACGCTATGCACCAGCTCGGCAAGTCGACAGGCGATCTCCGGGCCGATCATCGTCTTGCCCTTGCTGGTTTGCCTGATCGAGTGCCGTTGACTTTCAATCTCCGACGCCAATGGCGCAGGTAGCGCCGGTGTAGCCGGACCAAATGCTGCTCCATAACCGCAACCGCACCGTCCTCGTCTCTCGTGCGTAGATGGCGCAAGAAGCGGCGACGCCATGCGATGTGCAGCTTGCGACTTTCCGGCGGTACATTTTGGGCAAAGCTGCGAAGAAGCTCGATCAACAGCTCCATGATCAGACTCATGACCGGATTGTGCGTCGTTCGGGCGAGTACATTGTGGAATTCGATATTTGTGGCGACCTTTTCCTTAAGTTGCCCCGCATTCATGTAACGCTCCGCCAAATCGACATTCTCGTCGAGAAGGCGGAGGTCCTCGTCGGTGGCTTGGCGACACGCCAACCGGACAACGCTGGCTTCAATCCAAAGCCGCGCCTCGGTCAGCTCCTCCAGTGACACATTGCGCAGATGCAGCAAGTCCTTGATTGAAGCGGCAACCGTCTCATGACGGCCATAGCCGAGAAAAGCACCGCCGTTCGCTCCGGTCTGCAGCGTCAGGACGCCAGAAACCTCCAACGTGCGAAGTGCCTCGCGGACGGCGCTTCGGCTTACGTGCAAACTCTCGGCCAGTGCGCGTTCGGGCGGCAACTGGTCGCCCAGCTTCAAGTCCCCGGCGGAGAACTGCTTGCGAAGGTGCTCAAGCACCTGCTCGAAAGCACGAGGGCTTCGACCGAGGTGAGCGCGAACGGTTGTTCGTTGGCTTTTCGCGCGTGAAACCATTTGAGTGCCGCTCATCTCAGCCTCACCGGGTAAACTCTGCGAAATGGCAAGCAACCTGATGCGATGGCCCGAACGCTCTCAGCGCAGGCTTATCCCGCCGGCAGCGTTCCTCTGCCATGGGACACCGCGGATGGAAGGGACAACCGCTTGGCGGAGACAACGGAGAGGGGATTTCGCCCTGCACCGCGGCGCCCAAGCGCCCAAAGTCATCCCCGATCGTCGAGTCGGCCGCCGCCATCAGCGCCTGGGTATAGGGATGTCGAGCGTTTGCGATGATATCCTCGCGGCTCGCAATCTCCATAAACTGGCCGAGATAAAGCACGCCGATTCGATCGCTCATGTACGAGACAACGGCGAGATCATGCGAAATAAGGAGATAGGTAAGTTGCAGCTGTGCTTGAAGATCTTTGAGCAAGTTCAGGATCTGCGCCTGTATCGATACGTCGAGGGCGGACACGGGTTCATCAAGCACGAGGCAGCGCGGACTAATGCTAAGCGCACGAGCGATCGCCACACGCTGCCTTTGGCCGCCACTGAGCTCGTTGGGATATCGCCGCATGGTCTCGGGCGAGAGCCCGACCTGTTCCAGAAGCTGCACCACCCGCGCTCGCAGGGATTGGCCCTGCTTGGTGACGCGATGCACACGCAGCGGCTCGTCGACTATGGCTGCTACGCGGATTCGCGGATTGAGCGAGCTATACGGGTCTTGCAGAACCGGCTGCAGCATTCGACGAAGCTGGAAACGCCGCTTCCGATCGAGAGCCCTTACGTCCTGTCCACCCACGTGCACCACACCTGACGTCGCCGGTTCGGCCGCGAGAACCATTCGGGCTATAGTTGACTTTCCGGAGCCGGACTCGCCTACGAGACCAAAGGTCGATCCCTCGGGCACGCTGAACGAGACACCGGCTACCGCACGCAACGAGTTGGGGGCGTGAAACACGCCATGGTGGACCTTATAGGTCTTGTGAACGTCCTGAAGGTCAATGAACGGCAGTGTCATTCTGCCCCCACTGCCGTTTCCCAGCACGCAAACCCGCCGCCCGTCTTCCTTTGCTCGACCCAATCAGGATAGGCGTCGCGACAACGCGCACTGGCAAGCCGACACCGGGGCTCAAACCGACAACCCTTGGGCAGGTTTGTCATTACGGGTGGATGGCCAGGAATCGGTCGTAGGCGCTCAACGGACTTGCTAATTTGCGGGATCGCCGCAAGGAGATCTCGTGTGTAGGGATGCTTCGGATCCGCGAAGACAGCCTTCACTGGCCCTTTCTCGACGATACGACCGGCATACATTACGGCTACGTCATCACAGAACCGGGCGACAAGATTTAGGTCATGGGTGACGAAAACGATCGCCATTCCCGATTCTTGCTGAATCTCTCTCAACAGATGAAGGATCTGCAGTTGCACAGTGACGTCGAGCGCAGTGGTAGGCTCGTCAGCAATCAAAAGGTCTGGCTGATTGCCAATGTTCATTGCGATCGACACGCGCTGCCTCATTCCACCACTGAACTGGTGTGGGTAGCTGTGATAGCGCTCAGCAGGTGCCGGAATTCTTACTCGATTCAATACGTCGAGCACTTTGCTTCGAATGTCTTTACGTGCATTATTCTTGTGATACCGAAAAACTTCGCCGACTTGCTGACCGATGGTGAAGACCGGATTGAGCGACGTCATCGGATCTTGGAGGATCATGCCGATCTCGCGGCCACGAATCGCTTCCATCTGCCGCGCCGTCTTGGTCAGGAGATTCTCCCCTTTGAAGCGGATCGAGCCCGAGGCAACAACACCGTTTGACGGCAGGAGCCGTTGGATCGAGAGGCAAGTCATGCTCTTTCCGGAGCCGGACTCTCCGACAAGACCAAGCGTCGCGCCACGCGAAAGCCCAAAGCTAACGTCGTCTACGGCGGTGATGACCCCACTCCGGGTCGCAACGCATGTCGTCAGATTCTCGACCTGGAGGACCTCGGCCACGCCCGTCACCATTTCATCGCGAGGGTCGGGCTAAGGCGATCACGCAAGTAATCGCCGAGTGTATTGCTGGCGAGGACCAGTGACATAAGCACCAACCCCGGAAACACGCTGATCCACCATGCAGTGGCCAGGTAGCCTCTGCCGTCGGCAATCAACGTCCCCCAAGACGGGTCTGGCGGCTTTATGCCCAGCCCCAGAAAGCTCAGAGTAGCTTCAAGAATGACGATTATTCCAACGTCGAGAGTGGCAAGCACAATCAGCGAGCTGAGAATATTCGGGGCGATGTGTCGGACCATCACGCGCAGAGGCGAAGCGCCAGCGAGCTCGGCCAGTAGCACGAAGTCGCGGGTTCTCAAGCTGAGAGCCTCACTGCGGATCACGCGAGCAAAACGCGCCCAATTGGCGAGCGTAAGCACAATGATGAGGTTGAGAATGTTGGCGCCAATCGCGCCGACCAAGAACATCGCCAAAATAACCGCTGGCAGGGAAAATTGGACATCAGCCAATCGCATGACGATGGCGTCGGTAGCCCCCCGGAAATATGCAGCCAAGATGCCGAGCGCCGTGCCGACAGCACCAGCGAGAAAAACGGCACACCCGGCAACAAAAAGTGAGACCTGTGCGCCGTAGATTGAGCGAGAGAGGATGTCGCGTCCAAGCGCGTCTGTTCCAAACGGATGCACGAGCGAGGGTCGTTGAAGCGTCGCCGCCAAGTCCATGGCATTGGGTTCGTGGGTAGCAAAGACCCAGGGAACCAGCGCCGCACTCAATATTAGCGCCAAAACCACGGCCGCAACGCAGACTACGACAGTCTGTGGCCATTGACGGTGGCGCTTTGGTTGCACCACCAACCCGGCAGGACCCTTTGATATCTCTGCGGTGTCTGCCGGACGGACGGCCTCGATCGGCATACCGGTATCAATCATAGCGGATTCTCGGGTCGATCCATGCATAGAGCAGATCGACGAGCAGGTTGATTGCCGTGAAACTCAGCGCGATCAGCGTGACTGCCGCCTGGACAATCGTGTAGTCCAGATCCTCAATCGACTTGAGAATCAGGTAGCCGAGTCCTGGCCATGCGAAGACCGCTTCCACGGATACGGCGCCCCCGAGCAGTACGCCGAGTTGCAGAGCGGTGAACGTGATGACCGGGAGACAGGCATTGCGCAGCGCATGCTTGTATATGACTACGCGCTGCGGCAGTCCCTTGATCTTCGCCATTTTGATGTATTCCGTTTCCAGCACCTCGGACATGCTGGCGCGCGTGAGACGCATCGTGCCGGCTGCCGAATACCAGCCGAGCGCGATAGCCGGCATGATCAGATACGGAAGACCTCCAGTGCCACCTGTCGGCAACCAGCCGAGATGAACTGAGAACAAGGCGATCATCAGCAACCCGAAGAAGAACGGCGGCGCCGACTGGCCGACGATTGCGAACAGCTTGCCAGCCATATCGATCCAACTATCCCGATGGACCGCCGACATCACGCCAATCGGAACGCCGATCAGGACGGCGATACCCAATGCCGAGAAGGTAAGAACGAGCGTGTGTCCTACTCTTTCAAGCACAACGCTCATGGCCGGCTGGTTGAATCGATACGACAACCCAAAGTCACCGGCCATCAGATTGCCCAAGAAGCGCAGGTACTGGATGACAATTGGCTGGTCGAGGCCCATCGAGCGCCGGAGCAACTCCCGATCGGACGATGTTGCCTCCGGCGGCAACATCAAGTGGGTCGGATCGCCGATCACTCGAATGACGACGAAAACAATCGCCGTCACCAGAAGGATAGTGACGATTGATTGCAGAAACCGCGTAAGTAGGTATCTGGACATCCGCAATCAACGCGATGCGTTACTTCCAACGGGCCGTGCGGAAATTGAAGTATCCGTCGCCGAGCTGCGCGTGCCATTCGAGAATGGATTTGTGGCTGAAGCTGTAAAAAAGTTCCGAGATGAAGACCGCTCCCGCATCCTCATGGATGATACGATCTATGCCTTTGAAGAGCTGGCCACGCTTCACAGGGTCGGTCACGCTCTCGGCTTCTGCAAAGAGTCGCTCCACTTCTGGATTGTAGTAATCAGACCACGTGCCTGTTTTGACGAACGCGCCACTAACTGGATGTGCAGGATCATACATGGCGTTCGCGAACTGCATTACCGTCATTGGATCGGTCTGATGCGTGTTGTTGAGGCGGCTCCAGGCTGAGTACGCAAGCGGCTTGATCTCCGTCTGGACGCCGATCTGCTGCCAGAATGCAGCGAGTACCTCAGGCAGTTCTTTCGGCATCCCTGGATATGAATAAAGTGAGGTCTTGAACCCGTTCGGGTAGCCCGCCTCTTTCAGCAACTGCTTTGCTTTGTTTGGGTCATATGGATACGGCTTGAGCGTTTCGTCATGCCCATAGGGATAGTATTTGGAAATGTAACTCGCCATCGGCTCGCCAACGCCGTGCAACACGCTATCGACAATGGCTTTCTTGTTAATGGCGTAGTTCAACGCTTGGCGAACTCGAACGTCGTGGATCGGAAGTTCCGGACGATTGGCGTAAAGACGAATATGCAACGGGCTGGCGACCGGAGCGTCTACAACGGTCAAGCCTTTCGTTGCTTTGAGGCGCTTGCTGTCCCGCGGCGGCACCGCATCAATAAAGTCGACCTCCCCCGTTAATAGCGCGTTCACACGGCTGCTATCCTCGGGAATGAGTCTGAAGTGCAAGCGTTGAATGCCAGGTTTTTCGCCCCAAAAATTCTCAAAGCGAACGAGGTCGAGCGTCTGACCGATCTGTTGCTTTTCGAAGCGATACGGGCCGGTTCCAACGGGGTTCGCCGAGAATGCAGCCGGTGAGCCAAGCCCAACGATATACTTCTTCGGTAGCACGTAGAGGAATGCAGCCATTTTATTCAGGAACGCACCGTCAGGCTTTTTTAGCTTGAAGATGACTTTGTCTTCCGCTGGCGTCTCCACGGCGTCGACGATTGTTGCAAAATAGGGCCGACGAGTGCTCTTGGTCTCGGGATCGAGCATTCGCTGCATCGAGAACGCGACGTCCTCTGCAGTCATGACATCGCCGTTATGGAACTTCACACCCTTCCGCAAAGTGAAGGTATATGTCTTGGCATCCGGCGCGATCTCAACCGCCGTGGCGAGTGAGGGGTGCATCTGGCCGCGCCTATCAAACTGATAAAGCGTATCATAAATCTGCCAAGCGTATCGTTGTGAGTCGGCCGTCGCCGTGACGCTGGCGTCGAGATTGTCGATACCTCGCCCGGTAGCAATTACGAGCGTATCCTTGTCGCGCGCGGGCTGGTCCAATGGTCCAGCACTCGCAGAGCCGGTGCCCGTTGCAAGCAACGCGACAAAGCACAATGCCAGTGCAACTGAGACATTCATGCGTCACTCCCTAGTTCCAACGGCTTCTTTGTGGCTGGCCGTCGACAACGACTGCGACCCTATCAACACGACTGTTGCCGTTCAATGGTCTGACCACTAAAATTCTTACTTAGCAGATAAGACGGGATCGCCGTGGACCAGAAAACCATCGATGAACTAGAAGCGAAAAGGCAACGCGCCCTTGCGATGGGCACCCCCGAGCGGATCGCGCGACTGCGCGCGCAGGGTAAACTTACTGCGCGAGAGCGCCTCGATTTACTGCTGGACACAGGTTCGTTCTGCGAACTCGGGCTGCATGCACAAAGTCAATTGCCGGAGCTGCGCGATCGCACGCCAGCAGACGGGATGATCGTCGGCAGTGGCAGAATTGAAGGTCGCCTGGTGTACGTAACCGCGGATGACGCGACAGTGCTGGCCGGCACCCGTGGTCGCGTCGCCGAGTTGAAGGGTGCGCGCGCCCGTGAAATGGCGCTGCGCGATCGCGCGCCATACATCGCCCTGATGGAAGCCGGCGCGGCTCGCGTGCAGGAAACGTACGGAGCGATCGCAGCGGGGTTGGGCAACCGTTTCGCGTCGCACTATGGCCTATCAGGCCGAATCCCTCAGATCGCCGCAGTGATGGGCGCTACGTTCGGCGGGCCATCCTTCACGGCCCTGCAGTCAGACTTCGTGCCAATCGTAGAAGGGTCGGGTTTCCTGGGTATGTCGGGCCCGCCAGTGGTTAAAGTGGGTATCGGGCTCGATGTGACGAGCGAAGAACTTGGCGGTGGGAAGATATCCACGCAAGAGACCGGCCAAGCGCACTATCTTGCACCGAACGAAGCTGACTGCATGGCGACGATACGACGGTTCCTCTCATTCATGCCGTCGAGTTGCTGGGAAGCTCCTCCTCACGTCCCGCCTCGGCCAGCTCCGTGTGACTCCGAAGAAGGTCGTCGTGAACTCGTCGCCCTGGTGCCGGAGAACCATCGCCGAGCTTACGATATGCTGCGCCTCATACAACTCCTGGTCGATGGAGGCGATTTTTTCCAGATTCAGCAAGAGTTTGGCCGCAGCCTGATCGTGGGCTTCGCACGCATCGAAGGCCAGACTGTTGGCGTCATCGCCAACCAACCTATGCGACTCGCCGGAACAATCGATCCCAAATCGGTCAGAAAAGCTCGCCGCTTCGTCGACCTTTGCGATGCCTTCCACATCCCGCTCGTTTCTCTGATGGACTGTCCCGGCTTTTTGGTTGGTCCAGATGTCGAGCGCCAGTCGATGGTGTCGCTCACCACGCGCATGCTTACCTCGATGATTCAAGCGACCGTGCCGATAGTCACAATCGTTATTCGGAAGGCCATCGGGCTCGCTTACATCGCACTCGGAGGCCGCGCGGTTGGTCCGGATACGCTGGTCGCATGGCCAACGGCCCGCTTCGACGTAATGGGTCCGGATGCTGGTATCGAACTCATTCACGGTAAATCAATCAGAGAAGCCGCCGACCCGGCTGCACTTCGCGCCGAGATCGCGCGAAAATTCGAGCTTGAATCAAGCGCATATGTCGCGGCGGGGCTTGGCCATATCGACGACGTGATCGCACCGACCGAAACCCGGCGGGTCATCATCGACACACTGGCGCGCCGGCGCGGCAAGCAGGAACTCGGCTGGAAGCACCGCATCGATCCCTAGCATCGCGCTCAGGGAAAATGGCGCGCGACCAACTCGACCTTTCGGACTTTCCCGCTTGCCGTCTTAGGAAAGACGTCGAGAACGATCACATGGCCGGGAAGCTTGTAGGAAGCGATCCGGCCCTTGCAGAATCCTTCAACGTCCTCGGGAGTCACCGTGCAGCCGCTCTTCGCGACCACAAAGGCGGCGCCAACTTCGCCCTTGGCGCGATCGGAGACACCGATAACGGCCACTTCGGCAATGGCTGGATGCCCGATGAGGAAAGCTTCAACTTCAGACGCCGCCACATTGAAGCCCGAACATTTGTAAACCTCATTCGAACGCCCAATCCAAGTCAAGGTGCCATCGGCGTTGAGGCGGCCGACATCACCGGTATTTAGCCAACCGTCACTATCGATCGCTTTGGCTGTTGCTTCTGGATTGTTGAAATATCCGAGCATTACCTGGCGGCTGCGCGCGAAGATCGCGCCCGCCTCGCCAAGCGGCATGTCTCGACCATCCGGACCACGGACGCGAATCTCGTTGCCGGGCCACGGACGCCCTTCACATTGGAAGGTACCCTCGTCCATGCTGCAGACCTGAGAAAGCGGTCCCGACGTTTCGGTCATGCCGTAGCCCGTCGACGACACTTCGACTCCCAATCTGCGCAGCAAGGGGATGTGCTGCGGCCGCCTTGGGAAAACGATCGCTCTCCAAAGTGTCGAAACGCGCTCGGGTGTGAAGGAAGGCAAGCTGACAATCTGGTCGACCACCGTCATGACGCCGGACAGGACCGTGCACCGATAGCGTTCAATTAGATCAAGGGCGGCCGAAGGATGAAATCGTTCTGCAATTACGACTGTTGCGCCCGCGACGAGTCCCGCCATAATTGAATTATGACATCCCGTGATCGCGAACATCGGATAGGTTAACAAAATGATGTCGTGGTCCCGGAACTCCCCTGCAAGGTTGAGAGAGTTGTTCAAATTGGCATGCGAGAGCATAACCCCCTTAGGTAGCGACGTTGTGCCTGACGTATAAAGTATGTATGCCATCTGCTCGGGGTCGTCGCATGGCTTGGGCTCGAGTTGCTGGTCGTCGCCAGCCTGCATCATGTCCGCCCACGCGACGAACAGCCCAGGGTCGCGCTTTAGCTCGCCGACCACTATGACTTTGCGTAGAGCAGCGCATCGTCCTTCGTTTGCAACCTCACGGACAACGTCGAGATAAGAGAACTCCTCAGAGCGAGATTGCGTAACTACGGCAACAGCACCGGAGTCACGAAGTGCATGGCCGAGATCTTCAGTTCGTAGGCGTGTGTTGAGCGGAACGAGGACGGCGCCGCAGCGAGTCACTGCGAGCTGTGCAATTGGCCATTCAATCCGGTTTGACATCCAGATAGCGACGCGGTCGCCTGGCATGACCCCAAGCGCCAGCAACCCTTTTGCAGCTCGCTGGACTGCACTCTCGAAACTGACATAAGACATGACCACTTCTTCGAATATCAAGAACGGTCGGTCTCTCCATCGCGCAACTGCACTGCGGAGCAGTCCATCCAGAGTTATCGATTTAGCGACCACGGCTTACCTCACTTTACCCCGACACACCGCAAGCGTTCACAATACACAAAGGTTCTGCCAAGCCGAGCAACGTGCTGCATCAACGCTGGCACCAAGTTCGAAGCGATTGCGCTCACAAATGGCCATGACGCCAACCGACCGACACATTTACATCAGGCTTCCAACGCCGCGATGGGTTGCCCCTCGGAAACCGGGTCTCCTTCGGCAACGTATAAGTCGCACAACGTACCGCCATGTGGTGCCAACACCGGAATCTCCATCTTCATCGACTCAAGGATCATGATCTGTCCCTCTTTGTCGATCCGATCTCCAACTTTCGACTCGATCTTCCACACCATGCCGGCGATTTCTGACTTCACCACAACCTTCGCCATGTTTCCTCCGCCGATCAGCACCCTCGCCTTGTTAGGCGGCTCGTCTCTACGTCAAACACCGGGTGGTACCTGCGCGACACTTGCTAGCCTCACCGATAGTTTGCCGGGCACTTTTTCGTCTGAGCCTGCCTCGCCTGACATTTCGGTCGCTCAATCCACCTGAGCACCGGCCAACGTCACCAACTCACGCCACTTGACGATCTCAGCCTCGATGAAGGCTTTCGTCGAGGCCGGCGTGGAGGCGTCGCTGGCCTCCATGTTGAGCGCCTTCAGTCGCTCCCCGAGCGTCGGGTCGGCGAGCGCCTTGTTCACGGCTACATTAAGCCTGTCGACGATCTCCTTGGGAGTGCCGGCAGGCGCTGCCACGACATTCCAGGTCCCACCTACAAAGCCCGGCAAGCCGGCCTCGGCCATCGTCGGGATGTCCGGCATCACGGTGCTGCGCTTGTCGGCCATCAGCCCCAGCGGCACGAGCTGGCCCGCCCTGACATGCTCCATAACCGGACCCAGCGTTCCGAACATGAAAACATGCCGGCCGGCCAGCAGGTCCTGCAACGCCGGGCCGGTGCCGCGATAGGGCACATGCAGCACGTCCACCCCAGTCCGCGTCTTGAAGAGTTCGCCGGCGAGGTGGTTGGTCGTGCCGTTGCCCGACGACGGATAGCTCCACTTCCCTGGCTCGGCCTTCAGCTTTGCGATGAGGTCCCGCAACGTGCGCGGCATACCGGGCGGCACCAACAGCGCCATCGGCGCCAAGCCTACTAAGGCGACCGCCTCGAAGTCCTTTACCGGGTCATAGGGCAGGTTCTTGTAGAGTGAGACGTTGATGCCGTGCGTCGCCGCGGTGCCAAACAGCAGCGTGTATCCGTCGGGCTTCGCCTTGGCGACGAGATCGGTACCGACATTGCCGCCGGCACCGCCCTTGTTGTCGATTATTATCTGTTGCCCGAGATCGGCCGCCATACCGACAGCGACTACGCGGGCGATCAGGTCGGTCGGCCCGCCCGGAGGGAACGGCACCACCAGCCGCACCGGCTTATCAGGGTATTTATCCGGCGCCTGGGCCAGCGCGCCCGCGCACGACAATACCAAGGCAGCGCCGGCAATCAGCACCTGCTTCAGGTTCAGCATTTTAGTCGACCTTCGCGCCAGCCAGCTTCACGACCTCGCGCCATTTGGCGATTTCTGCTTCGACGAATGCGCGCGTGGTCGCGGGCGTGGAATCGACCACAGCCTCGATGCCGAGCTGCCGAAGGCGCTCGGCCACCGTGGGGTCCTTGAGCGCCTTGTTCACCGCAGCATTGAGCCGCTCGACGATCTCTCTGGGCGTACCGGCCGGAGCCGCTACGACGTTCCAGGTGCCACCCACGAAGTCGGCAAGGCCTGCCTCCGCGGTAGTCGGCACGTCCGGCCGCACGGGGCTTCGCTTGTCCGCCATGATCGCCACGGCGTAGAGCTTGCCCGCCTTGATCTGTTCAAGTGACGTGCCAAAGGAGTCGAACATGAAGGCTACGCGGCCCGCCATGAGATCCTGCAGCGCCGGGCCGGACCCACGGTAGGGCACGTGCACCACGTCGATATGAGCGCGCGTCTTGAAGAGTTCGCCAGCGAGGTGGTTGGTCGTGCCGTTGCCCGACGAGGCATAGCTCCACTTACCCGGTTCGGCCTTCAGCTTGGCGACCAACTCCTTCAGCGTGTGCGGTTGATCAGGCGGCACCAGCAACACCATTGGCACGAGGCCGGTGAGCGCGATCAGCTCGAAGTCCTTCAGCGGATCGTATGCCAGGGTCTTGTAGAGCGAGATATTGATGCCGTGCGTCGCCGCTGTGCCGAACAGCAGCGTGTAGCCATCGGGCTTCGACTTCGCGACCAAGTCGGTGCCGACATTGCCACCGGCGCCCGCCTTGTTGTCGATGATCACCTGCTGGCCGAGCTGCTCGGCCAGCCCGACGGACAGGACACGGGCAAAAACGTCGGTCGGCCCGCCCGGCGGGAACGGCACCACGAGCCGCACCGGCTTGTCTGGATATTTGTCTGCCGGCTGGGCCACCGCGCTTGCGCACGACAACAGCAGCAGGGCGGCGCCGGCGACCAGCGCCCATCTCGTTGAACGCATTGTTTCCTCCATCCTTCTCTTTTTCTCTTGTCAGGCGACGCCCTAGCGTCAGTGCGTCGTCACCTCGGCCATATCGACGAAATGATAGGACGGCGGGCGCGGATTGGAGCGCCACTTGTCCATGTCCTCGTAGCGGTCGCGCAGCGCGGACGGATAGTCGGCGAAGGCTGGAGTGCGCAGCCACAGCCGCAGAAGGTGCCGCTTCTTCGTTTCCTCGGCATGGTCTTCGTAGGCAGTGCGCGAATGCAGCACGTGGTAGTTGTTGACGAACTGCATGTCGCCACGCTCGAGCTTCATGTCGAGCCGGAAGGCCGGATCCCGGCAGAGCGAGGCGACCGCATCGAGCGCCTCGATCTGCAGCGCCGTCAACCGGGGCACCTCCGCGAAGCGCTGCGCGGAGTCGATGAAGGTGCGGTTGAAGCGGTTGAACATCCGGCCCTTGTGCCAGACGAAGACCGGCGTGACGTAATAGGGCTTCTGACCCTCCGACTCCTCACCGCGGCGGTCGGCATAAAAGGGTTGGGTCAGGACCTTGACCAGGTCCGGCCGCGAGCGAACCAGCGCGTTGTAGACCGCAACCGAGCTGGCGACGGCGGACAACCCGCCATTCTTCGCGGTCTCCAGGCAGCACAGGCCGACGATATCGCAGGAATCGTTGTGGAACGGCAGCAGCGACGCGGTCTGGTAGCCGCGCGCATGCATGTCCTTGTACTGGTCGCGGCCCATGTCGCGGACATGGCCCAGCACGTCACCCTGGGCGTTCTGCGCGACGGCGCGGCCGAAATGCGCGCCGATGCCCCAGTAGATCAGGCCCATCTCCTCGACCGTGTAGTGGTCGCGTGGCAGGCCGCGGATCAGGGTGATGCCGAGGCCGCTTTCGATTTCGGTCTGCAGCAGCCGAAGCGTGCGCGCGAAGCGCTTAAGCGGGAAGTCCTCCTTCCCGATGTCGGGGATCTGCCGGCCGGTCGATTGCAGGTGGCGCAACGCGGCGTCGATCTCGGCGATCTCCTCGGCGCCCAGCCTGTAGACCCAGTCCTCGCCGTCCTGGATGTCCCGGCCGAGCCATGCTGCGCGGGTGACGAATTCCTCGAGTTCAAGTTCCTTCATCTCTTTGCTCCCGTGCTAGAATGTCGACATTATGAATTAGTGACATTCCAGCAAACAGGAGCTGGAAGCAAGGCAGCAATACCGTTAGAGCACCGATCAATGGCCAGCCCGTCCCCCGCCCTCTACGAGATCTATGCAACGCTGCCCGCCCAGATCGCGGTGCGGATCGGAAATGCCATCGTCGAGGGGGAGTTCGAGCCGGGGCAGAAGCTGCGCGAGGTCGACCTCGCCGCCGCCTTCGGCGTCAGCCGCGCCTCGGTGCGCGAGGCGTTGCGCATGGTCGAGCGCGAAGGTTTGATCACCATCCTTCCGCAGCGCGGCGCCCAGGTCACGGCCCTCACGGCGCAGGAAGTGCAGGACGTCTTCGAGATTCGCGCCAACCTGATGGGACTCGCCTGCCAACGGCTGGCCGCGGCGGCATCGCACGAGATTCGCAACCGGCTAGACGAGTTTCTCAAGAAGCTGCGAACGGCACGAGACGATGGCGACGCCTACGCCAGAGCCAGCCTGGCGATCAGCGAATACTGCGTGCGCAACGCCGGCAGCAGCCGCCTCGCCGACCTGATCCTGTCGTTCGGTCGCCAGACCGCGCGCTACACCAAGCTCAGTCTCTCGGCACCGGATCGCCGCCGCCAGTCCTATGCCAACTGGCGCGAGCTCGTGGCGGCGATGAGCGATGGCAAGCCTGCCGTCGCCGAGCGGGTCGCCCGCGAACTCGTGCTCAACACACGCGACACGGCCCTCAAGATGCTGGCCAATACCAGGCGATCATCCGCGCCAGCCAACGCAACCAGACCACAAGCCGGCAAACATCCCGGGAGATGACGACGCCATGACACGGCAGTTGCACCTCAACCTTTTCATCAATAGCCGCGGGCATCACGAAGCCTCATGGCGGCATCCGGCGGCCTCGCCGCATGCCTTGACCGACATACGCTACTACCAGGATCTGGCGCGCCGGGCGGAGGCCGGGCTGTTCGACTCCATCTTCCTGGCCGACCAGCTGGCGCTGGGTGATGATGTGGCACATGCGGGCCGGGCATGGCTCGAGCCCATCACCGTCCTGGCGGCCCTGGCGGGGGTCACCAGTCGAATCGGGCTTATTGCCACGGCATCGACGACCTATACCGAGCCCTTCAACCTGGCTCGACAATTCGCCTCGCTCCACCACATCAGCGGTGGGCGCGTCGGGTGGAACATCGTGACTTCCTTGGCTGCAGCCGCAGCACGCAACTTCGGGGGCGCGGGCCAGGTCAGCCACGGCGACCGCTACGCGCGCGGCGAGGAATTCATGACCGTGGTGAAGGGCCTGTGGGACAGCTGGGCCGACGATGCGGTGCTGGATGACCGCGCGAGCGGGCGCTACGCGAAGGCGGAGCACATCCGACCGATCAATCACGAAGGCACCTACTACAGCGTGTCGGGGCCTCTCAATCTGCCGCGCTGCCCACAGGGGCGGCCGGTGTTGGTGCAGGCCGGCTCCTCCGACGCCGGACGCCGCTTCGCTGCACGACACGCCGAGGCCGTGTTCACCGCGCAATTGGAGAAGGCAACAGCACAGGCGTTCTATGCCGATCTGAAGGCGCTTGTGGCGGCGGAAGGGCGCGCGGCCGATCAAGCGCTGATCCTGCCTGGTCTCAGCCCGCTGATCGGTTCCACGGAGGCCGAAGCCAAACGCATGTCGCGAGAGCTGAACGAACTCTCGGACCCCGAAGTCGGGCGCAAGCGCCTCTCCGGCCGTTTCGGCGGGCACGACTTCGCCCACTTGCCGCTGGACAAGCCGCTTGCGCCGGAGGATTTCCCGGATCCGGGCACGGTCGAGGCGGCACGCAGCCGGACCGAGGTGATCGTGGGCCTCGTACGGCGGGACAAGCCGACCCTGCGCCAGCTGCTGGCAAGCCTGGCCGGCGCGCGAGGACATTTCACGACCGCCGGCACACCGGAACAAATCGCCGATTTGATCACCGACTGGTTTACCGATGACGCGGCCGACGGCTTCAACATCATGCCGCCGGTACTGCCGGCCATGCTGGATGTTTTCATCGACGAGGTAATTCCACTGCTACAGCGGCGTGGGATGTTCCGCACAGCTTATCAAGGCGAGACGCTGCGGTCGCACTACGGCCTCGACCGGCCGAGCAATAGATTGCCGAATTTCGACCTCCATCCAGCCGCCCCCCATAGACATAGCTCCAACTCATCCAGTGTTCCATGAGCGGAGCGCTCCTTGCCGTCTAGATATCCGCCTACACCCTGTTTGTGATGATCCCCCGGTCGGATTCTCCTTCATACCGATTCAATACCATCTACAGCAACCCGCGTGTCAGCTGCTGCATCTCCCGAATCCGGCCGAAGCTCAAGAGCGAAGGCGCCGACAATACCGATGCGATCGGGATCGACACCGGCTTGGATGCGCAACCAGTCTAACGCGGTCTTGAAGTATTTAAGCGGAATGAGGTGAATGGCCGTTGGGAGGCCCGGCGCCAAGAGACAAAGCGGGATAGAAGCGGTGGCTAGCCAGTCGTCGATGCGGCGCGATTAGAAAGCGGACCCGGCGCGTCGAGCGCGCTGACGATCATCCGAACCAAGTCATCGATGAATTCTTCGGTGTTCAGCCGGGCGACGCCGCTTCGCCTGCCCGCCATGCGCAGCTTCTCGCGCTCGCCGATGCTGAAGAGCACGAGGTTGGTGACAACGGCGAGCCGGTGCCGAACAATTTCCGGCGCCATGTCCGACAGGATCTCGCGCACCAGCTCGGCGATCCTCCTGACGGCGCTGTCGTGCCTGCCGCGCGCCATCTCGAACACGCTCTTGTTGCTGTTGAACGTGACCTGGGCCACGAAGCGCAGATAGGCGCTTCCACCCTCGACCGACAGATGCTCCGCGAAGGGCAAGACCATCGCCTCCGCAATTTGCTTCAGCGCGCGCGCACGGTCCGAAGGGTCGATATGGGCGATCAGCTCGTTGCGGCGGCTGTTGAGCACCTCCATGCGCCGTTCGAGGATCGCCTGGATCAGGCCGATCTTTGATCTGAAGTGATACTGCATCACCGACCCGTTCAGCTGATTGGCGAACCGGGCAATGCTGTTCAGGGAGACCGCATCGATTCCGTTCTCGGCGAAAACGCGCTCCGCTACGTCGAGAAGCCGGTCGCGCGCCGCATCGCCGCGTGATCGCCGTGTTGGAGCCGACGCATCGGAAGTTGCCATCTCCTATCTAACCATTGGCCGACGGAACGCAACAATCTCCGGACGACCCAGCACGCATGCTTGACTCGGTGCGGCGAACTCTGTATTAATGAATATGCATTATTTAAGATCGTCGGCATGCAAGGAGAAGCATCGTGACGTTCGTCGTGACCGAGGCGTGCATCAAGTGCAAGTACACCGACTGCGTCAGTGTCTGCCCCGTCGACTGCTTCCATGAGGGCCCGAACATGCTGGTCATCGATCCCGACGAGTGCATCGACTGCGCCGTCTGCGTCCCAGAATGCCCTGTGAATGCCATCTATGCCGACGACGACGTGCCTCAATCGCAAAGACGCTTCATCGAGCTGAACGCAGAACTTGCGCGGTCGTGGCCAACCATCACCCAGAAGAAGGACCCCCTGCCGGAAGCCGACGCGTGGACGGACAAGAGCCCCAAGCTTGCGATGCTGGACAACGGTTCACGCTCGTAGCGCGTCGATCACCCTATGAGCACATACACGGAAAGCCGGGTATTGAGCGTCCGCCACTGGACCGACCGCCTGTTTTCGTTCTCGGTGACCAGGCATCCGTCGCTGCGCTTCAACAGCGGACAGTTCACGATGCTCGGCCTTGAGATCGACGACCTGCCGCTGTTGCGCGCCTACAGTATCGTGAGCGCCAACTTCGAGGACACGCTCGAGTTCCTGAGCATCAAGGTGCCTGACGGACCGCTAACCTCAAGGCTTCAGCACGTGCAGACGGGCGACACCGTCATCGTCGGCCGCAAGCCGACCGGTACGCTGGTGATCGACTACCTGCTGCCGGCGCCCCGCCTCTATCTCCTGGCCACCGGGACCGGCCTGGCGCCCTTCATGAGCATCGTCAAGGATCCGGAAACCTATGACAGGTTCGCCCGGGTCATCCTGGTCCACGGCGTGCGAACTCTCGACGAGCTGGCCTATCGCGACGTCCTGACGCAACACCTGCCGGAACACGAGGTCCTGGGCGAGCTGGTGAGCGGACGCCTGCATTACTATCCTACGGTAACGCGGGAGCCCTTCCGGAACACCGGCTGCATCACCGAGCTCATGGACAACGGCAAGCTGTTCACCGACCTGGGACTTGGCACCCCGAATCCGGCCAACGACCGCTTCATGATATGCGGCAGCCCCGAAATGGTCCGGGTTCTGCGGGAAGGCCTGACGCGGCGCGGCTTCCAAGAAGGCAGCACCGCCGTGCCAGGGCACTTCGTCGTCGAGCGGGCGTTCGTTGAACGATAGATCGCTATTCGAGCACCAGCTTGGCGTCCTTGACGACCGAGGCCCAGAGGTCGAGCTCCTCCAGGAAGAAGGCCTTGGCCGATGCCGGCGTTGAATCGGCAACGACGTCCGTGGCCATTTCCGCCATCCTCTTGGCAAAGGCTGGATCGGAGAGCACGGTGTTCGCTGCGGCATTGAGCTTGTCAACGATCGCGTTCGGCGTCCCCGCCGGCACGAACAGGATGTTCCAGGTATAGGCGACCATTCCCGACACGCCGCTTTCCGCGAGCGTCGGGACGTCGGGCAGAAGCGTGGAACGCTTCCTGGTGCCGATCGCCAGCAAGTGCAGCTTGCCGGCAGAATAGAGGCCCTTCGCCGCCGTTATGGTCTCGAACAGGAAGGCGTTGCGCCCCGCAGCCGTGTCCTGCAGTGCCGGCCCCGATCCGCGGTAGGGGACGTGAACGATGTCCAGCCCGGCCTTCAACTTGAGCATCTCTCCCGCGAGATGGGTGGTCGTGCCCGGGCCGGCCGATCCATAGTTGTTCTTGCCTGGCGCGCCCTTCATGGCCGCCAGGAATTCCGGGAACGTCCTGGGCATCTCGGGCGACGCCAGCAGGATCAATGGCACGATACCGACCAGGGCAACCGGCTCGATATCCTTGCGCGGATCGTAGGGAAGCTTGGTCGTGGCCGCCCCCGTGGCGATGGATCCCGTGCCGAACAAAACTGTGTAGCCGTCGGGTTTGGCCTTCGCCACCACGGCGACGCCGATGGCGCTGCCCGCACCGGCCCGGTTCTCCGGAACCACCGGCTGGCCCAGGACCTCGGCCAAGCGCGCGGCGAAGAGCCGGCCGAACACGTCGGTCGGGCCGCCGGGCGCAAACGGAATGACGAGGTCAATGGGGCGATTGGGATAGGCTTGCGACGATGCTTCCGTCGAAATGGCCAGCACGGCCAGACCCAGTGCCGCCACCGCCAAACTTTTCACTTTGTTCCAGGTGCACATCATTTGCATTCCTCCCAGAATGTTGGGTTGTCGATCGTTGCGCTACTCCCCGACTCTTCGGTCGGTAAGGTCCTGCCAAAGCACCGTGCCGCCACGGCGCGCGATGCGACGTCCGGCCGATATATGCCAGAAGCGCTCGCTCCCGAACTCGTCGCGCCAGGCCCACAGGCGTCGCGTACGGAAATGGAGCGGATACTCGTAGCTGTAGCCCATGGCGCCGTGGACCTGATGCGCCAGCGCCGCGACATGACCAGCGGCGCTACCCACGCGGGCCTTCGCCAGACCGATCTCCCAATCGTCATCCAGCGGACCCGACGATTGGGCCGCCGCGTCGGCGGCTGTCGTCGCGGCACTCACTTCGCCCGCCATCGTCACGATCATCTGCTGCACGGCCTGAAAGCCGCCGATCGGCTTGCCGAACTGCCGCCGCTCGCCGGCGTATCCGCAACACCGATCGAGGATCCACTCCATGGCGCCGGCCATCTGATGGCAGCGAGCCAATGCTCCGAGGCGGGCCAGCACGGCGCCGGCATCGCCCTCCGGCAGCCGGCCCGTCCTGAATGCGGCGATCGGAACGTCGTTGAAGACGATCTGATCGCGAGGCTCCCCCGCCACATTGCCGGCAGGGATCGCCTCGGCGTCGCCCGTCGGCATGGCAACGATGGCTTGGCCATCGTCGTCCGCGATGGCAGCAACCACCACGACGATCACTGCGTTCCGAGCCCACGGCACCTCACGCACTTTGCCCCGCAGTGACCATCCTTTGCCGGCGCGCGACAGGACCGGCAAGGTGAGGCGATCGGTTGGCGCGATCGTGACCGGGCCGTCCTGCGATGGGATTCCTGCCTGGGCGAGCAGCCAGCCGCCGAGAATGGCTTCAGCCAATGGCAGTGGTACCGCGTGGCGCCCGATGGAGCGCATGATGACCATGGCGTCGGCCAGCGCCGAGCCGCCTTCAGCCGGGTCGGGCGGCGTCGTCAGGCCGGCCTCGACGATCTGTTGCCACAGCTGCCCGGGCCACTCGCCACGCTCCGCGCCCCCCCGCATCGACAGCGTGCAGGCTTCACCGAAAAGCCGGTCGGTCATCTCCTGCAGCAGGCGACCGACTTCGCTCATCGCAGCCCGAGCTCCCGGGCGATGGCATTGCGCAGAATCTGCGTCGTGCCGCCCTGGATCGTCACGCGCGGCATGTAGAGCAATCCGTGCAGCAAAGCCTGACGGTAGGGACTATCGGGGTCGGCCGTCGCCGGTTGCAGCGCGCGACAGCCCTCCACGACTTCCTGCTCGAATCTGCCGCCGAGATCCTTGACGATGGTGGCCGCAAGATTCGGATCACCGTCTTCAAGCATCTCCGAGACCGAGATGGACATCCTGCGCAACGTCCACAGATGGGCCGCGAGCCGGCCGATGAGATCCGCCTGCGCCTCGCTGGGCGCGGCTCCCACCTCATCGACAAAGCGAATCAGCAACTCGAACGCACTAAGGAACCGGTCGGGACCACTGCGCTCAAAGGCGAGCTCGCTCAGAAGCTGGCCCCAGCCCTGCCCAATGGCGCCGAGGACCATCTCGTCGGGCACGAAGACCTCGTCCAGGACGACTTCATTGAACTCGTGCTGGCCGGCCATGTTGAGGATCGGCCTGACGTCGATGCGCGGTGAGCCAAGATCGACGATGAGCTGCGTCAGGCCACCTCGCCTGTCCACGTCGCGCGGCGACGTACGGCACAACAGGATCATGAACTCGGCGATGTGGGCGTTGCTGGTCCACACCTTGGTGCCCGAGACCCGCCAGCCGCCGGTCACGCAAACGGCACGTGTCTCCAGGCCGGCAAGATCCGAGCCGGCGTTCGGTTCGCTCAATCCGATCGCGAAGCCGCATTCGCCGCGCGCGATCATTGGCAGGAACCGTCTGCGCTGTACGTCCGTGCCGAAGCGCAGGATGAGCGGCCCGCTCTGCCGGTCCGCGACCCAGTGGTAGAAGATAGGTGCAGACGCCGCGAGAAGCTCCTCGACGACGATGTGGCGCTCCAGCGATGTCCTTTGCCCTCCGCCCCATCGGGCCGGCCAAGTCATGCCGATCCACCCGCGCGCGCCCAGCTCGCGGCTGAACGGGCGTGACGACTGCGTGTAGTGCGCGCCGGCCGGCTTGTTGACGGCGAGAAAGTCGCGCACCTCCTGCCTCAACGCCCGCGCTGCGGGCGGCAATTCAGGCTGCGGGAAGTGGATGGGCGCTGGCATGATGGCTTGCACCACGTCGATCGGACGAGTGGGTCTGGAGGCAATCACGCAAGCGCTGGAGCGCGGGCGCTTTCGATCCTGGCGTTGAAGCCGCGCTTCAAGGCCTCCCGGTTGACGTCCGGGTGTCCGGGCGCCCGGGTCGCGACCGCCCGGCCGATCTCGTCTAGCGTGAGGTAGCCCGTCAGTTTCGCGAAGGCGCCCAGCGCCACGATATTCGTGCACTTCCTCACGCCCAGCTCATCGGCGATCACCGTCAACGGGGCGCGATGAACGGCGACTGCCGGACCGAACAGCGACGTGTCCGTGACCATCAGGTCGTCAACGAGGACGCGCGATCCGGGTCGCATGGCCGGAGCGTGCGCGCGCACGGCATCCTGCGCGAGTGCCACCAAGACGTCGGGTGCGAGGACCCAGGGAAAGATGATCTTCTCCCGGCCGAAGATCACATCACCGCACGACGCGCCGCCCTGGATGCTGGCGGCGTAGAACTGCGTCTGCACCACCTCGTAGTCGCGCACGATGCCCAACGCCTCCGCCAGGATGATGCTGGCGGAGACCAAACCCTGGCTGCCGACACCGGCAAAGCGAACTTGCGTGCTCATGAGCGCGCCGCGCCCGACTTCGCTGCCATGGCGGCGGCGCGCAGCTTGGCGTACTCCTCGCTGAACTCCGCCCGCTGCTCCCTGTGCAGCACGCCCAGGACGAACTTCACGTTCTTCTCGTCCTCGGCATAGACCGGAATGTCGAACCACTCGTCCTCCGGCGTATCCGAGCTGCGCGCCGAATGGTCCTTGTAGAACTTGAGCATGTCCATGGCCTGCGGCATGCCGTTGCGCCTGCCCCAGAAGACATGGCAATTCTGCAGCACCTCGACGAAGGCGAAGCCCTTCCACGCGATGGCATCGGCAACCATCTTCGTCAGATGCGCGGGATGGGCGACCGTGCTGCGCGCGACATAGGACGCGCCGGCGCCGATCGCGAGCTTGCAGGCATCGAAGGCCGCTTCCGGCATGCCGGCATTGGATGTCTCCGTGATGCTACCCTTCGGCGTCGTCGGGCCGAACTGCCCACCGGTGTCCCCAAAGCCGAAGTTGTTGAAGCAGATGACGGTGATATCGATGTTGCGGCGAGCCGCATGGATGAAGTGATTGCCGCCGATCGACAGGCTGTCGCCATCCCCCTGCAACGTCACCACCGTCAGGTCCGGCCGGGCCATCTTCAGGCCCGTGGCGTAAGCGCAGGCGCGCCCATGGGAGCCGTGGATGTGGCTCGACTTGAAGTAGTGTCCCATAGGGGCATAGCAGCCGCTTCCGCCGGCGGTGGCGACCTTGGAAATGTCGAGCTTCAGCCGGTCGAAAGCGCGCAAGATCGCACTTTGCGCCATGCCGAGTCCGCAGCCGGGACAGTAGCGGAAGCTCCTGTCGGGCACGTCCGCATAGACTGCGACCATCTCGTCCATGGGCGTGTCGATCTGCTTGCGCTGCCGCATCGGCGCGGCGCCTCCGACCCTTGCCACCGCGGTCATTGCAACATCTCCTTCGTCTTGGCGAGGATCTCCGCCGGAGTGATGAACGTGCTGTCGACGTGGTTCACGCCACCCACCCTGGTCTCGGTGTTGGCCAAAGCATGCACGACCATGAGTTGGGCCTGCCCGAGGTTCATTTCCGGCACGACGACGGCGCGGGCGTTGGCACAGGCCGCGCGGACGATGTCCGACGGGAACGGCCACACGGTGATCAACCTCAGCACACCCGCCTTGATACCGGCAGCCCGCGCCTCGTGCATGGCGGCGATCGCCGACAGGGCCTGCGTGCCGTAGGCGACATAGACCACCTCGGCGTCGTCGGTCATCATCTGCTCGGTGAGCGTGATCTCGCGCTGGCGAGAAAGAATCTTCTCGTGCAGGCGGCGGATCGTGAACTCCTGGTCGTTGACGTCGAGGCCCTCCACCGTCGAATCGCCACCGCCGCGCTTGAACAGTCCGACCGTGCTGACGATGCTCTTGTACGGCGAACCGAAGTCGGCCATGGGCGGGACTTCGTGGATCTCGTTCGCCGTATAGTTGCCGCGCCACAATTCCGGGCTGACGGCAGGCCTCGGGCGCTCGACCTTCTCGACGGTGCCGTAATCGTCGGGGAGATCGACGACCGCCCTCTGCAGCCCGAGCAGACCGTCGCCCAGGACGACGACCACGGTCCGCAGCAATTCGGAGAGATTCACCGCCTTCGCCGTCAGCCAGAAGGCCTCCTCGACAGTCGAAGGCGCCAGAGCCACCGCCGGCGCCTCGCCGTTGGTGCCGTAGCGCGTTTGCATGAACTCCATCTGCCCCGAGCGCGTGGCGTTGCCGATGCCCGGTCCGGCCCGCTGCACGTTGATGATGACCATCGGGCACTCGGCAGCAATGGCCTGGCCGATCTCGTTCTGGATCAGCGCCATGCCGGGCCCGGCAGATGCCGTCGCCGACTTAACGCCCGCCGCGGACGCCCCCATAAGGGCCGCCGCAGCGCCGAGTTCGTCCTCCATCTGCACGTAGGTCCCACCGACTTCCGGCATTCGCCGAGACATCGTCTCGGCGATCTCGGTCGCGGGCGTAATCGGATAGCCGGCGTAGAAGCGAACGCCCGCGGCGATCGCTCCTTCGCAGAAGGCTTCGTTGCCGAACAGCAAACGCCGCGTCATGGCATCACCCCGGCGGCCGCATCGGTGGTGTCGCGCACGACGATGGCCCAGTCCGGGCACAGCCATTCGCAATGGCGACAGCCCGTGCAAGCGTCGATGTCCACGACGACTGCCTTGTTGAAAGGGGGCAGCCAACCAAGGACCTTCGGTTCGCAAACCTGCTCGTCCCAACACACGCCGCACGAGCGGCACCGACTTTCCGAGATCTCGACGGCGAAAGTGCGCTTTGCCCTTTCCATCCCTAGTCCTTCTTTCTTGTCCGTGGGAGCCGGCATTACGAGCAAGCCGACGAGACATGGGTATAGTAATGATGTCTCATTAGAATATGAACATCGGCTACCGGAGTCAAACGAAAGTGCCCCGCGCCAAACAATCGTTCGCAGCAACGCACAACGACGATGCAGCAGCGCAGTGCCGTGTAAAGCGTGGCCGGCGTTAGGCCGTCCAGACGCCCAAGACCCCAAGGCTCGATCCCTGCCCACCATCTGCAGCAGCACTCTGTATCTCGACAGATCTTCCAGATCAGCGATCCTCTGGGACGCTATTCTCGAAGCCTTCGCCGCGCGCCCGTCGCGGCCGTGAACTCCGCGGTGCGATCGTTGAGCGATGGGTTGGGCATCGACATGATCGCATGGCCGTGTTGATATCAACCTCACCTAACGCGCGACTGTGCGGAAATGAATTCCGGGACGGTGTCGTTGTTCTTGATGGGGAATCCCATCCCGCGCGTTGAGTCGTGATCCGAAATTGTCGCAATACAAATTCTGGGCTTTGAATTTATGCTGCGGCTTGAGGCGTCAGACCGCAGGCGGAGCCGGCAAGAGCAGCTCGATCGAGCTGACCAGCGGTCGGTGACTGAGGTGCGGGAACGACGATGATTCCAGCTTCCAGGAGGATCCAAGTCTGTTGGCGAGCGCGCGAACCGACATGAGAAACGGCTTCGAAAGGCTGGCGCTGCAGCCATGTCCTTGCGACAAGGGGCTCTGGCAGCCATACTTATTGCGTTCCCGGCCGGTGGCAGCGCCGACCTGAATGCGCGCACGGTCGCCGAGCGGTGAGCGCGGCGCTGGGACAGCCCTTCATCATCGATAACAAGGCCGGCGCTGGCGGCAATGTCGGCACGGCCTTCGCGGCCAAGGCGCCGGCCGACGAGTACACTTTGCTGATGAGCAATTCCGGCGCGCTGACGGTCAACCCGCATCTCTTCGGCCAGGTCGGCTATGACGCGCTGAAGGACTTCGTGCCGATCTCGCTCACCATGAAAATCTCCAACCTGCTGTTGGTCCATCCCGATCTGCCCGTGCGCACCCTGCCGGAGCTGATGGCCTACGTGAAGGCGAAGCCCGGCACCTTTTACGGTCACAGCAGCGGCTCCAAGCAGCTCTCGGGCGAGGTCTTCCGCGCCAAGGCCGGCATCGACATGCCGCCGGTCGCCTACAAGGGCAGCGCGCCGATGATGACCGACCTGCTGAGCGGCCATATCAAGATCGGCTTCGACGAGGTATTGACCTCGATGCCCTATATCAAGTCCGGCAAGCTCTACCCGATCGCGACCACCGGCTCGGTACGCTGGCCCGACTTTGCCGGACGTTCCGCCGATTGCCGAACTGGGCGGCGGTCTCGCGGGCTACGAGGTCACCGGCTGGTTCGGACTTCTGGCGCCGGCCGGCACGCCAACACGGATCGTCAATCGCCTGAGCGAAGTGCTGCAGAAGGCGTTCGCCGACAAGGATTTCCGCCAGCAGATCTACGACAAGGGCTCCGAGCCGGTCGGCAGCAGCTCCGAGGAGTTCAAGGTCTTTATCACCGCCGAGTATCACCGCTGGGGCGAGCTCATACGCACCGTCGGCATCAAGGCCGAGTAGGAGATCGTCGTGAGCCTGACTATCCAGACGGTATCGCCGCATATCGGCGCGCACTCTAAGCCGTCGTGATCTCGTCATGATCGCGGTGTAGATAGCACTCCAACGAAGCTCCACGTGGAGGCCACATGGAAGCGGAAATCGACCTTGCTCTTGATCGGAACCAGTGGGAAACGCTCAAGGCGCTTGGTGCTCCCAGTTCAGACCATGGCCAGGTGAATCGGCTTGCATTTCAGCAGCTCATCGCATCGGAGCTTGCCGCAATGCTCGATGGCCGTCCCATTATCACACCGAAGGGCCGTAAGGTCATCGTACGAGGCTCACCCCTGCTCTGGGACGTTTCCGCCTGAGACATCGCGTTCCATTCCGATGAGATGTGGTTATGGCCTCTCTCCTACACTCCCACGTCCGAATCCTCACCAAACCACTGTCGATATAGCTCAGGGCATCATAGTCGACCTGCGTGTCAGACGGCGATCGCGGTGTGGCGGAATTTGCAGACGCATCGGACTCAAAATTCGGTTCCCCCTAAAGGAGTGTCGGTTCGATCCTGGCCGGTTCAGGTCCTTCCTGGACGGTCCGGATCGTGGTGCCCATGGCGTCGAAAATGTAGCGTCGCGCGACCCAAGATTCGGCCCCTGCGGCACCGTCCGGAAGACCAGTGGCAGCTTGAGTTGCGAGAATGCCTCGACATAGCTGCTATAGCTCATGCGGTGGCGTATTTGTCCTGAGCGCCAGCCCGCCGGTCTGTCGCTGTCAGGTCCTTCAGCAGCGGCAGCACCTCGGCGGCGACGCGCTCGATCTGTGTCTCGCGCTGCTCATAGGGGCCGAGCAGGTCGAGCACGACGTGCCGCACGCCGGCGGCGTAGAACGCGCGGATGCACTCGGCGATCTGAGCCGGCGGGCCGAGCGCGCAGTAGCGTTGCGCCGCCTTGCGGAAGTCCATCGCGTAGCGGACGCTCAGCGTCTCGGCCGCCGCGTCGAGCGCCTTTTCGTACGTCTCGTCCAGCCGCGTGAACAGCAGATGTCCGGTGCCGAACCGGGCGAGCTTGCGGCCGGCGGCCTCCGCCGCAACGGCGATCGCCTCGAGGCTGTTCCGGTACATCTCCGGCGTCACCACGTAGGACATCCAGCCATCGGCCAGCCGCCCGGTGCGCTTCAGCGCCCCTTCCGAGCGGCCGCCACACCAGATCGGCGGACCTCCCGGTTGCCGTGCCGGCGGCTGCATGCGGATCTCGTGGAAAGTGGAGAACTTCCCCTCGTGCGTGACCGGTTCGCCAGTCCAGAGCTTGCGCAGCACTGCGATTCCCTCGCCCAGCCGCGCGCCGCGCTCGTCGATCGGCACGCCGGCCAACGCGTATTCCTTGGGGAACTCGCCGCCCACACCGACGCCAAAGATCAGCCGCCCCTCGGTGAGATGATCGAGGGTCGCGACCTGCTTCGCCACTGGCCCAGGATGCCGCAGCGGCAGCAGATAGACTGACGTGCCCAACAGCAGCCGGCGACTCGCCACTGCCGCCTGCGCGAGCTGCAGCAGCGGATCAAGGATGGGGATCGCGAAGGTGATGTGATCGCCGACCCACAACGAGTCATAGCCGCTTTGGTCCACCAGTTGCACCAGCGAGACCAGTTCGTCAATCCGTGGCAGCCACGGGCCGGTCGCGGGCTCGGTACGGCGGTGGATGGTCTGGACGCCGATCTGTAGGCGAGCGTCGAGCGGCAGTGGCATGGAAGTCTTCTCCGAAGACAGGAACTCAGGCAGTGGCGAAGCCCTGGAAGGTGTGCGGAATACGGCGGATGTCGGCGACCAGTTCGCGCATCAGTCCGGGCTGCGTGCCCGGCGGAAAGTTCAGCTCGATCGCGTCGGCCGCACCGCCGAACCGTGTTTCGATAGCCGGCACGATCTCGTCATAGGTGCCGCAGGCCGCGAAGATGCGCACGACGTCGTCCGACACCAGCGCCGCCATCTCCTTCCAGCGGCCCTGGACGGAAAGGTCGTGCAGTTTGAGCCCGAGATCCTGGAGCCCGTGCAGCTCCAAGATCAGCATATATGTGCGCGTGGAGCCGTAGAAGGCGACGCGGAAGCGCACCCAGTCCATCGCCTTCGCCACCGACGCGGCGTCTGGTCCGGTCGCCACGAAGCCGCCGCCATGCACGTTGAAATGCGCGCGTTTGCGGCCGCTGCGGCGCATGCCCTCGTCCATGCGTGGCATGCAGACTTCCTCAAGATAGCGCCGCGAGCAGATCGGGTGCAGCCGCACGCCGTCGGCGACCTCGCCGGCGACCCGCAGCATGGCCGGTCCGACCGCCGCGATGGTCACCGGCACCATCGGTAGGCCAGTCGGCTCGGGCGAGAAGTCCGGAGTCATCAGCGTGAGCCGGTAGTACTCACCCTCGTAGCGCAGCTTTTCGCCGGTCTGCCAGCAGCGCCAGATCGCGCGAAGCGCATGGACATATTCCCGCAGGCGCGGCGCTGGCGGACTCCAGGGAATGCCGAAGCGGCGCTCGTTGTGGCCCTTCACCTGGCTGCCCAACCCGAGCACGAAGCGGCCTTTCGAATTGGCGTGCAGGTCCCAAGCCTGCATCGCTGTCACCGTCGGACTGCGCGGGAAGGCAACCGCGATCGACGTGGTGAGCGAGATGCGCTTGGTAGCAAGCGCCGCGACGGCCAGCGGCATGAACGCGTCATGCTTCGCCTCCAGCGTCATGAGCGCATCGAAGCCAGCCGCCTCCGCCGCTTGCGCCGCCGGTCCGGCCTCGCTCCAATCTTTCATCGGTATCGTCGTAAACACCTGCATAGCGCCCACCCGTGACGTGCTCCGCTGGTCGGCATTTAGGTTGCGACCCGGCGGCAAAGTCGGTCGAGCACGGCTTCGGCCTCCCGGACGATTTGCTGAACGACCTCGCCAGCCGACGCGACCGACCCGACCAGACCGCAGCTTTGGCCTGCGGGCAAGACGCCGTTCTCCACATCACCCTCGAGCCGACCGCGTTCCGAAGCCGGGTGGCCCACGTGCATGGCCTGCAGGGGATAGGGTTCGATCTCTTGCTCACGCCCAGCCCAGGAGTCGGTGAAGCGGTTGCGAATCAGACGGCAAGGCTTGCCACTGTGCGCCCGGGTCACAACCGTCCCCGTGGTGTCGGTTTTCACAATCATTTTCTTGTAGTTCTCGTGGGCCCGCGCCTCATAGGTGGCGATGAAGCGAGTCCCCATCCAAATTCCTTGTGCGCCGAGCGCCAAAGCCGCAGCAAGTCCGCGGCCATCGGCGAAGCCGCCGCCAGCCAGGACTGGCACGCCCACGGTGTCCACTACCGCTGGCACCAGCACCGCAGTTCCGGTCTGGCCAACATGGCCGCCGCCGTCGCACCCAGAGGCAATAACTGCATCGACGCCATCGGCGACAGCCCTCTGTGCATGGTGCGCCGCTCCGACCACCGACATCACGAAAATGCCGCGCGCGTGCGCTTCCGGCACCACGGCGGCTGGGCTGCCGAGCCCCGAAATCAGCACAGGGACCCGCTCCTCAAGCACCACTTCGACCATCGCCGCGACGGCGGCCGTGTAGCGCTCGACCTCGGCACCGGCGGCGCGCACGGCTGCGAACAGGATGTCGACCCCGAATGGTCTCTCGGTACGCGCCCGGACGGCGCGGATCTCGGTGCGCAACTCATCCGGCGTCATAGTCGATCCGGCACCGATCACGCCGAGGCCACCGGCGGCCGACACCGCAGCGGCGAGTTCTGCGCGGGCGACCCAGCCCATGCCCGCCTGGAAGATGGGGTGCTCCAGGCCGAGCCGCTTGCACAGCGGTGTCAAGAGGCGGGCCCGGGCCCGCGTGGCCAGCATTTCTTGGACAGGTCAGTCGGTGTCTCGCTGACAGGGATGCGCCCGCCGGACATCGGTGGGATCCCCGTCTCGGTCGAGCTTGTCATCTGCCGCTCGGCACCAGCAAGTGGAACAAGATCGAGCATCCTCTGTTCTCGTTCATCACCATCAACTGGCGAGGCAAGCCGTTGCGCAGCTATCGCACGATCGTCCAGCTGATTGCCGCGACGACAACCGAGGCCGGCCTCGAGGTCTGCGCCGAACTCGACGACCGCAAATATCCCAAGGGACTCAAGGTGTCCCGATGCTCAGCTCGCCGCCGTCAACCTCTCCCGTCACGCATTCGACGGCGACTGGAACTACACCATCTCGCCGAGATGAAAGAGTTCCCGCAAAAGGTCCCTTGACTGAGTTATTTATGGACGAGACCTAAGGTGCCGCTCCTGGCCAGGGCGAAGGGAAAGATCTGCACGCTGGTGGCGACTAATCCGGACTACTGAACAGGCAGACTTGCTAGCCGCACTTTAGCCGACGGCCGATTTCTCCGGCACCGCAAGCCCGAGCGTGTCGCGCAGCGACTTGCCTGGATACTCTTTACGAAACAAGCCGCGACGCTGCAGCTCCGGCACCACAAGGCGAACGAACTCTTCGTAAGCCCCTGGCATGTGCGTCGCAGCAATAACGAACCCGTCACACGCTCCTTCGCTGAACCACTCTTCCATCTGATCGGCGATTACCTTTGGAGTACCTACAAAGGTTGGAATCTCACGGATCGTCCCACGACCACTGTGGTGTACGAAGTCACGCGCCGTCGGGTTGGCTTTGCCACTTGCCTGGATGACGCGATCGCGCATGGCCTGCAGGCCGCTGATGGATTTCAGCTCTGCGTCGGTGAACGGCTCGTCCATCGGCTTGTTCGCGAAATCGAAGTTGAGCACCTCTGACAGCAGCGCCAGCGAATCCATCGGATGCGCCAGATCGTCGATCAGCGCAGCCTTTTCCTCGGCCATGGTCTTGGTCTCGCCGGGGATAACGTAAACCGCCGGTGTCAGCTTGACCTTGCCGGGATCGCGACCGCCGGCCGCGACCTGCTGCTTGAAATCGGCGTACATTTTCTTGCCCAGCGCCAGGTTAGCGAAGATCACGAAGATCAGCTCGCCCCAGCGCGAGGCAAACGTCTTGCCGCGACCGCTCTGCCCGGCCTGGATGATGACCGGATGGCCCTGCGGCGAGCGCGGCACAGTGAACGGACCGCGCGAGCGGAAGAATCTTCCCTTGTGGTCGAGACGATGGACCTTCTTGGGATCGGCGAAAATTCCTTTCTCGCGATCAAGCAGGATCGCGTCCTTGTCCCAGGTATTCCAATGGCCCAGCACGACTTCCATGAACTCGTCGGCGCGGTCGTAGCGCAGATCGTGTTCGAGATGCTCGGTCTGGCTGAAATTCACCGCCTCCGAATCGTTCAGCGAGGTTACCACATTCCAGGCGGCGCGACCGCCGATCATCAGGTCGAGCGTCGCGAAGACGCGAGCAACATGAAACGGCTCGTAATAGGTCGTCGAGTACGTGCCGCCGATGCCCAGATGCTGTGTCGCCAAACCCATCGCCGTCATGATGGAAACCAAGTCCATCTTCACGACTCGAATGCCATGCCGCACCGATTCCTCATAGTCGTCGCCGTAGCGGTCGGGCATGGCCAGCCTGTCGTCGAAGAACGCCAGGTCGAACTTGCCTTCTTCGAGCGTGCGGGCGATGCGCTGGTAGTACTGCGGGGACATGAAATCGGGCATGGTCTGCGGATGCCGCCACGACGCCGGATAGTTTGAGCAGTTCTGCGCCTGCAGAAACGCCACCAGCGTCATTTGTCTTTTCTTCTGTTCACCCATGACTTGGCTCCCCCTCTTCTCTTTGTACGACCTGGGGAGTGATCCAGCCACGCTTCACCAGCTAATCGGTTCCACGTGCCAAATGGTAGCAAGAGAGATCAACCCTCCGACCCTCAGGCCATTTCGCCTTAGCCCAGTACTGACTCCCTGACTATCGGTCGATCAGGTTTACTGATTTGGCAGATTCGCTCTTAGCATGTCGTACTTTGCGGAAACGTCGGGATACTTCTTGCGGAAGTCACTGCTCACCTCTAACACCGGTCTTTCGAACACCTCGACCGACTTACCACTGTGGCGCGTGGAGATGCCGCCCTTGCCCACCATGTTTTCCAGGGCCTTGATGTTTTAGGCCATCGCCTCCGGCCATGCTTCTTCCCGGCGCCGGCTATCGCCGCCAGCACGGCGTCGCGATCCGGCGGCGAGAGGCCAGCAAGCCAGTTCTTGTCGACTACGACGGCGTAGGTGAAAGATCTGCATGCCACGTACGATGGTGGCGCGCTTGACCATGATAAGTTACCTCGATGGCACCCTGGGCGAAGGTCCTGGCGATTTCCGTCGTCGCCATCGCGCTCGATCGGTTGCGGCGTCATGGCGCGCATTTCAGCCGAGGTAACCCTGAACAAGGGCTGGTCTGGTACGCCGCCTATGCGCAGGACGCCGTTCCGGAGGAGGCCGCCGCGGTGGCGAGCCACGCCAAGGCGCATCTCGCCGAGGTCGGGCGCGAGGTCGCGCGGATGGCCACCGAGGTGCATGGCGGCATGGGCTTCACCGACCTGCTCGGCTTGCATTACCAGTTCAAGCGCATCACCTTCGATCGGCAGGTTCTCGGCGGGCCCGAGCGTTGCCGGCACGACGCCGCGGTGGCGCAGGGTTGGGTCGCCGCCTGAGCGCCCCAGCGTAATCCCCACGGAGGGAGACAGATTATGGCGTTGCGCCCGAAGGGTGCGATCACCGGGGGGCGAGACCACCTATTCCAGGGGATTTGGCTGCAGCGTGTTGTCGCTGCAGCTCGAGGCGGCGTCTCCGACGACCCGCAGCAGGACTGGAAGTGGCCGGAGCGCTACGGCAACCGGCCGGAGATCCTGCAGTACATCAACCATGTCGCTGACCGCTTCGACCTGCGCCGCGACGTGCGCTCAACGCGCACGCTATTGCGTCGTGGCCGCGGGCAACCTCTCGACGCCGCGCGTGCCCGACTTCAAGGGTATCCACGACTTCAGGAGCAAGTGGTACAATTCGACCTGTAGCCGCATGAGAGCGTCGATTTTACCGGGCCTTGGGTCGGCGCCACCGGCACCGGCTCGTCGGGCGTGCAGATGATCCCGCTGATCGCCCGCCACGCCAAACACCTGGACGGCTGACGGCGCCATGCTGGCCGGCAAGTGGGCGGGTGGCCGATCTCGGCCTAATGGTCGCGGGCTTTCCCAACATGTTCATGGTCGCCGGCCCGGGCAGCCCCGGCGTGAAGACGCAGATGATCGCCTCGATCGAGCAGCACGTCGACTGGATCGCTGATGCAATTAGCCATGTGCGCAAGCGGGGCCTGGACCGCATCGAACCGTCGGCGCAGGCCGAGCGCGAGTGGATCGGCCACGTCAACGCCGTCGCCGACAGCATGGTCTATCCGCTGGCCAATTCCTAGCATGTCGTCGCCGACGGCAAACACGCACGCGCTTGACCAGTTCGACCGGAAGGCGATAGCGGCCTTCCTCCTAGCTAGCCGCCGGTGACGATAAGCCCGATCTCGCCCTTGGTACGTTCGGCAAGAAAGAGCGCCATCTTGTGCAATCCGTCCCTCTCCATATCGAGGCGGGTGTGCATTGATCCTATGATCATACGATTACGCGACGTCGTTTGCGCGACTTTCAGCGGCGACAGCAGATGCGGATAAGACCGCATTTTTCGGGCTTGTCATTGGCGATACAAATCTAGGTCTCAATTGTTGTCATTGCTCACATTCTATCGTACATTAGAATAAATGTGAGTAGACCTTCTAGTCTGATATTTCGAGAATGAACCAAAGGCTGCGGAGCGAAGATTGCGGATCTTTTGCCTGCGCGGGCTGATACCAATCGTTGACCTCAAGAGGTGTGTGACGCACGAACTTGCACTGGCCACACAATGACTATGGATCCGATCTTGTCAGATCGGCGCAGGCAAAGGATGCGCGCAGCCGGTTTCTGGAGCGACCAGACTTTGCTCGACGTTTTCCTGAAAACTGTCCGGGATGATCCGGCGCGGTTGGCGGTCACCGCCTATGAGACCACTATCGGCCGACGTACGATTTTGACCTATGAACAGTTGCACCAAAGCGCCGATCGCGTTGCCGCCAATCTCTTGCGATTGGGCGTCAAACCTGGCGAGGTTGTATCGTTTCAGTTGCCGAACTGGTGGCAATTCGTGGTGCTCCATATTGCGTTACTGCGGATCGGTGCCGTTACAAATCCCGTCATGCCTATCTTCCGCGATCGGGAGATGGAATTCATGCTTTCACAGGCCGAGACGCGCGTAATGATTATTCCACAGAGTTTCCGCGACTTTGATCACGCAGCCATGGCAGACCGGCTGAAGATCAAAGTGCCGTCGTTAGAGCATATTGTGGTTATCGGCTCGGGCGATAGTCGCGACTTTGAAGCGGTGCTGAACGTACCGAATAGATTGCCTGACTCAATCATTCCCTGCTCGGCCGATACAGTAGTCCAGTTGCTTTATACATCGGGTACGACGGGCGAACCGAAAGGAGTCATGCATACTGGAAACACTTTGCTAAATAGCGTGCGATACTTCGAAGGGCGCGTTCGCCTTACGGCCGAAGACGTAGTGCTGATGGCATCGCCGATGGCGCATCAGACTGGTTTTCTCGTCGGGTTGCTCCTGCCGCTCTATCTTGGAAGTCGCGTTGTGCTTCAAGACATCTGGAATCCAACGAAGGCGGCAGACATTATCGAAGCAGAACGAGTGACCATGACCATGGCCTCGACACCATTTCTGGCGGATTTGACCGCCGAGGCGGAGCGCCGGCCTGAGACCTTGCGGTCCTTGCGCACGTTCGTATCGGCGGGCGCGCCTATTCCTCGCATCTTGGTAAGGCGGGCCACTCAGAATCTTTGTCCACATGTTATCTCGGGGTGGGGCATGACGGAGAACGGGCTGGTAACGACGACCAAGCCCGACGACCCACCGGAAAAGGTCTTCGAAACCGACGGTTGCCCAAGCCAAGGCATGGAAGTCCGGATCGTCAATCACGAGGGTAAACCGGTACCTGAAAACGAAGAAGGCCGGCTGCAGGCGCGGGGGCCAGGCACCTTTGTCGGTTATCTTAAGCGACCGCATCTCTACGCCGTCGATGAGGATGGCTGGTTCGAAACTGGCGATCTCGCCCGCAAAGACAAGGAAGGCTACATCCGCATCACCGGTCGCTCCAAGGACATTATCATCCGAGGTGGCGAGAACGTGCCGGTGATCGAGATAGAGCAGCTCATGTATCGCCATCCCGCGGTCCAGGAAGTAGCGATCGTCGGATTGCCTGATGAACGGCTGGGTGAGAGAGCCTGTGCCTGCGTGGTGCTACGCGAGGGCACGTCACTGACCTTGGCTGATCTGTCACGCTTCATGGCGGAGAATGCGGTAGCAAAAAACTATTGGCCTGAACGCCTCGAAGTCCTCGACGCCTTACCGAAGACGCCAAGTGGCAAGGTGCAGAAATTCAAACTTCGCGAAATCGTCAGTGCGGGGACGTAATGGTCGCTCAGTGTTCATCCTAGCGAAAGAGCTAGAACGCTCGATGCAATCATTCAATAGTCTACAATTCTGGGGAACCATCGATGGACTATGCTTTTACCAATGCGCATGAGCAAATCCGCGAGAACGTAAGTCGGCTCTGCGCCCAGTTCGACGACGGCTACTGGCTGAAGAAGGACAAATATGGCGGCTTTCCGGAGGAATTTTACAAGGCAATCGCCGATGCCGGCTGGCTGGGAATTGCTATGCCGGAGGAATTCGGTGGCGCAGGTCTCGGCATCACCGAGGCGGCCTTGGTCATGCAGACAGTGGCTGAGTCTGGTGCCGCCTTGCAGGGAGCATCGGCGATCCATCTCAATGTCTTTGGACCCAATCCGATCGTGGTGTTCGGAACTGACGAACAAAAACGTCGCATGCTGCCTCCCATTATCGAGGGCAAGGTCAAGGGCTGTTTTGCCGTCACCGAGCCTAATTCTGGGCTGAATACGACATCGCTGACGACCCGCGCCGACCGCAACGGCAATGGCTATATCGTGCATGGCCACAAGGTCTGGACCTCGACCGCGCAAGTGGCAGACAAGATGCTGCTGATCGCCCGGACCACACCGCAGGACCAATGCAAGCGGGCGACGGATGGTCTCTCATTATTTTACACCGACTTCGACCGCAAATTTATTGAGGTGCGCGAAATCGAGAAGATGGGTCGCAAGGCCGTCGATTCTAATGAAGTTTTCATCGACGGACTCAAAGTGCCGCTTGAAGATCGCATTGGCGAGGAAGGCAAGGGATTTCGGTATCTTCTGCATGGTCTCAATCCAGAACGAGTGTTGATTGGTGCCGAGGCCGTCGGCATCGGGAAGCTGGCACTCAAACGAGCGACTCAATATGCCAAGGAACGCGTCGTCTTCGGTCGTCCCATCGGTCAGAACCAGGCAATTCAACACCCGCTGGCGCAGAACTGGATGGAGCTTGAGGCCGCCAACTTGATGGCGTTCAAAGCCGCTTGGCTCTACGACAATCGCAAGGATTGTGGCGCTGAAGCCAATGCAGCGAAGTATCTCGGGGCGCAGGCCGGTTACAATGCGTGCTTGCAGGCGGTGATGACCCATGGCGGCTACGGCTACGCCAAGGAATTTCATGTCGAGCGCTATCTGCGGGAAGTGATGATTTGCCGTATTGCCCCGGTCAGCGAGCAATTGATCCTCTGCTTCATCGGCGAGAAGGTATTGGGACTGCCGAAATCGTACTAGGGTGCCACTCCTGGCTAGGGCGAAGGGAAAGATGTGCACGCTGGTGGCGACAAGTCCGGACTACTTAACAAGGAGACTTGCTCGCCGCACTTTAGCCGACGGCCGATTTCTCCAACACCGCAAGTCCGAGCGTGTCGCGCAGTGTCTTTGCCTGGATTTCGATCTCGTATGCCTATCCGACTTAAAGTCTCGCTGTTGCATCGGTTGGTGATGATCGTGGCCCGCGGTCACGTCACGCCGGAGGAGATTCACTGCAGCACGCAGGAACTCATCGAGGCTAACGTGCCGCACTTCGCCAAGATCATCGACGTCGCGGGAGCGACTTCGGAGCTGACACCGGAGCAAGTCGAACGAATCTCGGTAATGCTCCGCGAGACTCTCGGCTCGGCGGCGCGGGGCCCTGTCGCCTTTGTGATCAACCCTGATCGCCAGGGCCTTGCCGACGTCTTTGCGGACGTCACCAAAGGTGACAGGCCCGTGAAGTTGTTCCGAAGTTTGCACGAAGCTCGGAAGTGGCTGCAGACCGTCGAGCTTTGACCCACAACGCCTTGCGTTATCGTTGTGGCTAATGGATCCGTGCCGCGTAAAGGCTTGCGTTGGTCGGCCGCAAGCGTCGCGTAGACGCCACTGTAAGGACGGCCGTGATATCCCGTCGCCGCCGAGCCGAGGGTCTCGCGCAAGTCGCGCGGCGATGGTGTCCGATATCGCCGGCGATGCTCGCCATGCATCAGCAAGGATCAAGCTGTCTGCGCTCGATGAGCAGATGCTGAGCGAGGATATCGCACCGCTCCCCTGAGCTTCAGCTTGGAGCCTCCCTTCCTCCAGGTAGAGCCAATGCCGATCGTTCGCCGCCCCCTCGGCCGTAATCACGGCACGAGCCTGGTCCGTCAGATATCGCCGTTGATACGTTGTACGCTTGCGAGCATCGCTGCGTCACTGCGTAGACCGTTTAATGACGCGTCCACAAGGTGACCTTTCATCCGAGGGCCGCGCCAAGCGCTTAAGCGCGGTGCCAGGTGCGCCGTTCACCACGCCGGGCCGATCGTCCTCAACCGGTGGCGCTCACAAACTGAGATTGAAGGCGATGGAGATGCGCTCGGCTTCGCCGCGATAGGGCCGCACCTGGTGCATCAGCCAGCCGGGAACATGACCAGCCTACCCGACTTGGGGGCGGCACCCTCTCGGTGGCGCCCGCCGACAGGCCGCCCGCCATGGCGAAACCGAGATGCGGCGCGTTCATAGCTGGCAACGGCCCGCGCGGATCCATGAACTCGAGCTTGCCGCCCAGCGATGGATCGCCGGCGATGCCCCCGTCGTCGACATAGTCGACGCCGGACCAGTAGGCGCGGGGATGCGAGTGAAATTCGTTGGCATGGCCGCTACGGTTGACGTTCGCCTACATGTTGCCATGCCAAGTCACGGCAAAATAACCGGGATGCGGGCCATTGCCGGGATTGCCCTTGCGATCCGTCGTCACGCGGTTGGCGAGATTGCGGCCGGACTATTATCCCATCCAGTCCGAACGTCTGCAGCGCTTCAAGACGGTGTTCGGTGTCCATAGCTCGGACTCCTCGATGCGCCCAATTTGGTATATGCGTACCGACCGAGCCTTCGAGCCTGCTTCCCGGCTCATGTGCTAATATTCACCCTATGTTAGGGTGAAGCCTTCATAGCCTCGCGCGGCCACCTCATCGCATTTCTCGCGGTAGGCTGGGGCGCCCCCTGAGTATAATAGGAACGTGCGCTTCTGCTTGCCCGGCACGTTCGTGTTGATACCCATGAACCAGGAGTCGACCTTGGTGAAGAGCATGCGGGATGCCAGCTCGTAGACATGCTCCGTCCAAACGCGTTCGGCTTCCTGCGTAGGCACGACACGTTTTAAGCTCTTATCGCGCATGTAGCGAATAAGGTCCGTCACCCATTCCACATTCTGCTCGATGCATCGCGGGATGTTGCAAAAAGTGGCAGCATTGTGCGGGCCGACCAAGGTCAGGAGGTTCGGGAACCCTTCGATCTGGATACCAAGATAGGTTCTCGGGCCATCGGCCCACTTGTCGTTTAGCGTTCGTCCGCCGACACCACGAATATCAATTCGATCAAACGCACCGGTGATTGCATCGAACCCTGTCGCGTAGATGATGATATCCAATTCGTACTCGGTGGCGCTCGTCATGATGGCTGTCGGCACGATCCGCTGGATGGGCGTTTCCCGGATGTCTACGAGCGTCACATTTGGTTGGTTGTACACCTCGTAGTATCTGGTCTCGAGCGGTACGCGGCGCGTGCCGAAGCCATGATCCTTGGGGATCAGTTTCTCTGCGATTCCTTGGTCCTTAACGCGTTCGCGGATTTTCTTCCGCATGAACTCACTGATGGTTTCATTCGCCAAGGGATCGGTCAGGATGTCACGGAAATTTCCCATCCAGATTCCGAAGCCGGGGTCGGCATAGAGCTTCTCGTAAAAGGCCTCGCGTTCCTCCGGCGACACCTCGGCTGCCTTGCGAGGATCCGCCTTGTGGATGAAGCAGCCGTGCGACTCGCGGCATCTTTCGAAGATTTCCGGATAGCTGGCCTTGATCTTACGCTGTGTCTCGGCATCTATCGGTCTGTTGAGCAAGGGCGCGCAGTAATTCGGCCGGCGCTGAAAGACGGTGAGATGCGCCGCGGTCTTGGCGACTTCCTGGATGACCTGAACGCCGGTCGCACCAGTACCGATCACCGCAACGCGTTGGCCTGTGAAATTCACCGGTTCATGAGGCCACTTGCCGGTGTGAAATGACTTACCGCGAAACGTCTCGATACCCTCGTAGTTCGGCATCGTCGGTATGGACAGAGGCCCGACCGCGGTGATCAGAAACTGGGCTCGCGCCCGGCGGCCGTCTCCGGTTTCAATTTCCCAGCAGTTAGCGGCTTCGTCGTAAGCCGCCGCCGTCACACAGCTGCTGAACTCGATGTCGCGCCTCAGGTCGAATTTGTCCGCGACGAAATTGAGATATCGCAGCGTTTCTGGCTGCGCGGCAAAATGCTCGCTCCAGTCCCACTCCTGCAAAAGATCCTGGGAGAACGAGTAGCCGTACGAATAGCTCTCGGAATCGAAGCGGGCCCCGGGGTATCGGTTCCAGTACCAAGTGCCGCCTACGCCATCGCCGGTTTCGAAGACACGAGCCGTGAGCCCGAGCTGCCTGAGCCGGTATAGCTGGTACATTCCGGAGATGCCCGCGCCGATAATGATCGCGTCATATCGCTTTACCGGTTCATGAGCGGCTGCTGGCTTGACCTGCTCGGGCACAACATTGACCGTCACCGAGTTTCCTCCTGCTTGTCGGTCTCCACTGAGATCCTCCAGATGAACTAGCGTTGCCAGCGTCCGCGTAACCATGCGATCTCCTTGTGACAATCCGATGGAGTGAACGCATTTCGTTCAGGCACAGGGAAAAGCGCGTATAGATGCCAGGGGCGCACGAGGATGGGCTCAGCAACAGAACATCCGGAATCGGGTGGGCTAGCGCCAGTCGCGAATTGAGTCGTCAGCTCCAGCTTGTTCATGCCGTTGATCCTCCATCGACCGGTAGAGCCGCGCCGGTCACGAAAGAAGCCTCGTCGGACAACAGGAACAACGCCGCATTGGCTATCTCCTCAGGCCTGCCTGGCCGCCCCAAAGGCGTCATGCCGGCGTGCTTGCGGATCAGTTCATCTGGATCTTGGCCGCGCGTACTCTGTTGGTCGGGCCTGGCGACGAACACGCGTAACATCGGTGTATCTATGGGGCCGGGGCACACAGCGTTGACCCGAATCCCATCACGGGCCAAACGCTTGGCGAGTGAGCGCGTAAGACCAACGACTCCGAACTTCATGGCAGAATAAACGGGACTGAACGGCGAGCCATGCAAGCCGGATGTCGAGGCCGTAAAAAGCAGCGCGCCGCCGCCACGCGCTCGCAATTCTGGAATCGCTGTTTCAGTGGTGATCAGCGCAGAACGCAAATTGAGGCGAACCGCGAAGTCGAAATCCGCCAGATCCAGGCCCTCAACCGAAGCGGGACCAGGATGGCCGAGATGGTTCCACACGAAGTCGAGGCCGCCAAAGGCGCTAGCGGCGTCCTTGACGATCTGGCGTGCCGCATCGTCTTCACCCAGGTCAGCGACGATCCCCTTCGCGTTGCCCCCAGAGTTCACGATCTCCGTGACCGTGGCAGCAACGCCTGCTTCGTCCCAATCGACAACGGCGACGGCAGCGCCCTCACGAGCAAAACGAACTGCTCCTGCCCTCCCCATTCCTGAGGCGGCTGCGGTGATGATGCCGACCTTGCCCTTCATTCGCATGATTACTGTCCTCTCTTTTGCAACCTGTTCGTTCGACGACGGTTGGAGCAGCACCTGCCATATGACGAGCGAAGCCTGCGACGCCGCGGCGATGCCTACAATTCCGTGTCCCCGGCAAGAAGACGTTGCGCAATGGTACGACGCAGAATTTCATTTGTGCCGTCAGCCACATTGACCGAGCGGACATCCTGCCAAGCATGAACAAGCCCAAGCTCGTTCGTGAAACCCATGGCGCCATGAGTCTGGATGGCGCGATCCAGCGCGCGGGCGCCGATTTCCACCGCGTAGGCTTTGGCCATCGACAATTCTTTCACCGCCCGCTCGCCGCGGTCGATCAATGCCGCCGCGTTAAGCGCCATCAGATGCGCCGCATGCAGTTCCATCGCCGTCTCAGCCAACGGAAACGTCACGCCCTGGTATTCCGCGATCGGCTTGCCAAAGGCCTCGCGTTGTTGTGCGTAGCGCAACGCCATCTCCATCGCCCAGCGGCCAAGTCCCACGGCACGCGCTGAATTGTAGATGCGGCCGATTGAGACGCCCAGCAATCCGACGCGGAAGCCATCATGCAGTTCACCGACCAGCTGCCATGGCTCGACCTGCACATCCTCCAGCACGATCGAACCCTCGTTGCCACCAACCGAACCATGCATGCGGATGACGCTCTCCAGCGTGAAGCCGGGTGACGCGGTCGGCACCAGAAACGCGCTAATACCGCCAGCCCTGCGTGACGCACGTTCAGGATCGGTCACGGCAAAGACGATGCAATAGTCTGCCTGCGGAGCGTTTGTCGTCCAAATCTTGCGGCCGTTGAGTCGCCAGCCAGAACCGCTTTGCACCGCTTTCGTCTGGATAGTGGTCGCATCCGAACCGGCACCAGGCTCAGACATGCCGAAACACATCGACGTCCTACCCTCGATCATGCCCGTTAGAATTTCGGCGCGTGCACGTGCCGTTACCATCAGCAGAACCGGGCTGGGACCGAAGGCCCAGTGGCTGACCGTATAGGCGCCCAGCCAGTTATGGCTGCCACAGAGACGATAGATACGTTCCCACGCGACGAAGTAGGCAAGCATGCCCATCGCAGCCCCGCCCAGTTCCGCAGGGACTGACATCGAGTAGTAGCCAGCCTCCGCCGCCGCCATGCGCACGCCTCGGATATGGTCGACCACAGCGGGGACATAGCGGCCATCGTCGCCGTAGGTGCGGCGCGGATCGGACAGCAGCGCATGATCGCGCTGGTGACGCGGGAACACTTCCCTGCGCAGGAAGGCTTCGACGCCGTCCGCTACTGCGATGACTTCGTCAGGAATCGGAAAGGCGACAGCGGTCAAGACGATCCTCTTAAAATTCACCGCTTGCTCCGCGGCGCCTGGACTTCTGATTGGGAGAGCACACCTCCGTCCCCAAGCGCAGCGAAGACAAACTTGGCGCGACCTAAAGCAAGACCGTTCCGCCATCGACGGCGATCGTTTGGCCCGTCACCATCGAGCTCGCATCGGAAGCGAGATAGAGGATTGTGCCAACCAGATCGTCCGTCGTAAGCACCCGTCGGATGGACTGGCCAGAGACGATAGCTTTCACGGCGTCTTCCTTTTTCTCGCTGAAAAACTGGTTCATGCCCTCGGTCTCAACGGTAGCAGGCGCCACTGCATTGACGCGGATATTGAAGCGACCAAGTTCGCGCGCGAGACCGCGCGTCAAGCCGATCACGGCCCCCTTGGAGGTCGTGTAATGCAGGGCGTTGGGCAGACCGTACGTCGCGGCTAGCGAGGAAATGTTGATCACGGAGCCGCCTCGTTCGCGCATAGGCGGCACGAACGCACGGCAGCAGTTCCAGACGCCGGTAACGTTGACGCGCAGGCATGCTTCCCAGTCTTCCTCGGCGATCGTGTCAAAGCGACCCGACTTGAGCGTTGCGAAGAGCGCCGCATTATTGACCAGCACATCCACCCGCCCAAACCGGGCCAGGGTATCCTCGGCCGCTGCGCGGCAACCAGCCATGTCTCCAACATCGCATCGCCGGCCGAACGCGCGGCCCCCGTTCGTCTCAATGTCGCGAACGGTATCGCCGCAATCCGAAACGTCGAGCACGACCACGGAGGCTCCAGCCTTCGCAAGTCCCTGCGCATAGGCGCGGCCAAGGCCCCTCGCGGCGCCCGTTACCACCGCCACCCTGCCGCTAAGATCACTCTGCGCCATCATCATCCTCCACGTTTTCACACGACCCCATCCACCGAAGTCGTGGCGGGGGCACCGTCTCGTCCTCAGGGCCTCGCGGGGTCAGCTGGATTTGCGTACATCGTCGATCACTTTACCGTCGTTGGGCAGACTGCCGGGGGCCACGAACTCGACCCGTCCGCGCACCTTGCAGACGTTCTGGACGTTGCCTTCCACCGACTTGGCCAAGTCGGTGGAGCCGCCAGTAAGCTCCACCTTCAGGGTCATTACGTCTTGCTGATCGACCCAGTCGACGACCAGCCGCAGGCGGCCCAGGTCAGGATGCCGGCGTGCGATCAGCGCAATCTGTTCTGGGTCGACAAACATACCCTTGACCTTGGTGCGTTGGTCGGCACGCCCCATCCAACCCTTGATGCGCATGTTCGTGCGGCCGCAAGGACTGATGCCGGGCAGCACCGCGGACAGGTCGCCGGTACCGAAGCGCACCAGTGGATAGGCCTTGCTGAAAGTCGTAACGACCACCTCGCCAACCTCACCATCGGCAACGGGATCACCGGTTCCGGGCCGCACGATCTCGACCACCACGCCTTCGTCGACGATCATGCCCTCGAGCGCCTGGGACTCGTAGGCGATGGTACCGAGATCGGCTGTGCCGTAGCTCTGTAAGGTTGAAATGCCGCGGTCGCGGAACATCTGGCGCAGCGAAGGTGGCAGCGCCTCGGCACCGACGAACGCCTTGCGAATCGACGATATGTCCTTCCCATGCTCAGCGGCTTTCTCGAGAAGGATCTTGAGGAACGACGGCGTGCCAACATAGCCGACCGGCCGAATGGCTTCTATGGCGTCGAGCTGCAACTCGGTCTGGCCGACGCCGCCCGGTACCACGATGCAGCCCAACGCCCGCGCTGCCGTCTCCATCATGATCCCGGCCGGTGTGAGGTGGTACGAGAAGGTGTTGTGGACGGTATCGCCGGCGCGGAAACCTGCAGCGTACATAGCCCGTGCACCGCGGAAATAGTCCTTTTCTGCGGTGTCGATCTCGAAGATCGGACCCGGCGACATGAAGATGTGCTGGACCTGCGCGAGCGATACACCGAGCAACCCACCCATCGGCGGTTTTTTCTTCTGCAAGGCACCAAGAGTCCCTTTACGCAGCACCGGAAGTCTCGCGAGCGCAGCGCGGCTGGTCACTGTGCCTGGGTCGACGTCTTTCAGCCATTCGGCGAAGAACGGCGCATTGGCCTTGGCATGCGTGAGTTGCGCCTTGAGGGCGGAGGCCAATGCCATCTCCCGTTCCTCGGCGGAACGAATTTCAAGAGTGTCGAAGTATTCGGTGTATTCCATATCTAGCGCCCCCCGTATGCGCGCCTCCGAACTTCCTCCAAGACCGCCAAAGTTTGCGATATTGGCAACGCTTGATGATGCGCTGGGACCTGCATGAACTGACTGCGTCCAATCCGAGCTGGAATCCCGAAGCCGGACTTCTCGCGCAACTCGACCGTCGCTCCCTCCAGCACTTGTCTGCTCTGCTTGTTATCGAACCTCCATTCGAATTTCAACGCGCGCAACAGTCAATTTGCGATTTTCCCAAACCTGCTGTTCATCGGAATGCCCGTTTGTACAGACGAAACCGACACACGCGCGCATATGAGAAACAATGGCTGCCGAATTCGAATTAACATTAGAACATGCCGTGAAGTATGCCAAAATACGCTCATTCTGGGGAGAGTGAAGGTAACCGTCGCCGCTATCCTTGCTGCGGCATTTGGGAGATCGGCATGGACTACGTCGGCCTGGGACTGTTCTGGACTGACCTGAAGGTCGGCCAGAAATTCCGCACTATCAATCGCACCGTCACCGAGGCTGATCTGGTGAATTTCATCAATGCGACCGGGATGGTCGAGATGATCTTCACCGACGTGACTTTTAGCGAACAACACGGTGCCATGCGGGGCCGCCCGGTGCCGGGTGCCCTTTGCTACTGCTTCGTTGAAGGTCTCCTAGTTCAGGCCACGATGCAGCACACCGGCCTTGCCATGCTGGAATCGACCATAAAGGTGCACGCTCCGACCAACGTCGGCGATACCATTCACGGTGAAGTGGAAGTGACCGCCATCCGACCAACGAGTAAGGGGAACAGGGGAATCGTCACGACGATCAACAACATCGTCAACCAGCGCAACGAGGTAGTGATGACCTACAGTGCGATCCGCATGATGGCGGGCCGCGGCTGAAGCCATCGCGCCTTGTGCTTCGTTAGCGCACGCCGTCACTTGTCGCCGTCCAAACGGCGCTATCCATGTCTAGTCCTTGGACTTCGGTGGCCTCGGTTGCATGATCAGAACTGTGCCCTGAGCAGCACCACAGGCTCGTCCGTCATTCTCCACATCGATCCGCACTACCGCGGTAGAACGGGTCATGGCGATGATACGCGCCTCTGCGACCACGGTGCCGGAGGAAACCGGCGTAAGGAGGTTCAGCTTGAACTCCGTGGTGGCCGCCCACTGGCCAGATTGCATGTGGGGGTAGCATACTAGCCCTAGTGCATGGTCGCACAACGCCGAGAGCACGCCGCCATGCATATTGCCGAAGCGCGTCAACAGCTTCGGAGCCACCGACAGTTCCACGCGCAGCCTGCCCGGCTCGACCAGCGTGGTACGCAGACCGAGGAACTCCGGGAGGCCGGATGAAGGTACGGTCGAGTCGAGGAAGCGGCGGGCTACCTCTTGATCGAAGGGCGGGAGCTGCGGCGGCAGATCCATGATGCTTCTTTTCCAGCTGTGGTTCCGCGCTAACGTCAAGATGGCGGGATCAGGCAAGAGTGTATCGACCCTTCGCCATCTACCTGACGAGCGAGCGTACGGATCGCCAAATCCGCATCTTCCAACGCAAAATCGTGTGTATGCATCAGCGCAAGCGGCACCTTGCGACTTTCGATAAGATCGATCGCCTTGCGATAGCCGGAACTGAGAACACCGATGGCGCCCTTGATGGTAATCTCCTTCCAGACAACCATGTCGGAAACGAAGTCGGGTACGGTCTTTTGTCGCCTTTTGCCGTCCTGCATGGTGAACCCCTTGACCCCGGCCAGCACGATCGTCCCGCCCCGACGCACATAGTCAAGCGCGCCGCGTACCGGCTGGGTGGCGTATGAAGTGACGTCAACGACTATATCCACGCCCCTGCCCGCCGTGATCTCGCGGACGCGCTGCTTGGGGTCCTCATTGTCTACGTCGATCGTGTAGTCAGCACCGAGCGCACGTGCGACGGCCAGCTTCTTGGCATCTGCGGCGAGTCCCGTGACAATAATCGTGCCCGCCCCGGCATGGCGGGCGGCCACTACGCTGGCTAGTCCTCGCTGACCAGGCCCCAAGACCATCACCGTATCACCGACGCTTGTGCCCGGTAGTTCGACCGCCCAACGAAACCCGGCACCAAGGGGATTGAACATGACCGCGATTTCCGGCGGCAAGGACTTGTCGATCCGATGAACAATCGCGTTGGGCGCAAGGTACATGTATTGGGAGTATGCGCCCCAGATTCCGGGTGCCACGGTGAGGGGGATATAGGAATAAATCTGCCGCCGGTCGCACAAATGATAGTGACCGCCAAGGCATGTATTACAGCAGTGGCAGGACAGCATCGTCTCGACGCAGACACGGTCGCCGACGTCGACGCGCCAGCGCTTCGCCGCAGTATCGCCGATCGCCTCGATGATCCCCAGCGGCTCATGCCCCGGGACCACCGGATAAGGTGTGTTCAACACGCCTTCATATTGCTCGTGATCGCTGCCGCAGATGCCGCAGGCCTCGATTCTGAGGATGCCGCTGTCGGCGCTGACCGGTGGGATGGGCAGGTCGCGACGCTCCAATTTGCGCGGACCTGTCTGAACCATGGCCATCGTTTTCTTGGGCAGCATCGCGTCACCTCTCCTCAGACGTAGAGGACTAGCTGATCTTGAAGTAATCCGGTCGGCCGGCCGACCAGAAGTCGCCCCACATCTGCTGCCCGCCGTCGATCGTGAGGACTTCACCGGTAATAAACTTGCCGGAGGGGCCGGCCAAATAGACGCAGCCTTCGACGACATCCCAAACATCACCTGGGCGGCGCATGGGATTGCTTTCGTAAAAGGTCTTCCGGCCTTCCTCGGTGTACTGCGCGAAGCCGCTGCTCTCCACCGCGCCGACACCGAGGCAGTTGACCCGGATGCCCAGCGGCGCCCATTCCACCGCTACCGTCTTCGACAGATAGATGACCCCGGCACGCGCGGCGGTCGAATGTGCCATGTGAGGCAATCCGCGTCCGACAGTGGCCGTAACGTTCACAATGTTGCCCGTCTGGACATGATCGCGCCAGCGTCGAGCGGCGGCCTGCATCATGTACCATGTGCCGTTGAGGTTCGTGTCGATGACGGCCTTCCAGCCCTTGACGCTGAAATCGATGGCCGGTTGCGCGAACTGTCCGCCGGCGTTGTTGACGAGCACATCAAGCCGGCCATGCCGCGACCATACGCGCTCCATTAACGATTCGACTTCTTCCGGTTCGCGAATGCTCATCGCCATGGCGTCGACATCGGTGCCCAAGCCACGCAGTAACGCAACTGTCGTTTCGAGTTTCTCGGGCTTGCGACCGCAAAGGACGAGATGGGCGCCGAGCCTGGCGAAGAGTATGGCGATCGCCTTGCCGATGCCGCTGCCGCCACCCGAAACCACGATCACTTTGTCCTTGAACAGGTCGGGCCCGAACACGGTGGGATGCGCGACGAGCTCGGCGTCGGTGAAGCCGAACCGGTGATCGCCAGCGGACAATGGATCGGTCATGAGTGCCAATGTTTCGCCGGCATGATCAAGTCTGGTCCGCGAAGCGCGGCATGACCTTCGTCGCCATCAGCTCCAGCGACCGCAGTATCTGGCCGCGGTCGTGCAGACCTTGCGGTATCAGCAGCACGATCTCATCCTGGCCGGGCACGGCCTTCTGAACTTCCTCCAGACGCCGCGAGATGGTGTCCGGCGATCCGACCAGTAGTTCCGGCAGACCCTGGCCGAACGGAGCAGACCATTGGTTCCAGAACCAGCGCATGTCCTCGAGTTGTGCATGCGCTTCGGCGTCGGTCGGCGCGCAGATGAAGATGCCGCCCCAGGCCGTCGCGTGGCCGGGCTTGACGGCTCGGCCGTGTTTCGCGGCCTCGCCGTGATAGGCGCGATTGAGCTCAGTGTAGAAGTCGAGTTTGTCCGTCAAGACGATCGGCTTGCCACCGTACTTGGCCCAGAACAGCGCCGTACGCATTGAGGCGGCGAAGCCGCCATAGAGCGGCGGGTGCGGCGTCTGCAGCGGACGCGGCGCGATGCCAATCTCGTTGATGCGCATGTCAGGGGCGACGCCCTGCCCATAGGTCGTGTAGACGCCGTGCGGATGCGGATTGACCATGCCGACGGGTGGAAAGTTCCAGTACCGTCCACGATGGCTGAAGGTATCGTGCGTCAGCGCCTTGACCACGACGTCGACGAACTCGCTGAAATATTCCCGGTTGGCTTCGTCAGCCGGCGAATCCTTGTTCCATGGACCGACCGCGTGGAGATCTTCGCGCACCTTGAAATTCTCGACCCAACGGGCCTGATAACCGCGCACCAGGCCGACACCGAAGCGGCCGCCCAGCATGTGGTCCATGGTGGCAATGTCCTCGGCGACGCGTAGCGGATTGTGCGTCGTCGATACGAAGCCGCAGGTGATGACCCGCAGCTTCTTGGTGTGCTTGCCGAGCCACATTCCCATCAGCCGTGGGTCGTTCGAAATCTCGAAGCCCTCGATCTGCAGATGGTGTTCGGGGTGGCCGAAGCCGAAATACCCGGCATCGTCGGCGAACCGCGCGTACTCTGCGATCTCGCCCAACATGCGCTGGTAAAGCTCCGGTTTGCGGCCGGCCATCCCGCCTTCGAGTTCAGCCCGCCGGCCGACGGTGCAATAGATGAACAGGCTGAACTTCATGTTGATCCCTCACGGCTCGAAAGCGATTTGCCGGCAGTTGATGCGGCATCTCAGGACGTGAAACTGCCGACAGCTAGACCGCAAGCTTGTAGAGCTCCGCCACGTTATCGTGCAGAATTCGCTGACGCTGTCCTGCGTCGAGATGGGCTGTCTGTTCGGCGATTACGTCCTTACTCCACGGCCACGTCGAGTCGCTATGCGGGAAGTCGTTGGCCCACATCAGCTGTTGCGGTGCCAGCATGTCGGCAAGCTTGAATGCGACGTAATCGTCCTGGAACGTCAGGCTGATGTTGTCGCGGAAATACTCCGACGGCAGGCGCGGCAGCTCCTGCCCCTTCATCCAGTAGCGGTGGCGCTTATAGGCGTGATCCATGCGATACATGAAATGCGGCGCCCAGCCGGCGTCTGCTTCGACGCACACCACCTTGAGCTTGGGATGACGGGCAAAAACGCCGCTGAATATCAGCATGCCCATGATGTCCTGACAGCCGCGGATGATCGACAGGAACCCGTTGATCTTCGGACCACGGTGCTGATTTATGCTGTCGCTGCTCGACGTGAGGATGTGCCACGACAACGGAATGTCTAGAGCGACGGCGGCTTCCCAAAGGGCATCGTAGGACGGGTTGTCATAGTCGAGCTCGCCGGGATTGCCCGGCATCATGACGCCCTTGAATCCCACGGCCTTGATGCGTTCGAGATCGGCGATACCCTCCTTGATGGTGCGAATGCCCGTTTGGCCGATGCCGATCAGCCGGTCGGGGGCATGTGCTGTGTACTGCTGGAGCCAGCGATTGTAGGCGTCGAAGCAGGCCTTCTTGTAGTCCTGGTCGGGATGGTTGCAGAGGATCATGCCGACGGTCGGATAAATGATCTCCGCGCCAACGCCATCCTTGTCCTGATCGGCAAGACGGGCGGCCGGATCCCACCCGCCGCGATGCAGGTCCTCAAAACGCGCACCGCCGATCCGAATACTGCTGGGCTCGACGCCCGCCGCTGCAACCAGGCCCATCGGAACGGTCTGCTTCATGCCTTCTACGACGTAGACGTCACCGTATTTGGGGTCGCGCACCACATGGGGCGCGCGTTCGCGATAGCCGGTTTCGATATGCTCTCGATAGCAATCCGGCGGCTCAGTGATATGCGAATCCGCAGAAATCGGAAGCTGTGTCATGATCATCTCCTCGGGTAGTTCAGTTGTTCAATCGAGATAAATTTCAAGCAATTGAAACGGGCGCCTTGCTATGGAATCGGCTGCCCATATGGCCCAACCTGGCCACATGCTTCCTGGAGCTCGAGCGCCTCGTGAACCGAGCGATGGAAATGCGCCAGCGCGGGCTCGTTGCGGCCGAACAACAGATGGTCCTGCGCGCCGGAATGGAAGCCACGCTGCATGTCCTCACCGAGCGGGAAGTCTTCCTTCTCCACCGTGTCGAGCAGGAGCTTCATGTTGCGATCCCAATGGCGCTTCGCCTTGTCGGTGAGCGCCGGCTCGGGGATGTAGAGCGACGCGTGCATCACGCTCTCGTCCGGAGTCTTCCCCGGGAAGACACGCCACGTTTCCATATGATCCCCCTGCCAGACCAGCACGGTGTTGGGGAACAACTCGTAGACGACGGCAACATGCTTCAGCACGTCCCACTCGCGTTCCGGCGTTTTGCGTAGCGTCTCGAAATCGGCGCGCGGCACCGCCATTCGAACGTGCCGGCCATAAGGATCGAAGGAGGTTTGTGCCCCCAAAAGTAGCGGCGCGATCGTGTCCCGATGCAGAACTTTGATATGGTAGCCTTCCAGGAACGTGCCGATGACGAGCTTCCAGTTCATTGCCCGCCGCAGAGTGCGTGTCTCATAGTGGCTATAGCGTTCAAAGCCATAGGCCGCGATCTCCCGCGCGAGGTCACCCAGCAGCGCGTCGGGGTCGAAGGGCTCGTCGCCACCCGGCCGCACCCAGATAAAGCCGTCGCGTTCGACCGCCGCCAGGCGTCGTAAGCCGCGCGTGGAGCGCTCGACTTCGCCGAACGCTTCGGCTTCCCGAACGCCGAGCAATCGTCCGTCGAGGCCATAGGCCCATCCATGATAGGGACACGTGAAGGAGGCGCCGGCTCGCGCGCAACCCTGGGCGAGATCGGCGGTTGCCAACTTGGCGCCGCGATGGCGGCACACGTTGAGGAAGGCATTGACCGTGCCGTCCTTTCCGCGGACCACGAGAATCGGGCGGCCGGTGAAATCGTTGGTGAAGAAGTCGCCGGGATTCGGCAGGTCGGCAGTCATGCCGAAAATGAGTGGATGATCGCGAAACAGCAAATCACGTTCGCGTCCGGCCTGATCGCGACAGATGTAGTCTCGTACTGGATTGGCAAAAGGCGCCGCGCTTCGTGCCTGCTCGCCCTTGTCGATGTACGTGAACAGAGTGTGGCCCAGCTCAACCTGTGTTGCATGTTCCATGACCGTTCTCCCAAACCACAGACAGGCGGCGTGCCGCCGCTATTTGAATTTCGGTTCCCGACGCACGCCAAACGCGGCCAGTCCTTCCGAGACGTTCTCCGTGCGGAGCGCATCCACGACACACGCGGACTCGCGCGCTAGCCCCTCCGCCAGTGTTTCGTCGAGGCCAGCGCGGGCGAGCGACTTCATTGCCGCCATGGACTCGGGGTTGCGTGTTGCCAATGTCTGCGCATAGACCATGGCCCGGTCAATGAGCGCATCATCGTTAACGACGAGATTCACAAGGCCCCATTCGCGCGCCGCTGCCGCATCCAGCCACTCCGCGCTGTACATCAGGTGAAGTGCGCGACGCAGGCCGACCAGGCGCGGCAGGCGCTGCGTGCCACCCCATCCGGGAATGAGTCCATACCGCGAATGCTGGTCGCCGAAACGCGCCGAACTGGCAGCAAACACGACATCGCATGCCATCGAGAGCTCGAGCCCGCCAGCCAGGCACAAGCCATGCACCGCAGCGATGACCGGCAGGCGCGAGCGTTCAAGAGCGGTGAGGGCTTCGTGTCCCGCCGACAGGAAGTTCTCAAGTGAAGCTCGCGAAGCGCGCGCCTCGAGAACCTCGTCGAGATCGGCGCCAGTGCAGAAATGCTTGCCATTAGCTTTCAGTAGCACGACCCGGCAGGCCGGATTCGCTTCCAAAGACCGAACGCTGGCACACAGGCCGTCGGATAGGCCTCGTGAGATGCAATTGAACTTCTCGGGCCGATTTAATGTGATCACGCCAACCTGAGCTTCCAGGTCTACGAGGACAGGTGATGCACTCGTCATCGGCATCCTCCGCCTAGTAAGGCACCGCGACGCGCCCGATCTTCTCGCGCGCGATGATCATCTTCTGGATCTGTTCCGTGCCGTCGCCGATTTGAAGGCCCATCACGTCGCGCAGGCGCTGTTGGTGCGGCAGATCCATGGTGTAGCCGGAATGACCGTGCGTCAGCAGGCAACGATGAATGGTTTGGAATGCCGTCTTCGGGGCCCACCATTTGCACATGGCCGCCTCCGACGTGTGGGGCATCCCCTGGTCGCGCAACCACAGCGTCCGATAGCAAAGGAGCTTGGCGGCGGTGAGCAGCGTTTCCGCCTCGGCCAGGGGCTCCGTCACGCCTTGATAGCGCGCCAGCGGTTGGCCGAAGGCTTGGCGTTCGGTGACGTACGTCCAGGTTTCCTCGAGCGACGCACGGGCCGGCGCCAGCACCTGCAATCCGATCAGCGCGCGGCTGTAGTCGAAGCCTTGCATGACCGTGCGAAAGCCCTCGCCTTCACCGCCGATGCGCCATTTATCCGGCACCTTGACGTCCTGAAAGAAGACGGAGCCGCGACCGACCACCTTCGAGCCCACGTCGTTGAAGCTGGAACGGCTGATGCCGGGCAGGTTGAGCGGCACGTGGAAGGCCGTCACGCCGCGAGCCCCGGAGCCGGCCTCGCCGGTACGGGCGAAGACGACGATCGACTCCGCCTGCTCGATCATCGAGATCGAGGTCTTTTCGCCATCGAGGACGTAGCCTTCGTTGTCGCGGCGCGCCTTGAGCTGGAGGTTTGCGGCATCGGAGCCGCCGCGCGGCTCGGTCAGGCCGAGCGCCACCACAGTCTCGCCCCGGCAAATCCGCGGCACGACGTCGCTCGCGATCTCAGGCGGCCCATGATGCGCCAGGATCGAGCCCATCAAAGACCCGAGAAGCTGCACATAGGCGACACCAAGATCGGCCGCAGCAACGCCTTCGATTACCAGTCCAGCCGTGACGCCGTCCGCGCCGAGCCCGCCGAACGCCTCCGGCAGATCGACACCAATCAGTCCGACGGCACCCATCTCCCGTATCAGCGATGGCGCAATGTGGCCCTGCTGCTCGCGCGCGGCATACCCCGGCGCGAGCCTTTCGACGCCAAAACGCCGAGCGGTCTCGCCAATCTGCTGCTGTTCGAGGGTAAGGGAAAAGTCCAACCGTCGGCCCCTACTTGAGGAAGTCCCTGAAGCGTGGCGGGCGCTTCTCGTTGAGCGCCTTGACCCCTTCCTGGGATTCGGCGCTCGCGTAGTAGAGGCGCAGTGCCTGCATCCCCAGACCGCCGATGCCGCGAATGTTTTCGCTATCGGCGTTGAAGGACTTCTTGGCAATGGCTATGGCGGTGGGACTGCGCTGCACCAGTTCCGCGCACCACGCCGCGACTTCGGCATCGAGCTTGTCGTCGGGCACGACGGCGTTGACCAGCCCCATGTCCATCGCCTGGCGTGCCGTGTAGCGCCGGCACATGTACCAAATCTCGCGCGCCTTCTTCTCGCCGACCACGCGCGCCAGGTAGGCCGTGCCGAACCCGGGATCGACGGAGCCCATCTTCGGTCCGACCTGACCGAAGATCGCGTTCTCGCCGGCGATAGTAAGGTCACAGATCGTTGCCAGAACGTTGCCGCCGCCGATCGCGTAACCGCGCACCTTGGCGATCACTGGCTTGGGCACATCGCGCATGACGCTGTGCAGTTCTTCGACCGGCATCCCGACCGAGCCGCGCGTCGATCCATCGCCGTACTGGCCGCTGTGATCGGACTGGTCGCCGCCGGTACAGAACGCCTTGTCGCCGGCTCCGGTCAGGACGATGGCACCGACGTCATCATCCCAGCCGGCCTTCAAAAAGGCGTCGAGAAGTTCGACTACCGTGCGCGGGCGGAACGCGTTGTAGACCTTGGGCCGGTTGATCGTAATCGTGGCGACGTGGTCGGCCTGGGCGTAGAGGATGTCCTGATAGTCCATCGAATTACCCATGCATCGTGAGGCCACCGGAGACGCTGATGGTCTGACCGGTGATGAAGCCCGCGTCGTCGCTCAGCAGGAAGCAGACGATGCCGGGATAGTCGTCCGGCTGCCCCAAGCGACGGAGCGGGATCGCCTTCTTCAGGGCCTCGGCAAGCCCCGCCGCAGATTCGCTGACAGTCGCGAATAGGGGTGTGTCGGTCGGTCCTGGGCAGACCGTGTTGAACACGATCCCCTGACGTGCCACTTCCCGCGCCAACGTCTTGCCGAACGCTGCAATCCCGCCCTTGCAGGCCGAGTAGACAGCTTCGCCGGAAGACCCGACCCGACCCGCGTCGGAAGCAATACTGACAACATGGCCTTTGCCGTGCTTGACCATCTTTTTCAGCACGACGTGCGTGACGTTGAGCGGACCCCAGAGATTAATGTCGATCACCTTTCGCCAGAGGTCACGGTCGCTGTCGACGAAGCGCACAGCCTTGTCCCAACCTGCGTTGTTGACCAGGCCGCCGATCGGTCCAGCGGCCGCCTCAAACGCATCGACGGCGCGTGCCACCGCGTCATAGTCGACGATGTCGACTTCGTAACCGGATGCTCGACCCCCATTCTCACGAAGCGTACGCGCCGCGGCTTCCGCCGCTTGGCCGTTGATGTCGAAGATGCCGACGACGGCACCTTCAGCTGCGAGACGCCCGGCGATTGCGCGGCCGATGCCGCTGGCGCCGCCCGTGACGATGACAGGCTTGTCCTTCAGTCCGCGCATCGTGGCCATGAACCTCCCGAAAGATACATTCGCCAAGTCGAGCGATTGCAATCGCCAGGCAATCTGCACGCCCTTCCTGCACCACTCTGCGCACAGGTCTAACGTGACTGTGCCTGAAGATACTTTCAAATACTCATTAGAAATGTAGATAGCGGGTACCGATGAGTCAAGCGGTCTATGCTCGCCCCTTCCGAACGGCGAGGCGTAAGGACCTGCTACTGTTTCCAAAGCGGTCCGCAACCTCCACAGACCACTGTGGATACCTTTGAACACTGCAACTTTTCTTTCGGGAGCCCGATCCTGCGAAGGCGGCGGCATTCTTGGCCGGACTGCGCGTCAGGGCCTCCGCCAATGCACCACAAGTTCCTTTGCACGGCACAGTGGCGGTAATCCTGTGACCGCGAGGCCATGTCCAGACTTAAGAGAGCAATGCCGGGTTTCCCACAATAGTCGAGACACCTGGGACGCCATTCGCACCGATTGACTACCTCCGTCTGAACTTCTAACGTTCATTAGAGAATTGCGTTTGCTGATTAATGGCGAATTAGCCAATTGGGTCAGTACCGACGCAAGCGACCAACTGTCCATCAATTGCGCGGCGAATGCATTCGGAGAACGCGCAGGGGAGAGCTCCAGAGATGCCCGAGCAGAAGGTCCTTAAAGTCATCGTCGATCCGGGGCTATGCCAGGGACACAACCGATGCAAAGCGATAGCACCGAGATTGTTCGAGCTCGATGAATTCGGCCACGCGCACGCGGCCGGTGATGGCTCGGTGCCTGCCGGCCTTGAGGATAAGGCCCGGCTCGCGGAAGCCAATTGCCCCGAATTCGCAATCAAGCTGGCGCAGGCCTAGTTGAAGGAGGTCACCATGACAGATCGTCCGCCTGTCTTAGATTGGACCACAGATTTCGACCATCTGGACCCACGCTGGGTCACGGAACCCTATCAGATCTGGGATGAGTTGCGTCGGCAATGTCCTGTCGCGCATACCGAACGATACAACGGTGTCTACTTTCCCAGCCGCTACGCCGATATCCGGGCGATCGCATATGATACCGAGCATTTCTCTTCACGCCGCGTGGTCGTTCGCGAAATGCCACCCCGTGCGCCATCGGGTTCCGAGAAGACGAAATCCTCGCCAACGACGTCGACATTGGCTTCGCCGCCGATCACATCCGATCCACCGCATCATCGGCCCGCGCGAATGCTCTTGCTGCCCGCGTTCACCCCTGACGCCATCAGCCGCCTGGAGACAAGAGCGCGCAAGATATGCGGTGACCTGATTGATCGCTTCGTATCGGACGGCAATTGCGATGCGGCGACCGACTACGCACAGCATGTTCCCGTAGCCGTCATTGCACATATGCTTGGACTGCCGGAGGCAGACGGCGACAGATTCCGACGTTGGATTCACCTGCTTCTGCACGAAGGAATCGCGGAAAACGCCTCCTTCACTCAAGCACTCGCGGAGATGGACGATTATTTCAGAGTGCAGATCGCTAACCGTCGTTCCGTCCCCGGAGAGGACCTGATCACTTTCTTGCTTGGCGCACGAATGGAGGATCAGCCCCTTTCCGACGAGCACATAATCGGTACGCTCCGTCTTTTGCTGATTGCCGGCATCGATACGACCTGGAGTGCCATCGGCTCCTGCCTATGGCATCTGGCCCAGCACCGTGATGACCGTCGTCGGCTGGTCAGCGAGCCTGCACTCATGCCGCTTGCGGTAGAAGAGTTTCTGCGGGCCTATGCCCCGGTGACGATGGCTCGCAAAGTCGCCAAGGAGACAACAGTCGGCGGCTGCCCGTTCAAAGAACGCGAAATGGTGTTGCTGTCCTTTCCGGCGGCCAACCGTGATCCGGAGGTCTTTCCACAAGCTGATCGTGTCCTGATCGATCGGGCCGAAAACCGACATGCCGCCTTCGGATTGGGAATCCATCGGTGCATCGGTTCAAATCTCGCCCGCATGGAGATTACGGTAGCGCTGGAGGAATGGCTGGCGCGTATTCCTGACTTCGAGCTCGCCGACCCCGCCTCCGTGACCTGGTCGCACGGCCCGGTACGCGGTCCTCGGAAACTTCCTGTGGTCTTCCGATGACAGTGTTGTTGGTCTCGCACGTCCCCTGACGTCTGCGCTTTGTGCGACACCGCACACTCCTCACCGGATTGGATCTGCCCGAAGGTTTCTGGTGCGGGGTTGCGTTCGCCTCTCAGCATGCGCACCCCTTACGATAACGGCTCGAGGCACCGGTGGCGTGCGCCATCACAGAAGGCAATGGGCGCGCAGCGGGAGTGCGCCATCGCAGTTGGGTGGCGACGCAGGATTGGATGCCATACTTACAAGATTCTGATGGGAACAAGCGGCGAGGTCTCCTGAGGCGTTTTGTCTGTCGCCGCGGCAATTTGAAACTGAAAGGAAGGCCAAATGGTCATGCGCATTGAGATGCTGTCAGTCGAGCAAGCCAAGGCTGCCGCCAAGGAGTGTGGCATTCGAGAGTCGATGGCCGGCCTCAGTGTTTATCGGGCGCTGTTGCGTCATCCGCAGCTCGCGTCTGCGGTCAATCACTTGCTGACCACGTTGCTCTTCACTGGAAACAAGCTCGATGTCCGTCTACGCGAGCTCCTGATCATGCGTATCGGATGGACGACAGGCGCCAAGTACGAATGGACGCAACACTGGTATTTCGCGGAACGCGTCGGGCTGCCTCCGGAGGACGTCATCGCAGTTCGCGACTGGCGTTCGTCGATGCGTCTTGGTGCAGCAGACCGGGCGGTGCTGGCCGCGGTCGACGATACGCTGGAGTGCGGCAAGATCTCGGATTCCGTGTGGGCTGAGTGCGTGCGTCATGTCGGCAGTCCGGAGCAGTTGCTCGAGATGGTCATCGCGATTGGAAACTGGAACATGTTCTCGCAGCTTCTTCGAAGCGTCGAAATCCCTTTGGAAGAGGGCGTCAACGGCTGGCCCCCCGACGGCAGAATCCCCCAAGGGGGCGATGCTTGAGACAAGCATGCGCTTATTGCCTAGCCACTGCGTACGTATGCCTCTGCCTCAGCATGTCGCTCTGGCGTTGAACTGGTTTCGTGTGTGCAGGAGACGTCAATGAATGAATTGAGTTTGGTGGGCGCTGATGGAAATCGGCTTGCCGCCAGTGTTGCTGGGAATATTGACCAGCCGACGATCCTGCTTGCGCACGGTGGTGGCCAGACGCGACATGCTTGGGGCAACACTATGAAAACGTTGGGCGCCCGAGGCTATCGCGCTATCGCTCTTGACCTGCGCGGACATGGTGACAGCGATTGGTCGGAACATGGACGCTACGAATTAGACGCATTTGCCGCCGATCTAATCGCAGTTGCTCGACATCTCGGTCAGCCGCCGGCGGTAGTCGGCGCCTCCCTCGGCGGGCTCGCCGCTCTTGTTGCTGAAGGCGAGAAAGCGCCGGGGACCTTTTCCAGTCTGACGTTGGTTGATGTCACGCCAAGAATGGAGATGGCGGGGATAAATCGTGTCGTGGGCTTCATGACTGTTCACGCCCAGAAGGGTTTCGGATCAATCGACGAAGCGGCAGACGTCATTGCCGCCTACCTACCGAATCGCAAGCGACGTCGAAACCTGAACGGTCTCGCCAAGAACCTACGGCTCGGACCCGACGGTCGCTACCGATGGCATTGGGATCCACGTTTCATCACGAATGTGCAGCCTCCAGAGCAAGAGCGGCGATTTGACCGACTGGAAAACGCAGCTCGGCGCATTGGCTGCCCGGTCCACCTAATCCGAGGGGGTATGAGCGACCTCGTAAGCGAAGAGGTTACCAAAGCATTTCTGGAGCTTGTTCCACATGCAAGCTATTCCAATGTTGTAGATGCGGGACATATGGTGGTCGGCGATCAGAACGATCTTTTCTCAGAAGCAGTTCTTGAGTTCTTGGAAACCTGCTACCCACCAACATAACAAATCCTTGATCACGCACACGCAACAGACGTGATTGAAAGGTCGCTTCGGCGGGCATTGGCTCAGAACTCGATGACCGTCCGCGCCGCTTCACCTGTCTTGAGCTGCATGAATGCATTGTTGATGCCGGCGAGCCGGATGCGTCCCGAGATGAGCTTGTCGAGTTTCAGATCGCCACGCAAATAGAAGTCGACCAGCCGCGGCATATCAATACGAAACTTGTTGGATCCCATTGCGGAGCCCTGGATACGCTTCTCGCCAAGCAGCTCCGCACCGGAGACCTCAAACCGGGTGCCGAGCGGCATCATCCCGATGACGGTCGCGGTGCCTCCGCGCCGCAACATGCGGAACGCCTGCTCAACAGTCGTCTTCGAGCCAACACACTCGAATGAGTATTCCACGCCGCCACCGGTCATTTCGCGAATGGCCTTGATGGGATCAGTAGCAGCTGCATCCAGGACATCTGTGGCGCCGAATTCCTTCGCCAAGTCGAGCTTTGAGGCGACCTTGTCGATCGCGATTATGCGGCCAGCGCCGGCGATCGCGGCACCATTGACGGCCGACAGGCCGATGCCTCCCAGACCGATCACCGCGACCGTTGATCCGGGTTCGACCTTTGCGGTTCGAAACACCGCCCCCGCGCCGGTCATCACTGCACATCCAATTACCGCGGCCCTGTCCAGCGGCATCTCAGGGCGGATTTTCACGAGCGAGCGCTCGTGTACCAGCATATATTCGGCGAACGATGAAAGATTGCCGGTGTGCTGTAGCGGCGTCCCCTTCAGCATCATTCGCTGTGGCCCCCTCGGATCGCGGCGCGTGCTAGGGCTGACGCAGAGGGACAACCGGCCGGTCATGCAGTACTCGCACTCGCCGCAGAACGTCGAGATGCAGGTGATTACATGATCGCCTGGTTTCACGTAACTCACGTCATCACCGACCGCCTCGGCCACGCCAGCCGATTCGTGGCCCAGCACACACGGGCACGGACGTGTATAGAGTCCTTCGATGTAGTGCAGGTCACTATGACAGACGCCTGCAAAGGCGGTGCGAATCAGCACCTCGCCGCGCGCCGGCTCGTCGAGGAGTACTTCTTCGATCCTTAACGGTTCATTGACGGCGTACATGATGGCAGCTTGGGCTTTCATTTCGCTCCTCCATAAACGCTTGTCTTTGTTCCGTGCGCGTCGTCGACGATCACCGCCCGTGCATCGAAGCTTCGTTACTTACTTTGGTGCTTGGCTCATGACATTGCGCGCAATGATATTGCGCTGGATCTGGTTCGTACCCTCGACGATTTGCAAAACCTTTGCGTCTCTAAAGTAACGGTTGATTGGAAACTCGTTGGAAATGCCGGCCGCGCCGAAGAGTTGTACGGCATCGGTGGCAACACGCATCGCGGTGTCACTGGCGTGGCACTTCCCGATTGCCGCCATGGTCGCGATCGCACTGCCGCCCAAGCCGGAATCGACGGCAGACGCTGCCCGGTATACCAACTGGCGCGACGCCTCGATCTGTATCGCCATGTCGGCAATCATCCAGCGCACGCCCTGAAACTCACCAACTTGCTGGCCGAACGCGCGGCGATCTCGGACAAAAGTGATAGCATGATCCATGGCACCTTGAGCCAAGCCAACGCCGCGGGCACTGATGATCGGCCGGGAGTGGTTAAAGGTCTCCATTACAATCTTGAAGCCTTTGCCTTCCATGCCGAGCCGGTTTTCTTCTGGAACGTAGGCGTCCTCAAAGTACAACGCATAGGAAGGGACACCGCGCGCGCCGAGCTTGTCCTCCTGGCGGCCGACCGTAAAGCCGGGTGTGCCTTTCGGCACGATGAACAGGTTGATGCTGCCGGGTGCATCCAACTCACCTGTCTTCGCAGCGACAACCACGAAGTCTGCAACACCGGCGTTTGTGCACCAGATCTTGGAGCCGGTCAGCCGATACCCTGCCCCGTCGCGCTTCGCCCGCGTCCTGATACCAGCGACATCAGAGCCACTCTGAGATTCGGTGACCGAGATCGCACCGCGGAGTTCTCCTGTCGCCAGGCCCGGTAGATATCGCTGCTTCTGCGCGTCGTCGCCACCCGCTAGGATTGCACCAAACGGCACCCATTGAACCAACAATAAATAGGCAGTGTTGTAGCAGACGCGGCCGAGTTCCTCGGTGGCCAAGCAAGCAGCCAGTACGCTATTCATGCCACCGTAGTCCACCGGAAACGGCAACGTGAACAAGCCGAGTTCACGTAGCAGATCAAACATGTCCTGCGGGTACTCGCCTTTGGCGTCGATCTCTTGGGCGCGCTCCGCGACTCGCTCACGCGCCACGCGTCGCACAAGTTCCTGCACTTGGCGCCGCTCGTCTGTCAGGCAATAAACCATATGATCGACGTCACAATTGTCGACCAAGCGGGCAGCCCGGTCGCAAGATCGTCCCCCGACGCTCCCCAATGAACTCACGTTCGCGAGGGCGCCATGAAGGCGAGATGCTATCCAGGGACGCCGGGAACGCAGCGCTGCATGGTGCCCTTCCCTGTGTCGCGCTACTCCGCAGCAAGTCTCGCTTCCCCGAACGCCGGCATGACATCGCGCGCGAACCAACGCAGCTGGTCCTTGAACTCGGCCGGCGACAATCCTTCAGCCCAGTGGATCATGAAGTCATCGAGCCCGGGGTACTTGGCCTCGATCGACTTGATCCCCTCGATGACTTCGGCCGGCGTGCCGCAGAACCACGCCTTCTGCTTCACGCCGTCGCGGATCGACGGGATCGACGCCGGCGCGCCGGGCGTGCCCCAGGTGCGGCCCTGATCATCGGCATAGCGCACGAAGCCGAACGGCGCGAACCACTTGTAGCGCTCGTCATGCGCCGGCTCGACACGGCGGATCGCCTCCTCCTGGCTGGCGGCAAGATACAGGCCGGCGCCCCAGATCATATCTTCGCCGAGTTGTTTGGGCCGACCGTGGCGGGCGCAGGCGGCGTGATACTCGCGCACGACGTCGTCGAGTATCTTCTCGCCGTTGAGCGTCACCATGGCCTTGAGGCCATAGCGGGCCATCATGTCGATAGTCCTGCCGCTGGCGATCGGCATCCAAATATCGACGGGCAAGTGCTTGGGTCGTGGCACCACCGTGATGTCCTTCAGGCGATAGCCTCTGTAGTCGACGGGCGGCGGACACTCGAAGTACTTTCCCTTGAAATGGAAGGCCTCCTCGTTGAAGCACTTCAGCAGGAGCTGAAGCTGTTCCTCGAAGTATTCGCGGTTTGCCTCGGCATCGATCAGCGGCGCCCCGAAGGTTTCCACCTCGCGAGTGTGGTATCCACGGCCGACGCCCATGATCACGCGACCGTCCGTCACGATGTCGGCCATGGCGTAATCTTCAGCCAACCGAATGGGATGCCACATCGGCAGAACGTTGAAGGCGCAGCCGAACTTCAGGCGCTTGGTCTGCGTGGCGAGCCACAGGCCGAGCTGCACCAGATTGGGCAGGCATTCGTAGCCCTCGCGCTGGAAGTGGTGCTCCGCCGTCCACAGTGCATGGTAATCAAGCTCATCCATGGTCCGAGCCATGTCGCGTGCGGTCGCAAAAACCTCGCTCAGGCGCTGGCTAGAATAGCGACGGTCATTGGCTGGGGTCCCATTGAGACCGACATTGTCGAGATCGATCTGTCCGACATAAAGAACATGGAAACGTTTGATCATGTAGGTCGATTCCTCACTTGAAAGACGCTTGTACCTCTAGGATCGATCGTGACGTGTTCTCGGAGGGGCAACTCGCAGATCTTTTACTTGGCCACCGTCACATAACGGGATGGTGGGTTCGAGGATCTACGCAGCTTGAGATACGCGGAGTCGAAATCCAGGAAGTGCGCTAATTTCGAATGATCATTAGGAACGCTAGGCACGCCATATCAGTGAGTCAAGAGCAGGACGTCCTAATTGTGCTGCCAACGTTTTGTACCATCGCGACAATGCGGCCTTATCATTTAGGCCTCGCATGGGTTATTATGTCGTTTCCAAAATGGCGCATCGCCAGCCTAATCCGGCGGCAAATGCCGCAGTCTTGTTGCGTTGGAGCCAATCCATGCTGGCTCCAAATGGGGGGGAGTTTGGTGAGTCAAGGAGTGTCGGCCCGGTCTCGTCGTGCGTCCCATCCGAAATCGGCGATCACCAAGCAGCGCATCCTCGATGCAGCGGCACGTGCATTCAGTCTCAACGGATATGCTGGGACGACCATTAACGACATTGCGATGACTGCAGGGATGCAAGGCGGTAGCATCTACTATTACTTCGAGTCAAAAGACGACATCCTGCAGGAAGTGCTCGATGTCGGCATAACTCGAGTGTTTTCCGCTGCCCGTCTCGCCATCGGGTCCTTGCCCGCTTCCTCTGCATTCAGCGAGAAGCTTGAGGCCGCAGTGACGGCTCACCTTACGATGCTTTTGCAGCAAGGCGACTATACATCCGCGAACATACGCGTGTTCGAGCAGGCGCCCCCGGCTGTGAAACGCCAGAATCGGAAGCTTCGTGCCGCCTATGGCGAATACTGGGGGCAGCTTCTTTCCGAAGGACAGCGCTCTGGAGAGATTCGCAAGAATGTCGACCTGACCATTCTGCGTTTGATGCTTCTCGGTTCAATGAACTGGGCGGTTACATGGTATCGATCAGACCGTATGCCTATTTCCGAGCTAGCTCGGAAATTCTGCGAAGTCGTCCTAAAGGGTGTTGGATTGAGCGATGATCAGCCCGAAAGCTCCTCGAGAGGGCGGCGCGCTCGTTCCTGAGCGATTGGGCCCACGGTACCTTGCATTGACCTGGCAGTTCGCGTTGAAGGCTCGCGTTGTACGCTGTCCAAGACTTTCACAACGCGCAACAGAATGTCACGACAGCCAGCGCTTACGCCTCTTGTAATGCTTGGTGTCGCGGTAGGATTTGCGCGCGCCGCCTTCGTTCAGGCCGAGGTAGAATTCCTTGATGTCGGAATTGTCGCGCAGCTTGTCGGCCGGCCCCTCGAGGACAATGCGGCCGTTCTCCATGACATAGCCGTGGTCGGCCACGGCCAGCGCCATGGTGGCGTTCTGCTCGACCAGCAGGACCGAAAGCTTCTCCTGCTTCACCAGGCGGCCGACAATGCCGAAGATTTCCTCGACCAGCATGGGGGCCAGCCCAAGCGACGGCTCGTCGAGCAGCACCACCTTAGGCTGGCTCATCAGCGCCCGGCCGATCGCCAGCATCTGCTGCTCGCCGCCGGAGAGGTATCCAGAAACCTGATGGCGCCGCTCTTTCAGTCGCGGGAAATAGGAATAGACCAGCTCGATCCCCTGCTTCACCGCGCTGGCCGTCTGGACGTGACCGCCGGCTATCAGGTTCTCCTCGGCGGTGAGGTTCTCGAACACGCGCCGGCCCTCGAACACCTGAACGAGGCCCAGTCGCGTGACATCGTGGGCGCGCATGCCGTCGATGCGCTTGTCGCCGAGCTGCACGGTTCCCTTGGTGACCTCGCCGCGCTCGCTGCGCAGCACGCCGGAAATGGCTTTTAGCGTCGTCGTCTTGCCGGCGCCGTTGGCGCCCAGCAGGGTCGTGATCGCGCCCTCGCCGACGTCGATCGACACGCCCTTGAGGACGAGGATGACACGGTCGTAGACGACTTCGATGTTGTTGATGGTGAGCATCGGAAGTCGGGCGGCGATTGCTCGCCGCCCACCCGTTGGTTCGGTCAAGATTTCTTGGCTTCTGCCTCGAGATGCTTCTGGATTACGGGCCGGAAGCCTTGGAACCAGTCCTTGGTCTTGACGAGCTTGCCGCCCTTGACCGTCCAGATCTGGACCCAGCCGCCGCCCTCATGGTCGGCCGGCGTGAGTTCCATCGGCGGCACGAAGCCGCCCAGGGTGAAGCCCTTGATCGCCTCCATGCCCTTCTTGACGTCCTCGGAGGTGGGCACCGCACCGCCCTTGGCCTTGACGGCGTTGCGCAGCGCCTCGACATGCAGGGCCGCGATGAAGACGCCGCGGTTGTAGTAGACGGTCGAGTCCATCTCCTTGGGCGGGGCCTTGCCCTGCGCCTTGTACATGGCCTCGATGTCCTTGATCACCGGGAAGTCCTTGCCGACGCCAGCAAACTGGATGCCGTTGTAACCTTCGGCCACGGCCATGCCGCCGGCCGCGATGATGTCGGCCTCGGCGCTGCCCCAGACCAGGGAAACCACCTTGCTCAGCGGGAAGCCCTTGCCCTTCAGCTCCTTGATGGAGACCGATGGCGCGCGCCCGAACAGGTGGGCGATGATGAAGTCGGGCTTGAAGCGGCCGGTGATGTCGAGGATCTGCGCGCCCATCTCGAGGCCAGGCGCCGGCACGGCGAAGGTGCGCATCTCGAAGCCCTCGGACTTGGCGAGGTCCTCGAGAATGACCAGCGGCTCCTTGCCCGCCGGATTGTCGTAGAAGATGTAGGCGATCTTCTTGCCCTTCAGGCTGCCACCCAGTTTCTCCTTGGCGAACGCCACCGCAGCACCAGCCTGCGACCAGTAACTGGCGGCGATCGGGAAGGTGTAGGGGAAGCGCTTGCCGTCGGCGGCCGACGCCGTGCCGAAGCCGGGCGAAGTGCCGAGAATCTTGTCCTCCTCCAGCTTCTTGGTCAGCGCCATGGTCGAGGCGGTGCCGAAGAGACCCTCGAGAACCGCGCCGTCCTTCTTGAAGCGCTCGTGCGCCTCCATCGCGGGCGGCACCTTGTACTCGTTGTCGATCTCGAGGACCTTGATCTTGTAGCCCTCGACGCCGCCCTTGCTGTTCACCAGGGCGATGTAGTCTTGATAGCCGGGGCACAGCACCGTGCCCACGTTTGCCGTCGGCCCGGTGCGGTCGCATTGCAGCCCGAACACGAGTTCCTTCTGCGCTAAGGCCTGGCCTCCGCCGAATGCCAGGGTCGCAGTGGTCGCCGCGATCCCCAGCCAATTCCTAACAAACCTTGTCATGGGTTCCTCCTTTCGCTTCGCCGTAACGCCCCGCTCTAGTAGGAGAAGGGCCAGACTCGGAAGTAGCTCCGAATATTCCGCCACAATCGGTTGAGCCCCTCGGGCTCGACGATCAGAAAAAAGATGATCAGGCCGCCAAACACGCCCAGCCGCAGGCCCGAGATGACATTCGCCATTTCGGCCCCGGTGAAGAACAGCGACCCGACATTCTCCATGAGAATGCGGATCACGATCGGCAACAGGGTGACGAAGATCGCCCCTAATATCGAACCCAGCACGGAGCCCAGCCCGCCGATGATGATCATGGCGAGGTAGTCGATCGAGACGATCAGCTGGAACTGCTCGTAGTTGGCGATGCCAAAATAGTAAGTGTAGAGCACGCCGCAGACGCCGGCATAGAAGGACGAGATCGCGAACGCCGTCAGCTTGTAGCGGTAGATGTTGATGCCGATGATCTCGGCCGCGATGTCCTGGTCGCGCACCGCGACGAACGCCCGGCCGATGCGACTGCGCACCAGGTTGAGCGTTGCCACGATCGCGAGCACTGCGAAGAACAGCAGGAAGAAGTAGAGGGTGCCCTGGGTGTTGAAGCTGAACCCGAACAGGCTCGGCCGGCCGACCTCGATCGACGCCTGCGCGCCGCCCGAGATCGCCGGCACGCGGTTGATGGTCCATTCGATGATGAGCTGGCCGGCAAGTGTGGCGATCGCGAGGTACAGCCCCTTGATGCGCAGGCTGGGCATGCCGACGATCACGCCGATCAGCGCCGCCATCAGCCCGCCCGCCGGCAGCGTCAGCCAGAACGGCAGGTCGAGCTTCACGGCGAGGTTGGCCGCGGTGTAGGCGCCGACCGACATGAAGGCGCCGTGGCCGATCGAGATCTGGCCGGTGTAGCCCACCAGGATGTTGAGCCCGAGCGCGCCCACGATGGCGATGAAGATGAGGTTCAGGATCGACAGGTAGTATTCGTGGACGGCGAACGGGATGATCACCACGAAGATGAGGGCCAGCGCCGCCACCGTCCACTTGGCGATCGGCAGCGGGTAGAGCGCCATGTCGGCGCCGTAGGTCGTCTTGAAGACTCCGGATTCGCGGTGGAACATGGTTACACGCGCTCGATCTGGCGCCGGCCGAAGATGCCGTAGGGCCTGATCATCAGGACCAGGATCATCAGCACGTAGGGCGCGAAATCCTTGGTGCCGCCGCCGACGTAGGGATCGAGGTAGCCGGCCGCGAGGCTCTCGACGATGCCGATGATCAGACCGCCGACCAGGGCGCCGCCGATCGAATCGAGACCGCCCAGGATCACCACCGGGAACACTTTCAGGCCGACCAGGGCGAGCTGCACGTCGACGCCCAGCATGCTGCCCCACACCACGCCGCCCAAGGCCGAGACGATACCGGCCATCGCCCAGGCGAGCGCGAAGTAGCGCTCGACATTGATGCCCATGGCCTGCGCCACCTGCTGGTTGTCGGCGACGGCGCGCATGGCCACGCCCATGCGGCTCTTCTTGAAGAACCAGTTGAAGCCGAGAAAGAACAGGACCGCCACCACGGCGCCCAGAACCTGGATCGGCGGCAGCGAGGCAGGGCCAATCGTGATCGGCTCGTCACCGATCGGCAGCGGCAGGGAGCGGGTCTCGATACCCAGGACCAGCGGCCCCCAGCCGCGCAGCACGGCGGCAACGCCGATGGTCGCCATGATGACGGCGACGACCGGCCTGCCCAGCAGTGGCCGCAGTACGACCTTCTCCAGGCCGAAGCCGAAACCGATCATCGCCAGCAGGACGACGACGATGGCCGCGATCAGCGGCGCCTGGGCGCCCAGCACGGTCACCACGATCATGCCGGCCAGCATGACGAACTCGCCCTGGGCGAAGTTGATGGCGTCGGTCGCCTTGTAGACAAGGACGAAGCCCAGCGCGATCAGCGAGTACATCAGCCCGATCGAGGCGCCGCTCAGCACCAGGGCAAAGGCGAATTCGAGGTCTTCAGTCATCGCCTTCCCCCTCAGGCCGCTCGGCGGACGGATTCGGCGGCCGCCTTGCCGTGGATGGCGATGGTCGAGTTCAGCGTCGACTTGCGGCCGTCCTCGAAGGTGATCTCCATGGTGACGTCGGCCGACGCTTTGCCGCCGTAGAAGGCCTCGATGACGCTGGCGTATTTCTCGGCCACGAAGCGGCGGCGCACCTTGCGGGTGCGCGTCATCTCGGCATCGTCGGCGTCGAGCTCCTTGTTCAGCAGCAGGTAGCGCTTGACCTGCTGCACGTCGGGCAAGGAGGCGTTGGCCTTGGCGATCTCCTCGCCGATCATGGCCGCGACCTCGGGCTTGCCGCTGAGATCCATGAAGCTCGAATAGGCGAGCCCCTGCTTCTCCGCCCACGTGCCCGCGGTCTGCATGTCGATGGCGATCATGGCGACGACGAACGGCCGCTGGTCGCCGAAGGCGACGGCCTCGCGGATGAACGGGCTGAACTTCAGCTTGTTCTCGATGAACTGCGGCGCGAAGGCCGAGCCGTCGGTGAGCTTCCCGACATCCTTGGCGCGGTCGATGATGACGAGGTGGCCCTGCTTGTCGAAGAAGCCGGCATCGCCGGTCTTCAGCCAGCCGTCGGACGTAATGGTGTCGCGCGTCGCCTCTTCCTGCTTGTAGTAGCCCTTGAAGACGTTGGCGCCCTTGAGCAGAACCTCGCCACGGTCGTCGATCTTGATCTCGACCCTCGGAATCGGCCGACCGACCGTATTGGGATTGGCCTCGGCGTCGGCCTGGCAGGCAATCAACGCCGACGCCTCGGTGGCGCCGTAGACCTGCTTGAGGTTGATGCCGAACGACCGGAAGAACCGATAGGTATCGGGCCCCAGCGGCGCGCCGCCGGTGTAGCACCAGCGCGCCTTGCGCAGGCCGAGCTGGTCGCGCACCGGGCCATAGACCATGAGCTCGCCCACCGCGAGGCCGAGGCGATCGGCCAACGACAGGCCCTTGCCGTCGGTGCGCTTGAGCTCGCAGCGCTCGGCGAGGCCGCGGAAATGCTCGAAGACACGGCGCTTCATGGGTGATGCGTCGCCGCCCTTGATCTGCATCAGGGTCAGCATGTTCTCCCAGATGCGCGGCGGTGCCAGCATGGCATCCGGGCCCAGCTCGCGCAGGTCGCGTTGCACGGTCTCGGGGTTCTCCGGGCAGTTCGCCGTCAGCCGCCCGACCAGCGCCATGCCGAGCGTGAAGGCAGCGTCGCCGACCCAGGCCATCGGCAGATAGGACAGCCAGTTGTCGCCGGCCTTGACGTCGTTCACCTCCATGAACGCCTCGGCGGTGGCGATCATGTTGCGATGGCTCAGCATCACGCCCTTGGGGCTTCCCGTGGTGCCCGAGGTGTAGGCGATCATGGACGTGTCGTCGGCGCCACCCTGGGCGACTTCGGCGTCGTAGAAGCCGGGATGGGCCTGGCCGAACGTGCGTCCCTCCTCCAGCACGCTGGTGAACGAACGCAGGATCGGGTCGTCGTAGAACGACATGCCACGCGGGTCGTCGTAGATGATCCAGCGCAGCTTCGGCAGCTTGTCCTTGAGCAACAGCGCCTTGTCGACCTGCTCCTGGTCTTCGGCCACGATGAACGAGGTCTCGGCGTGGTTCAGCACGTAGACCAGCTCCGAGGCGATCGAGTCCTGGTAGACCGGCACGGAGATGCCGCCCAGCGCCTGAGCGGAAAGCTGGGCGAAATAGAGCTGCGGGCGGTTGTCGCCCACGACGGAGAGCTTGTCGCCCCGCTTGAAGCCGAGGGCGGCCAGTCCCAGCGCGAAGTCCCGCACGTGGTCGCGATAAGCTGTCCAGTTGTAGGTCTGCCAGACGCCGCGCGTCTTCTCGCGGATGCCGGCGCCCTTGGGATCCTGCTCGGCATTGCGCTGCACGAGCTTGGGCAGGGTCGAGGTCGCAGCGTGATCGAGCAGGCTCATGCGCGCTCTCCACCCTTGGCGGCGCCGAGATAGGCCTGGATGACCGCAGGATCGCGCTGGACCTCATCGGGCGTGCCGGCAGCGATGCGTCGCCCGCGATCGAGCACGACCACATGATCGGAGATGTCCATGACCACGCCCATGTCGTGCTCGATCAGCACCACGGTGACGCCGCGCTCCTGGTTCACGTCCAGGATGTAGCGCGCCATGTCCTCCTTCTCGTCCTGGTTCATGCCGCCCATCGGCTCGTCGAGCAGCAGCACGCGCGGCTCCAGCGCCAGCGCGCGGCCGAGTTCGACGCGCTTGCGCAGGCCGTATCCGAGCGTTCCGACCGGCTGATGGCGGATCGATTCGATTTCCAGCAATTCGATGATTTCCTCAACCACC
>LNAP01000238.1_pt1 | contig 75230 bp, 66 predicted proteins | sample 602601 | NCBI WGS metagenome assembly LNAP01 (sample SAMN02440304, study PRJNA202911) | soil metagenome | biome: Subtropical and temperate rainforests or woodlands; isolation source: soil samples (1 kg each in a 20% v/v slurry with milli Q water) were... ...
CCGCTTCAACAGCTTCGTGGTGGAAAGCCTGGTAAGCGGCGCCGTTGACGCCCTGGTGCGTCACGGTGTGAGCGAAAGCGACATCACCATCATCCGCGCACCGGGTGCTTTCGAAATTCCATTGGTGGCGCAGAAAGTTGCTCAGCGCAGCGAGTACTCGGCCATCATCGCCCTCGGTGCTGTTATTCGTGGCGGTACCCCGCACTTCGAATACGTCGCTGGCGAATGCACCAAGGGCCTGGCCCAGGTGTCCATGGAATTCGGCGTACCGGTTGCCTTCGGCGTGCTGACTGTCGACTCCATCGAACAAGCCATCGAACGCTCCGGCACCAAAGCCGGCAACAAAGGTGCTGAAGCAGCCCTTTCCGCTCTGGAAATGGTCAGCCTGCTGGCGCAGTTGGAGGCCAAGTGATTAACGACGAAGACGACAGCTTCAACCCCCCTGCTGAGAAAGGCCCGAACGCGCCTACTGGCAAGATCGCGGCCCGTCGTCAGGCCCGCAGCCTGGCTATGCAGGCGTTGTATCAGTGGCATGTAGCGGGCCAGGCGGTTAACGAAATCGAAGCGCAGTTTCGCGTCGACAACGATTTCAGCACGGTCGACGGCGCCTATTTTCGTGAGATTTTGCACGGTGTACCGGCACATAAAACCGAGATCGACGAGGCGTTCGCTCCTTGCCTTGACCGCCCCCAGGAAGAACTCGACCCGGTAGAGCTGGCGATCCTGCGCTTGTCCACGTTTGAGCTGCTCAAGCGCGTTGATGTGCCGTATCGCGTGGTGATCAACGAAGGTATCGAGCTGGCCAAAGTGTTCGGCGCCACTGACGGGCACAAGTTCGTCAACGGCGTATTGGACAAGTTGGCACCGCGCCTGCGCGCCGCCGAAGTCAACGCTAACAAGCGTTGATCGTGGGTGAGTTTGAGCTGATTCGCCGCTACTTCGCCGCTGCGCCCTGCGCGCAGCCAGGCGAGGGCGTGGTGCAAGGCATTGGCGATGACTGTGCCTTATTGGCCTTGGCCGCTGGCGAACAGCTGGCGGTTTCCACCGACACACTCGTGATCGGTGTGCATTTTCCCGAATCCTGTGATGCCTTTCTGCTCGGCCAGCGTGCCTTGGCAGTGGCAACCAGTGACCTCGCAGCCATGGGCGCGGCGCCGATTGGTTTCACCCTGGCGCTGACCTTACCGCAAGCCGACCCCGCCTGGCTGCAAGCCTTCGCTGCGGGCCTTAACCAGATGGCGCAGGCCTGCGCTATGCGTCTGATCGGCGGTGACACCACCCGTGGCCCCCTGACTCTGACCCTCACCGTATTCGGCCGTGTGCCGGCCGGCCAGGCGCTGACTCGCGCCGGCGCTAAGGTCGGCGACCTGCTCTGTGTGGGCGGCGCATTAGGCGATGCGGCGGCGGCGTTGCCATTGGTGTTGGGGCAGCGAACGGCTGAGGCGCAAATCGCCGAGCCGCTGCTGGCACGCTATTGGGCACCGCAGCCGCAATTGGCGCTGGGTCAGGCGCTGCGCGGCAAAGCCACAGCAGCGTTGGATATATCCGACGGCCTGGTCGCGGACTGCGGCCATATCGCCTTGGCCTCCAATGTCGCCCTGCATATCGAGCGCGAGCGCCTGCCGCTGTCGCCGGCTGTGCGCAGCTGGTTGGATCCACAATCTGCCTGGAACTGCGCATTAAGCGGTGGCGATGACTACGTATTGGCCTTTACCCTGCCGCAGCGCCATTTGGCCGCGTTACAACAAGATGGCTGGCCAATAGCGGTCATCGGTCGCGTGGTGGCCGGAAAAGGCGTGCACTTATTCGATCCAGCGGGTCACAGCCTTGAACTGTCGACGCGCGGTTATCAACATTTTGGGGGCACGGGTGACTCAAGCGAGCAAGAAAACGGTACCTGACGCACCGCCGTCGGTATGGCGCAATCCATGGCATTTTCTCGCCTTCGGCTTTGGCTCCGGCACCCTGCCTAAAGCGCCGGGCACCTGGGGTTCGCTGGTGGCGCTGCCCTTTATTCCGCTGTGGCAAATGCTCCCCGACTGGGGCTATTGGCTGATGCTCGGGGTGACCATGCTGTTCGGCTTCTGGCTGTGCGGCAAAGTGGCCGATGATTTGCGTGTGCATGACCATGAAGGCATCGTCTGGGACGAAATGGTCGGCCCTGTGGCTGGTTCCCGAAGGCTGGGAGTGGTTGCTGCTAGGCTTTTTAGTGTTCCGCTTTTACGACATTCTCAAACCCTGGCCGATTCGCTGGATCGACCGTCACGTACACGGCGGCGTCGGCATCATGCTCGACGACCTGCTGGCGGGCGGGTTCGCCTGGCTGACCATGCAACTGGCAGTCTGGGCCTGGGCGCAGCACTGGTTTGGCTAAAAGGATTGGCTAGCTGGCTAGGAGAGTGATACGCCGCAACGCCTGAGGGAACGGCCTATGCGTGGCATGTGGTTAGCAGTAGTCCTGTTAATGAGTGCGCCTTGGGCTCTGGCAGCGACACCGACGGAAATACGCCTGGCCAGTGAAGTCTGGCCCGGGCACACCAATGCCGATGGCAGCGGCGTGGCCTGGGATATTTTTCGCGCGGTGTTCGAGCCTGCCGGCATTCAGTTGAAAATCCATAGCGTGCCCTACACCCGCTCGGTGGGGCTGGTGCAGCGTGGTGGCGCGGATGCTTTTGTTGGTTCTTACCTGAATGAGGTTCAGGAGGGTGTGTTTTATCCCCATTGGAATTACGACGCCGACCACATCAGCGCACTGGGCTTGGTCGATACTGCGCCGGTCGATCTGCAGAATGTCGGCAGCTTCCGCCTGGCCTGGGTGCGCGGCTACGCTTACGAGCAATATTTGCCGCATTTGAACCACTACCAGGAAGTTTATCGGCGCGACGGTATCCTCTCGATGCTGGAGCTTAAACACGTCGATTTCTACCTGGACGCCCTCACTGAGGTGCAGGACGTTCTTAACGAAGCCGAAGATAAATCGCGCTTTCGCATTACCGAACTCACTCAATTGCCGCTGTACCTGGGCTTTGCCGACACCGCCGATGGCCATGCTCTGGCCAAGGAGTTCGATACACGTATGCAGCAGTTGGTGAAAGACGGCAGTTTGCGACCGATATTCGCGCGTTGGCAGCAACCCTATCCCTTTGACTGAAATTTCACGCAACAGGCACGACGTGATGACGAGCAACAGAATGTATGCGTTGGCAGCGGGGCTGTTGAGTCTGCTCGCCATCGGTTTGGCTACCGCTGCCGAGCAGGTGATGGTGGTGGGGCTGTTTCCCGGCGCGGCGGTGATTAATGTCGACGGCGAACGCAAGTTGGTCAAAGTTGGTAAAACCGGCCCCGGTGGCGTGGTCGTGGTGAGTGCCGATAACCGTGGCGCGGTGCTGCGGGTTGACGGTGCGGAGCGCTTTTATGCCTTAGAGCGCGAATACAGTCAGGGCTTTGCCGTGCCGATTAAAACCCAGGTCAGTATTGCCAAGGGGGTGGGCGGCCATTACTGGATCGCAGGTTCGGCCAATGGCCAGCCGGTGCAGTTTCTGGTGGATACCGGGGCAACTACCGTGGCCATGAACGAGGGCCAGGCGCGGCAGTTGGGTATCGATTATCGCGTGGTGGGCAAGCCCACCATCGTCAGTACCGCCAGCGGCACCATCAATGCCTGGCGGGTAGTTTTGGACAAGGTGAAAATTGGCGCTATCGAGGTGATCGGCGTCGAAGCCACCGTGGTGGATGGTCCGGCGCCTACTGAAGCGCTGCTGGGCATGAGCTTTCTCGGCCGCGTTAGCTGGCGGGAAGAGCAGGGCGTGTTGATTCTGGAATCCAAACTTTAGGCCTATGACTTACTCAATCAGTCGTCGCACCTTTCTTGCCGCTGCGGCGGCGCTGCCCTTGTTGCCCGTTTGGGCTACTGAACCCACCGATTTCCACGCGCGCCTCCAGCAACTGGAAGGCACCTTTGCTGGGCGCCTCGGTGTGGTTGCGCTGAACACCGGCAACGGTCAGCTACTGAGTTATCGCGGTGATCAACGTTTCCCGCTGTGCAGCACCTTTAAAGCCATGTTGGCGGGGGCTATCTTGCAGCGCAGCACGCTGACGCCGGGCTTGCTGGAAGAGCGCATCCGTTACCGCAAAAGCGATTTGGTGGCCTATTCGCCCATCAGCGAAAAACACCTGCAGGACGGTATGACCGTCGCCGAACTCTGCGCCGCCACCGTGCAATACAGCGACAACGGCGCGGCAAATTTGCTGATGAAACTGGTCGATGGGCCGGAAGGCGTGACCACCTTTGCCCGCTCTATTGGCGACAAACAGTTCCGTCTGGAGCGCTGGGAAACCGAGCTCAACACCGCCATCCCCGGCGACCTGCGCGATACCACCACGCCGCTGGCCATGGCCCACAGCTTGAACCGTATGGTGCTAGGCGATGCCCTGCAGGCGGCACAGCGTCAGCAGTTGCAAGCGTGGCTCAAGGGCAATACCACCGGCGCAGCACGTATTCGTGCAGGGCTGCCGACCGGCTGGCAGGTGGGCGATAAAACCGGCACCGGCGATTACGGCACGACGAACGATGTGGCGGTGATCTGGCCCACTGGCAAGGCGCCAGTGGTACTGGCCATTTATCTGACGCAAGACAGTAAGGCCGCCGCTGCGCTTAACGAGCCGCTGGCGGCGGCTACCCGTATTGTTCTGGATTGGCTGGGCTAGCAGTTCTATGCATCGACCGCTTTGATCTTTATGGCCAGCAATTCAGGCTGACCGAGGCCTAAAGGCTGCTGCTACAATGCCGCCCCCGTGCGAAATTTCGCCTTTTTCCTATTAGGAGTATCCGGTGTCTGTCGTCTTCGTCGCCGCCTCCCAACTGCCAACGCCGTTTGCCGTTTTCACCATGCATGGCTTTCTTGAAGAAGCCACCGGCCGTGAACACGTCGCCCTGACCCTTGGTGATATTGCCGATGGCGCGCCGGTACTCGGCCGCCTGCATTCCGAATGCCTGACCGGTGACGCCCTGTTCAGCCTGCGCTGCGACTGCGGCTTCCAATTGGAAGCGGCGCTGGCTGCCATCGCCAAAGAAGGCCGTGGCGTGCTGCTGTACCTGCGCCAGGAAGGCCGCGGTATTGGCCTGATGAACAAAATCCGCGCCTATGAGTTGCAAGACGGCGGCGCCGATACGGTGGAAGCCAACGAGCGCCTGGGTTTCGCCGCTGACCAGCGTGACTACTCGATTTGCCTGCCGATGCTTAATCACCTGGGCGTCACCTCGCTCAAGCTGATGACCAACAACCCGCGCAAACTCAAAGCGCTGGCTGATATGGGCATTCCGGTGGCTGAACGTATGCCGCTGCAGATTGAACACAACCCGCACAACAAGTACTACCTCGCTACCAAGTCCGGAAAGCTCGGCCACTTGTTGGGCAACCAGCACCAAGGCGAGGCTGAGGGCAGCCTGTGACCCGCGCTAACGTGCGCCGCCGCCTGGCACTGCTGTGGTGGCGACAACTGGCGCTGACCCTGGCGCCGGTGTTTGTGGCTGACCTGCTGTTCGGCAGCGGCAAAACCGTGTCGGTGCTGGCCATGCCGCTGTTTATCGGCGGCTTGGCGTCAATGTTCGTCAGCCTGCCGTTGTTCAGCGCCTACAAACGCGGCCTGATCGCCACCGAACAGGCCCTCGATACCCCGCAAGAACCCGCTGCCTGGCTGGACCTCGCCGCGCGCCGCCGCCAAGCCTTCCTTGGTGCTGGCCTGCCCGCGTGGATTGCCGCCATTGCCGTGTTTACCGGCCTGGAAGCGATTCCACTGATTCTGCTTAGCGTCTCCAGCGTCGTGCTGCTGACCCTTTATCGCATTCCCCGCCAGCTCGGCTGATGCGCCTGCTGCTCGCCTGCCTGTTCTGTCTGCTGACCTGGCCGGCAGCGGCGCAGCTGCGGGTGGTGACGCTGGCGCCATCGCTCAGTGAAATCATGCTGGAACTGGATGCCGCCGATTTATTGGTCGGTGTACTCGACGCTGGTGAGCGGCCGCCCGCCTTGGCGCACTTGCCCTCTGTGGGGCGCTATGGGCGGTTGGATGTAGAGCGCTTAGTGGCGCTAAAACCCGACCTGCTTTTGCTCTCGCCCGAGAGCATCAGTGCGGCGCAACGTCAGCAACTGATGGGCTTTGGCATTGCGCTGTTTGAAGCCGAGCCGCATAAGCTGGAGCAGCTTGCCGAACAGTTCCAGGCCATTGGCGAGCGGGTAGGGCGCGGTGACGTGGGCCGTCAGCGCGCCGATGCGTTCCGCCAACGCCTCGCCGCGATAAAGCAGCGCTATCACCGCCAAGCGCCATTGCCGGTGTTCTACCAGATCTGGAATTCGCCGCTGTACACCGTGGGCGGTGGACAGATCATCAGCGAGGCGCTGACGCTTTGTGGCGCGAGCAATGTATTTGCCGACCTCACACTGCCCGCGCCGCAGGTGAGCGTTGAGGCGGTACTTGGCCGCGATCCCCACGTCATCATTGCTGGCGATCAGGCGCAGTTAGACGGCTGGAAAAGGTGGTCGCCACTCATTGCGGTGCGTCGCCAGCAATTGCTCGTGCTGCCCGACAACGGTATCGAGCGGCCTAGCTTGCAGATGTTGGATGCCACCGAACAGCTGTGCCAAGCGTTGGCTCCTATGAAGTAGCCGGCGCCCCCCACATAACCCGCAACCTAGTGTCAGTGGCTCGGTTCGGTTTGCCCCAGTCTGCTGGCCGCTTTGTGCAGATCCAACACCAAGCGCTCCAACGCCCTTGCCGCCAGTTGCGTCTGGCCAGCCGCCTGGGCGCTTTGCCCGGCCCCATTGTTGATGGTCTGTGCTTGCAGGTTGGCGGCTTGAGCCTGGTCGCGTTGCGATTGCATGGCGCGGCTGATCTGGCCGATCTGGCTCTGCATGCCCGCCACCTCCTGATGAATACGTTGCAACGCCAGGTTGGCCAAGTTGGCCTGCTCGACGCTGGTCTGTGCACTCTGCTGACAGTGCTGCATGGAGCCTACGGCCTGCACCGCCTGTTGACGCATGCTGTCCAGGCTCTGGGCGATAGCCTGGGTAGCCTCGGCGGTACGCTGCGCCAGGTTGCGTACTTCATCAGCCACCACGGCAAAGCCGCGTCCGGTTTCACCTGCGCGCGCAGCCTCAATGGCGGCATTTAGGGCTAACAGGTTGGTCTGCTCGGCAATTCCACGAATGGTCTCGCTGATGTTTTGCACGGCCAGCGTATGTTGGCTCAGGCCTTCGATGGTGGCCGTAGCCTCGACCACTTGTTGAGCGAGTTGGTTGATTTCCGCTGTGGTGCGCTGCACCACCAGCGCGCCTTCTTCAGCCAGTTGCAGCGCCTGCCGAGAGGCCTGTTCGCTGCCCAGAATATGCTCGGTCATGGCGCTGATGCTGTGGCTCACGCCTTCAGTCGCCTGCGCCGTGGCCAGTGCGGCGCTGCTCTGCTGAGTGGCGCATAGGCTGACCGTGCCGGAGCTTTGGTTCAGGGCCTCGCTGGTGTGATTAAGGGCGCTACCGGCGCAGACAATGCTCTGCATGGTGTCGTCCATCTTGTCGACAAAGCTGTTGACCCAGCCGGCCAGCGAGCCGGTTTCGTCGGCTTGCAGATTGTTGTCGCTAAAACGCTTGCTCAGCGGTGCACCGCATTCGGCGGTGTCCAGGAAGAAGTCACACAGCGCCTGCAACTTCTGGCTACGCGGACGCAGGCTGAAGTACCAGAAATTCAGCAGCACCAACGCGGTGCTGACGCCAAGGGTCCAAGGCAGTTGTTCGCCATTCCAACCGAAGACCTGGTGGGCGCCGACCAGCAGGGCCGCCGCCCCGCCAATATTCAGTAGCAGCGCTTTGAGTAGGGTGTAACTCAGGCTGCGCGGGCGATACACCTCTTCCAGGTCGCCTTCACACATCATTCCCCAGGTGTCTGGCGAGCCGGGCAGGTTAAGGGTTAAACCGGCGCCTACCACGGGTACGCGGCGGTAATCCGGGTAGCCGGGGTAGAGCACAAACATATTGCTGCCACAGCGCATGGTTTCCCGCACGCCGGGGTGCAGCTCCTTGGTCGCTGGGTCGGTAAAGCGCAGTTCGAATTCAGTGTGCTGGCGTACGCGCACAGTGCCGAAGGGCGTGTGCACGCCGTCCTTGAGGTTCTCGCCGGCAGTGAAGGTGTTGTCTTCAAAACGTGAGCGCGACAACGCGGTACCGGGGGCGATGCTCGGGTCGTACTGTGACTTGATCATAAATAAATAGTTGTCGCCCGAGTCGCGGTACACATGCCCGGCCTCGCGCTGGATCAGGTCGCTCATTACATCGTTGGGAATGCGCGCACACAGGCAGCCAACAGCCTTGCCGGCCACCAACAGCGGCTGGTGAAACATCAACGTCACCGCATCGTGAAAGCGCGAGGTGGTGGCGCCCAGGGCTTGGGTTACCTCATCGCGATACGGGCCTTGTAGAAAGGGCGCTTGCAAGCCGGCGGCGAGTGCTTTGGGGTCATGGCGCTGGCCCACTCTTGTTGCGTGGCTAGAGGCGAGAATGTTGCCTTGGGTATCGACGACAAAGAGTTCGGACACCTCACGCATCGGTTCGCCAATGCTCTGCAGTTGCTGCACATCCAGGCGTGGCCATTGATCGGTCAGCGCGACGGCAACTTGCTGCAGTTGTTGCCAATACTGTGCGGTCCAGCCTTGGAGCAAATTTGCCCGCGTTTGCGCCATGCCGCCGAAGGTTTTTTCCAGGCGTGCGGTCTGGCTGCGGTTGATCAGGCTAGCCCAGCGCAAGGCCCATTTATTGTGGGTGCCGAACCAGGGTAACCAGCGTTTTTCGTGGCCGCTGAGGGCCATTTGATGACTTTTCAGGTGCATGTCCGTGCTCGCAATTGGCAGTGCATTGCCCAGCGTGAACAGCCCATATTGCAAAAATAGGACCGTTCGTCAGCACTGATGGCAGATTGCTGGCGTTATGGCGCGTTTTGCCAGGTCAATGTCGTTTTCTCGTGGGAAGTCGAGTTCCCGGCTGATTTTGTTGGCGTTTTCCGCCTACAGGCTGCGCGGTTTTGGTGCGTATCAATGTGCAGCGTTGCGTAAGGAATTTCCTTCGGCTTGCGTCAAGTCAAGATCCGCTTTGTCGCAGCTTTCTAGACTGGCCGCCCCTGCTCTTCTCGGACCGCCGCCATGCTTGATGCCATTCACTGGGATGCTGACCTGATTCGTCGTTATGACCGCCCCGGTCCGCGCTACACCTCCTATCCCACCGCCTTGCAATTTAGTGATCAGGTTGCCGGTAACGCCTTGGTGCAAGCGCTGGCAGAAAGCCGCAAGGCGCTGCGGCCGTTGTCCGTGTATGTGCATGTGCCGTTCTGCGCGAACATTTGTTACTACTGCGGTTGCAACAAAGTCATCACCAAAGACCGTGGCCGCGCGGTGCCTTACCTGCAACGCCTACATGAAGAAATCAGTCGTATCGCCAGCCAACTCGACCGTCGCCAAGTGGTCGAGCAACTGCACTTTGGTGGTGGCACACCGACCTTTCTTGGCCATACCGAACTGCGCGAGCTGATGCGCCACCTGCGGGAACACTTCACCTTGTTGGACGGTGATAGTGGCGACTACGGCATCGAGATCGACCCGCGCGAAGCCGACTGGTCGACCATGGGGCTGTTGCGTGAGCTGGGCTTTAATCGTGTCAGCCTGGGCGTTCAAGACCTCGACCCGCAGGTGCAGCAAGCGGTCAATCGTCTGCAAAGCTTCGAGCAGACCCGCGCCATCGTCGAAGCTGCCTGGACCTTGCAATTTCGCTCAGTGAACATCGACCTGATCTACGGCTTGCCCAAGCAAACCCCCGAGCGTTTTGCCCGTACGGTCGAAAAAATCATCGAGCTGCAGCCCGATCGCCTGTCCCTGTTTAACTACGCGCACTTGCCTGAGCGTTTTTTGCCGCAGCGGCGTATCAGTGCCGACGATTTGCCCAGCCCGGCCGCCAAACTGGAAATGTTGCAGCGCAGCATCGAGCAACTGACAGCGGCCGGTTACGTGTATATCGGCATGGACCACTTCGCCTTGCCCGACGACGAACTGGCCGTGGCTCAGGAAGACGGCATGCTGCGGCGTAACTTTCAGGGCTACACCACCCACGGGCATTGCGACTTGGTGGGGTTGGGGGTATCGGCCATCAGCCAATTGGGTGATCTGTACTGCCAGAACAGCAGCGACCTGGGGCGCTATACGAGCGCCATTGACGCCGGCCATTCGGCAGTGGAACGCGGCCTGCTCTGCAACGGCGATGACCGCATTCGCCGCGCCGTGATTCAGCAACTGATCTGCGCCTTCAAGCTCGACTTCAGCTTGATTGAAAGCACCTTCAATATTGAATTTCGCGGCTACTTCGCCGAGGTCTGGCCGCAGCTGCAGCAGTTCGCCAAAGACGGTCTGATCAGTCTTAGCGACCAAGGCATCGAGGTATTGCCAGCGGGCCGGCTACTGGTGCGCTCGGTGTGCATGCTGTTTGACCACTACTTGAGTGAGCAAAACAGCCAGCGCTTCTCTCGGGTGATTTAAACGTAGCGAGGCAGCAGCGGGGCTCAGCAGTTGGCGCTTGCCGGGGCAATTCTGGATCGCCAGCCCGGTGAATCCCCGCGAAGGCGGGGATCCAGTAGTCCGGCAGCCGCATCGCAAGTTGCTGCGCGTTATCGGTTGGCCAACAACGCGAGGCGCGCGCTAATGGCGGCCTCAATACCCGCCGCATCCAAACCACACTCAGCCAGCATGGTCGCTGGTTTGGCGTGCTCGACGTAGGTGTCCGGCAAGCCGAGGTGCAGCACCGATTTGAGGATGTTTTCCCGCGCCAGGAATTCGCTCACCGCCGCACCCGCACCACCCATGATCGAGTTTTCTTCGATCGTCACCAGCAGTTCGTGCTCGGCGGCCATCTGCAGCACCAGGGCTTCGTCCAGGGGTTTGACGAAACGCATGTCTACCACTGTGGCACCCAGTTTTTCCGCTACCAGCAGGGCTTCGGTGAGTTGCACGCCGAATACCAGCATCGCCACACCTTGGCCTTTGCGACGTACCACGCCTTTACCAATCTCCAGCGGCACCAAGGCCGGGTCGATCTCGGCATTCGGGCCAGAGCCCCGTGGATAGCGCACGGCCGCTGGGCCATTGAACAGGTAGCCGGTGGTCAGCATGCGGCGCAGTTCGTTTTCATCGCTCGGCGTCATCACGACGATGCCGGGGATGCAGCGCAGGTAAGACAGGTCAAAGCTGCCGGCGTGCGTCGGGCCGTCTTCGCCGACTAAACCGGCGCGGTCGATGGCGAACAGCACATCGAGGTGCTGCACGGCCACGTCGTGAATCAGTTGGTCATAGCCGCGTTGCAAGAACGTGGAATAAATCGCCACCACCGGCTTGGCGCCTTCGCAGGCCATGCCAGCGGCCAGGGTGACAGCGTGTTGTTCGGCAATCGCCACGTCGAAATAGCGCTTGGGGAAGCGCTCGCTAAAGGCCACCAGATCGGAGCCTTCTTTCATCGCGGGGGTAATACCGGTCAAGCGCGCATCGGCCTCGGCCATATCGCACAACCATTGGCCAAACACCGCCGAATACTTCGGCCCGCCGGCCGGCTTGGGCGCGGCCGGAGCGTTGACCGGCTCAAGCTTGGTAATGGCGTGGTAACCAATCGGGTCGAGCTCCGCCGGGGCGAAGCCTTTGCCTTTTTTGGTGATCACATGCAGAAACTGCGGGCCTTCCAGCTCGCGCATATTGCGCAGGGTGGTGATCAGCGTGGGCAGGTCGTGGCCATCGATAGGGCCGATGTAGTTCCAGCCCAGCTCTTCAAACAAGGTGCCGGAAACCAGCATGCCTTTGGCGTGCTCTTCGGTTTTGCGCGCGATTTCCCAGGCGCCGGGCAGGCGTGACAGCACTTTTTTGCTGCCCTCGCGCATATTGGCGTAGGTGCGGCTGGAGAGAATTTTGGCCAGGTGATTGGACAAACCACCGACGTTTTTCGAGATCGACATATCGTTGTCGTTCAGCACCACCAGCATATTGGCCTTAACGTCGGAGGCGTGGTTCAACGCCTCAAACGCCATGCCCGCAGTGAGTGCGCCATCACCGATCACCGCCACCGATTTACGCTTGCTACCTTGCAACTGAGCGGCAATCGCCATGCCCAGCGCGGCGCTGATGGAGGTGCTGGAATGGCCGACGCCAAAGGTGTCGTACTCACTTTCGCTACGGCGGGGGAAGGCGGCGATGCCGTCTTTCTGCCGCAGGGTATGCATACGCTCACGGCGGCCGGTGAGAATCTTGTGCGGGTAAGCCTGATGGCCGACATCCCACACCAGACGGTCATCCGGGGTATCGAAGACGTAATGCAGCGCGATGGTCAGCTCGATAACACCCAGGCCTGCGCCAAAGTGGCCGCCGGTCTTGCCGACGGTATAGAGCAGTTCCTGGCGCAACTCATCGGCGAGGATTTCCAGCTCGGCCTCGCCCAGGCGACGCAGACCAACAGGCGTCTCTGCACGGTCGAGCAGAGGCGTAGCGGGGCGTTCGCGGGGGATCTCGTGAAACGTCGTGGGCATCAGGCAATCGTTATAGGTATAAAAGATGGCGCAGTTTACCTGATGAAGGTGAGCTTTTCGTAGGGTGCTCGTGACGCACCACGGGAATTACCGATATCCGGGATGTTTGTAGGGGCTTTCGGGTGTTCAGTTCCCCTCTCCCGGCTATGGGAGAGGGGAGAGTGCTTGGGGAGCAACGAGGCTCAAAACCTACGCGGGGTAATGCCTGGCCAGGAAGTTCAGCAGCAGCTCATTCACCTGCTCTGCCTTCTCGTTCTGGATCCAATGTCCACAGTCTGCCAATACGTGCTGTTCCAGTTTGGGCACCAGCTCGGCCATTTTTTTCACGGTGTAGGCTTCCAGTTTGCCGACGGGGTCGTCTTCGCCGAGCAGGAAGAGCGTGGGCTGGAGGATCTGGCGGCCGGCGAGAAACTCCGTGCTTTGCCAGTTCAGGGTGAAGTTGCGGTACCAATTCAGCGGGCCATGGAAGCCATGTTTGCTTAGCGTGCTCAGGTAAACGGCAAAGTCTGCCTCGTTGCACCAGTCGGGAAATGTGCTCGGCACCGCCAGGCCTTCGAGAAACTTCGCATCCGCCGGTTTGGGGTGCAGAAATATGTCGCTGTTGCCGCCAATCAACAAACGCATGCTGCGCTCAATATCGGCGTTTAGCTCCGCTTCAGCTACGCCCGGCTCTTGGAAGTAAACGATGTAGTTGAATCGTCCCGCATTGGCCTCGCGCATGATGTCGATGGCCGGTCGCTTGGGCCGTCCGCCAAACGGCACCGACATGGCGCCAAGCACGCTGACCCGCTCGGGCTCGAGCAAGCCCACATGCCACGCCACCGGCGCGCCCCAGTCATGGCCAATGACACAGGCGTCGCTGTGGCCGAAAAAGTCCATGGCTGCCTGGATATCCGCGCACAGGGTCAGCAGTTGGTACGCCTCAACGGCCTCAGGCGCGCTGCTATCGCCATAGCCGCGCATTTCCGGGGCATAGACGCGGTAACCGGCGTCAGCCAACGCCGTCATCTGGCTACGCCAGGAGTACCAGCATTCGGGAAACCCATGCAGCAGCCACACCGGTCGTCCGCTTTCGGGGCCGGCGCAGTAGACGCTCAAGGTGATGCCGTTGACGTGAAGGAGCTGCTGTTGAAAGGCCGTCATAGTGATCACCAGGTATCCACAAAGGAGCGTTTTTTGCCGTCACGCTTTGCCGCCCGCGGCGCTGCGTTAAAGCCACGGACCAACCAGCTGCGCGTTTCCACCGGATCAATCACGGCGTCAATTTCCAGAAAGCTAGCCATATTGATGCCTTTGCCGCTTTGGTAGGCCTTGGCCACCAGTTTGTCGAATAACCCTTGGCGCTCGACAGGGTCTTCCAGGGCGGCCAGTTCTTTGGAGAACCCTAGCCGTACCGCGCCTTCCAGGCCCATGGCACCAAACTCGGCGCTGGGCCACGCAATTGTAAAAAGTGGCGAGTGAAAGCTGCCGGCTGCCATCGCTTGCGCACCCAAGCCATAACCCTTGCGCAGCACCACGGTAAAGAACGGCACGCTAAGGCTGGCGGCAGTAACGAACATGCGCGAGACATGCCTAACCGTGGCCTGCTTTTCGGCATCCGGGCCGACCATAAACCCTGGGGTGTCGCACAGCGACAGCAGCGGAATATCGAAGGCGTCGCACAACTGCATAAAGCGCGCGGCCTTGTCGCCGGCCACCGCGTCGATGGCACCGCCCAGGTGCGCGGGGTTATTGGCGAGCAGACCGAAGGGCTGGCCTTCGATACGGATAAAGGCGGTGATCAACCCAGGCGCAAATTGCCGGCGCAGTTCCAGCACCGAGTCGCGGTCGGCGAGAGTGGCAATCACCTGGCGGATGTCATAAACCCGCAAACGGTTTTCCGGGATCAGATGGCGCAGTTCGCGCTGGTCGGCGCACTGCCAGTCACTGACCGCGCCCTGGAAGTAGGAGAGGTATTGCTTGGCGGTTTTGACTGCTTCGGCTTCGTCCGCCACTTCGACGTCTATCACCCCGTTGGGGCCTTGCACGCTCACCGGCCCGACCTGTTCCGGGGTAAAGGTGCCCAGCCCGCCGCCTTCGATCATTGCCGGCCCGGCCATGCCGATGCTGGCGTTGGCGGTGGCAATAATCACGTCGCAGCAACCCAGCAACGCCGCGTTGCCGGCAAAGCAACGGCCGGAAACCACGCCCACTAGCGGCACCAAGCCGGAGAGCTTAGCCATGCCGATAAAGGTGCGGCAGTCCAGCCCGGCGACGCCGACGAAATCGCTGTCGCCGGGCCGACCACCGCCGCCTTCGGCAAACAACACCAGTGGCAGCCGCCATTGCTCCGCGAGCTGCAGCATACGGTCGGTTTTTTTGTGGTTCATCGCCCCTTGGGTGCCGGCGAATACCGTGTAGTCGTAGGCGATGGCCATACAGCGTGTGTGCTCGGCGCCAAACTGCGCGGCGTTAACGGTGCCGATGCCGCTGACCAAGCCGTCGGCCGGGCTTTGTACGATCAGGTCTTCCACCGAGTTTTTGCGACGCCGGGCGGCCAGCGCGAGGGCGCCGTATTCAATAAAGCTGCCTTCATCCAATAGGTCGTCGAGGTTTTCCCGGGGTGTGCGTTGGCCGGTTTTACGCCGTTTCTCCACAGCCTGTGGGCGACGTTCGTCACGGGTCATGGCGTTGCGTTCGAGCACTTCGGCGAGGTCGGCGCGGATATGCTCGAGGTCGATGCTTTCTTCGTTGTGCTGCTGTTGCACTGCCACTTCCGCCGGCTGGATAAATAGCAGCGGCTGGGCGGCAAACAGGCTATCGCCGGGCGCCACCGCCAGGCTGTGGACAATGCCGCTGTGGCTGGCCTTGAGCACAAACTCCATCTTCATCGCCTCCAGCACCGCGATGCTTTGGCCAACGGCTACGGCGTCACCGACCTGCACGTCCACACTCACCACCACTCCCGCGCTAGGCGCCTCCAGGGCAATACAACCTACTGGGGTGTCGGCGTGCTGATGCTGCTGTGTGGCACCGCCAGTCTGGGGGAAAAACAAATGACGGTGCGCCTGTTCCTGCGGCGCTAGCAGTTGCGTGATCTGCTCTTCGACAAAGCGCGTAGTGACTTGGTTGTTCTGCACCTGCGGCTGGCGCAGCAGGTTTTGCAAAAAGTGGATATTGCTCGCCACACCTTCGAGGCGGAACTCGCATAGGGCGCGGTAGGCGCGGCGCAAAACGCCAGGGAAGTCATCGTTAGCCTGCACAATCAGCTTGGCCAGCAGCGAGTCGTAGCTGCTACTGGTGGTGTAACCGCTGTAGCCACAACCATCGACACGAATGCCGGCGCCGCTTGGTGGTTCATAGGCGCTGAGCAAGCCAGCTGCCGGTTGCACGCTGCCGTCGGCATTCATGCTTTCCAGATTAACTCGCAGCTGCACGGCAAAACCCCGTGGCGCGGGAATGTCTGCTTGCTGCAAACCCAGCTCAAACAAGCTGGCGCCGCCGGCTACACGCAGCTGCGCTTGTACCAGGTCGATACCGGTAACCGCTTCGGTCACGGTGTGCTCCACCTGCAAACGCGGATTGGCTTCCATAAACACAAAATCGCCGTTATCCACATCCAGCAAAAACTCAAAGGTGCCCAGGCTGCGGTAATTAACGGCGCCGGCCAGTTTCAAGGCGGCGCTCAGCATGGCATCGCGCACAACGGGGTCGAGATTGGGGCCAGGGGCAATTTCCACCAGCTTTTGGTTGCGCCGCTGCAAGGTGCAATCGCGCTCCCAGAGATGCACCACCTGCTCGCCATCGCCCAGCACCTGGACTTCGATATGTCGCGCATTGCGGATTAGCCGCTCCACGTACAGATCGCCATTGCCAAAGGCCGCCTTGGCTTCGGACTGGCAGCGGGCATAGGCCTGGGCCACATCCTCAGCGGCCAATACCGCGCGCATCCCACGCCCACCACCGCCAGCTAACGCCTTGATCATCATGGCGCCGCCATTGAGCTCGGCCATAAACGATTGGGCGCGGGCCAAACTAGTGGGTTGATTGGTGCCGCTGGCCAAGGGCACACCGCAGCGCATAGCCAGGGTGCGGGCTTGGGTTTTGTCGCCGAACTGCTGCAAAACGTCGGCGCTTGGGCCAACAAATATCAGCCCTGCCGCCTGGCAGCGGCGAGCAAATTCGGCGTTTTCTGCGAGGAAGCCATAACCGGGATGGACCGCATCGCAACCCTGCGCCTGAGCGATGGCGATCAACTGCTCCATATCTAAATAGGCGCCTACCCCTCGCCCCTTAAGACCTACCGCCACATCAGCCTTGCGCGTATGTAACGCGGCGGCCTCGTCCTCGGCAAAGATCGCCACGCTGCGAATATCCAGCTCCGCGGCGGCGCGGGCAATACGGATGGCGATTTCGCCGCGGTTGGCAATAAGCAGATTGCGGATGGGCATTGGGGCTCCCTGGTTTTTATCGGTCTTGTTTTTAGACGCTTAGGGCGTAGAGCTTAGGCGCCTGCTTGTGGGTAGCGGAACCTTGCTGGTTGGGGCGAATGGCGGGGCAGAGGCGGGGGTGATGATGGGATAAAGCGCGCATCGCCCGAAAAGAGCAGAGATGCGCGGCGTTTTAATTTAACCGTTGGTTATGCCATTAAAAAAAGTTGAGCTGGCGTGAAACTTTAAGTTTGTAGTGCCGGTGGAAAGCGTCTTCGCCAATTGTATGTGCCGAGTTCTTATCGCACGTGTCAGTACTGCGTATAGGACTGCCTTGTGACGAACAAGGGGATTCCGAGCGCCATGGCTCGCGGGTCCAGGCTATATGGTTGGGCGGAAAGCCAGCCAGTCGGTACTCTATTCCGTCGTTTGTGGGAACCGGCGAATAAAGTCGTTCGCGGTAGTCCGGGTTGTTAATAAAGCCGGCGGAGACGCCGTTGTTTACGGTTTCCCAGCCAATTATTTGATTGAACTCAATATGTCCAAGTGCGGCGAATTCCTGTTCTGGTGGATGGGGAGAAAACCGTCCCAGTGTGCCGTTGACGTCGTAAAAGTTTGGAGAAGGGCGGATGTGATAGATATAGCCGTTGTTGCCCATATAGCGACTAAGGAAACTAAAGGCGAAGCGGCGAAGTCGTGTGGTTGATACATACCCGGAGTCTGCGCGAGAGGTGCCGGTAAGGGCGCCAGTAGCATGGTCGAACAAGCTAATGTTTGGCGGAGGTTGTCGACGTCTGGAGCCATCAATTCCACGGGCATAGAGTCCGTTGGCGCGCTTGACGGACTCAGGGTCGTCAATTTTTCCGGTGGCCCTGAACACCAGCTCTGGCAGCGCATACACAGGCATCGAGGTGACCAGAAACAACATGCCTGTGAGTGATAGCTTGGCGAATGAGATAAGCATATTCGTAGATACTCCCGAGTTTTGTGGGACTGAGAGATAACGTGAGGTAATGGGCAGTGATGGGGTTAATCGAGCAGCGTTATTTCAAATTCGTCAATCGGCCCCATGCAGTTCTCGTCAGAGCTGTAAATACTTACTTTGCTCTGCGTTGCATGTGCCTGACTTAATAAGGACAGCCTGTTTGCCCAGCGCAGGTCGCTGTTTTTTTGCCACATTTGCGTGGCATAGGTGACGCCGGTTTTGTATTTCAAGGCGCTGTAACCTGCCGAGCCCTGGGTTACTGCAACGAGGATTTCGGACTTGGCGCCGCCTGCATGTTGAAAGAAACTCAATCTTCCGTATTCACACAGAGTGGCCGCATGCGCTGCTGACGAAAATATAATGATTGAGTACAAGGTGGAGTGGATAGCATATTTCAGAGTCGACTTATTCATAATATGGATCTCTTAGTTGTACAGTGGTGCTCCTTATTAAGTTATGTTTTGCTGGGATTTAAATCTGTGGCTTATTGCTGTGCCGGGGAAATGGCTTTTATGTTTGTTGTGTAAGATAGATAGGAGGTAGTGGTGTTATATATATGACGCTGCTGCCCCGTCTAAGAACGAGGTTTGTATATGTTGCAAGTAAATAGTAACGGGGGCGTTACTTGGGTCAGCTGCGGCGCTCAACAATAAACCGCGCCAAATCCCGCAACGGCTCAGCCGCTTCGCCATACGGGCGTAAGGCATGCAAGGCCAGGTCGCGCAGTTCCAAGGCGTACGTCTTGGCCGCATCCAGCCCTAACAGCGCCGGGTAGGTAGGTTTGTGGTTGGCTTCGTCTTTACCTTGGGTTTTGCCCAGGGTGGCGGTATCGCTTTCCACGTCGAGAATATCGTCCTGCACTTGGAAGGCCAGGCCAACCGCCTGGGCGTATTCCTGCAATGCTCGCAGCGACAGGCTGTCAGCTTCGCCGCTGGCCAGGGCGCCAAGGCGCACACTGGCTTCGATCAGCGCGCCGGTTTTGTGCCGGTGCATGATTTCCAGCGCGCCTTGATCAAGCCATTGGCCCACGGAGCCTAGGTCGATGGCTTGGCCGCCGACCATGCCGGCAGGGCCCGCCGCTTTGGCCAGGTGGCTGATCATATCCAGGCGCACCTCAGCCGGCAGCGGGTTGCGCTGGGCATCGGCGAGCACCTCAAAGGCCAGGCTTTGCAGGCCGTCGCCGGCCAGAATCGCGCTGGCTTCGTCAAAGGCCTTGTGGGTGGTGGGCTGGCCGCGACGCAGATCGTCATCATCCATCGCCGGCAAATCGTCATGCACCAGCGAATAGGCGTGAATCAACTCCACCGCACAGGCCGCCGCATCGGCGCGCTCAGGGCTACCACCGAGGGCTTCACACGCGGCGTACACCAGCAGCGGACGCACGCGCTTGCCGCCATTGATCACGCTGTAGCGCATGGCTTGGTAGATCAGGGCGAGTTCGGGGCGGGGCGCGTGGAACAGTTCGTCGAGCTTGGCGTCGACGCGGGTCTGACAGGTTTTTTGATACGCCGCGATCATGCCGATTCGTCCGCGTCGAAAGGGGCTTCCTCCAGCTCGCCGTCGCGCTCCAAAAGGATTTGTACTTTCTGTTCAGCCTGGGCCAGGGCACCCTGGCAGTCGCGCGTCAGGCCAATACCCTGCTCGAAGGCAGTCAGTGAGTCCTCCAGCGACAGCTCGCCGTTTTCCAGGCGCTCGACCAGGGTTTGCAACTGGGCAAGGGATTGTTCGAAATCGACGGCGACTTTTTTGCGGGCCATGGGCAGGGTCTCGGCAGGCTGGAACGGGCGCGAGGCTAGCAGAGCTGGGCAGGGGGGGCAAACGGGCTCGGTGGCAGGACAGAAAGGGGTGAGCAAATACCGTGTGGGCAGCCTGCGCAATTGCTGGTGAGTGCACTGTTTTAACACGCCTGTTCGCGAATACTATGGCCGCCGTTAAAGCGCCCCATCGAAGGGGGCGCCAGCGACCTCGCTTTGAATAGGGAATTCCGGATGCAAGCAGTTGAACAAAGCGCCGTGGGCGCCAGGGAAGGAATGAAGTGGATCGCCTGGTTTATTCTGGCGTTGACGGTGCTGTTCGGCGCGCATTTGCGCATGGTCGCCTACACCGATACCCAGATCGAGAACCCGATCAAGGCTGATGCCAAAAAGTACTTCTCTTACGCGGTGAACCTGGCGAACTGGAATGTGTTCTCCCAGAACTTTGTGGCGCCCGGCAGCCCCGAACCGCCGAAGCCCGATGCCTTTATCAGTCCGGGTTTTCCTTACTTTGCCAAATTCTTTGTCGCCAATGACGTGGAAAGCATTCTGGCCAATACCCTAAAGGCGCAGACCGTTTTGCAGGTGCTGGCCTTTTTGCTGCTCACCTGGGTATTTATCGAGTTTCTCGGCGTAGGCTGGGCCGTGCCGGCTGCTCTGCTGTTATGGACGTTTCCGCATTTTGTTTCGATCAACACCTACTATCTGACGGAGTCATTGTTCACCAGTTTGCTGGCCATCGCGGTAGCCATTGCCTGGGCTAGCTCGAAGGGAGGCAAAGTCCAAGTCTGGGGCTGGGCAGCCTGCGGTTTAGTCGTCGGTTTGTCGGCGCTGACGCGGCCGGTCATGGAGCACTTTCCGCTGTTTATGCTGCTGTGCTGCGTGTTGTTTTTCCGTCAGCACTGGCGGGCGGTAACAGCCTTTGCGGTGGCGGCGCTGGTGCCGGTGATGTTGTGGAAACTGCGCAATCTGTTGGTGGTGGGGGAAGTGTCGGACCCGACATTGCTTGTGAGCGGCTTCTATCACGGCAGCTTCCCAGGCTTTATGTACGACAACAACCCGGAAAGCCTCGGGGTACCCTATCGCTTCGATCCGCGCGCTAGCGAAACCGCCCAGGGGCTCGACCACACCCTTGGCATGATGTGGGAGCGCATGGTGCAGGCACCTGGTGAATACCTGCAGTGGTACCTGTTCGGCAAACCGCAGTTCCTCTGGCAGTGGTGGGGCATCGATGGGCAGGGCGACATTTACATCTACGCGGCAGTGAAATCGCCGTACTACGAGCTGCTGGACTTCCACGTTTCCCACGTCGTTAATCAGGCGGTACATCCATTCTGGATTACGCTGGGGTTGCTAAGTGCGGTAGTGATTGCGGCTTCGACGCTTTTCAAACGATCCCTTTCGTTGTTCCCCCTGTTGCTGGCCTTGGTGGTTATCTACGCCACCGTTGTGCATATGGTGCTCGCACCGTTTCCACGCTATGGCATCCCGTTCAAGGTCTGCCTGATTCTGTTGAGCGTTTTGGCACTCAAAGAAGCGTCTACCTGGCTGGTGCAGCGGTTAGCGAAAAGAACGGCGTAGCAGCGCGTGTGAGAACGTAGCGAGCGAGGGGCAGGCAAGCCGTTGTCGCCAAGCGCGACTTCTTTACAGACTAACCGCCACCGCCTCTAGGGCTGTTGCGCGATGAACATCGACACCCGCATCAAATTCCGCCACCTGGTGTGATTTTTGGAAGGTGCTCGCCAGGGCACCTTGGCGCGAGCGGCGGATAGGTTGGCGGTTAGTCAGCAGGCTGATTTGGCCCTCGTTAAGACTAAAACTTGGCTTTTATAGATCATCATCAAGCCACACTATTTTTTTCGGGTAGTTTCGATGAAAAGCACGCTCACCGAACCACTGTGCGGTGTCTGTGGCAATGCTGCATGTTCCTAAGGGCGACGCAGGGGGGATGTTGCAGAGGTCCACTGTTCGCCATGGCTGTTGGCGCCACGCTGGGTGATTGAGCGGGAAACCCGCTAGCTCATAGTTGACGCCAGCTTCGTTTACTAGCGGTCCATATAGTTGAGGGCGGAAATCAGGATTAGCGATAAATCCCGCCGATACGCCGAAGTTTATTTCTTCCCAGCCAATAATTTGGTCCCACTGAATAGTGCCGAGTGCGGCGAACTCCGCTTCTGTTGCATGTGGCGAAAATTGCAGAAGTATGCCGTTCACATCGTAAAAATTGCGTGACGGTCTTATGTGGTAGATATATCCGGTGTTTACTAAATATAGCCTGAGGAAATCGAATGCAATACTCCTGCGTGCGGTAGTTGCTACATATCCGGAGTCGTTCCGCGACATGCCGGTAGCGGCACCGTGCGCATGGTTGTATAGGCTGATGTTGGGCGGCGGTTGATTGGGGCGTGTGCCATCTGCGCCACGAGGCACAAAACCACCAATGCTTTTTACTGTTTTGGGTTCGTCCAGCGAGCTAGTGGCGCGGAACACCAGCTCCGGAAGGGCATGTGCACGAGTTGGTGCAAGCGCAAGTACCAGGCCGAACGAGAGCGCCATGGCCAAACAAACCATGTGTTTCATTTAAACTCCTAACTGTTTTAGGGGCTCTGGGTGTGGTTGATTCGCAAATTAAGCGAATTGGCCTAAAAGGTGGGTACGAAGCGGGTGGGTCTCGTTTTGTGATTTTCGAGAATATCTGTTTGTTTATTGTTAATTGCAGGTGGGGCGCTGTTTTTAGTTGTGGGGTTATCCTGTTGGCGTGCGTTTGGTACTTTCTGCTGAGTTGCTAAGGCGCAAAGTGTTTTTTTGGTTGTTACATTGTTATGGGGTTGAGGTTTATATGATCGAGCTGTCTAGTTAAATTCGCAAGCGTGTTTTTGTAAGGGTTGGAGTAAGGCCTGCGTGCTGATTAGGCTTTGTATTGTAGGAGATATACCGTGGTTCTTAATGGCCACCACGGTTGGTTTATGTATATAAGTCCACGGTGCGGCAGCAATTAGCAGTTGTCGTGCGCCACTATTCCCTTGCAGACTAGCCGCCACCGTTCCTGGCCCGCTGCCGATGAATATCGATACCCGTATTAAATTCCGCCATTTGGTGTGCTTTCTCGAAGTGGCCCGCCAGGGCACCTTGGCGCGCGCTGCGGATAAGTTAGCGGTCAGCCAGCCGGCGATTTCGAAGACCCTTAAAGAGTTGGAAGAGCTGTTGGGCGCTAGCTTGTTCAAGCGCAGCAAAGCCGGCGTGGCGCTGACTGAAGCTGGCGTGGCGTTTATGCGTTACGCCGGGCCTTGCGTGCAGGCGTTGCGTGATGGGGTCAATAGCTTGCGCAGCGGCGAGCATGAGTCTGGCACGGTGCGTTTAGGCGTGCTGTCGACGGTGGAAAGCCTGTTAATTCCCGAGGTGGTGCGCCGTCTGCATAAGCAACATCCGGCGTTGGTGGCCAGCGTAGTGACGGGGCCCAGTGCATATTTGTTGTCGCAGCTGCATGTCGGTGAGCTGGATCTGGTGGTCGGGCGTATGACCGACAGTCCGCAGATCCAGGGCCTGACGTTTGAACATTTGTACAGCGAATCCATGACCCTGGTGGTGCGTGCCGATCATCCGCTGCTTGGCGTCGCCCGGCCGCAGGACCTGCTGCAGGACTATCCGTTGGTGCTGCCGCTGGCCGGCACTACCATCCGTAAATATGCCGACAGCCTTTTTATCCAGTGCGGCATCGCCCAGCCGCGTCAGCGCTTGGAAACCCTCTCGATCACCCTCAGCCGCCGATATGTGCAAAGCAGCGACGCGGTGTGGATTGCGCCCTATGACGCGGTGCGGTTGGACCTGGTCAAGGGCTATCTGGCCGAGTTGCAGCTGGGCTTCAAGGAACCTGGGGGCTCGGTCGGGATATGCAGCAATGCGGCCGTACCACTGTCGCTGGCGGCGCATTGGAGCGTCGATGTGCTGCGCGAAGTTGGGCAAGCCTATCGCGAAGGTAACTTCCCGGGTGTGCTAGGCGCATTAACCCCATCGGCGTAACGGCGGGGGCGCACGGCGCACCCTAAAAAAGCGGTCGCGCGACGAGTATCTATCGGCGCAATGTGACCCGCTCTGGTGTTGTGGCTGGGCACAAGTGTCTAGAATGCACACCGCTCAAGGTTCAACCCTTTGGCGGGACGACGCGATTCGCGTGACAAGGACGAACCGTTCAACGGCGGGAAAAGGCGCAGGCAGATGACCACCCCGGAAGTGAAAATTGCAGTGGTAATCCCCTGCTACAACGTCAAAGCTCATGTGCTCGAGGTGATCGCGGCCATCGGTAATGAGGTCAGCAAAATCTATGTGGTCGATGACTGCTGTCCGCAGGCGTCTGGTAACCATGTGGAAGCGTATTGCACCGACCCGCGCGTCACGGTGCTGCGTAACGCCGTCAACCAAGGCGTTGGCGGTGCGGTGATGCATGGCTACCAAGTTGCGATTGCCGACGGTATGGACGTCCTAGTCAAGATTGATGGCGATGGGCAGATGGAACCCAGCTTTCTTCCAGACTTTGTCGCGCCAATCATTCATGGTGAAGCCGACTACACCAAGGGCAACCGCTTTTTCGATCTGGAAGGCTTGCAGCAAATGCCCAAGAAGCGCCTGTTCGGCAACGCCGCTTTGTCGTTCCTGAGCAAGCTGTCATCCGGCTACTGGGATATCTTCGACCCCACCAACGGCTACACCGCCATCCATCGCGAAGTGGCTCGCCATTTGCCGTTCGACAAGATAAGTCGCCGTTACTTTTTTGAAACCGACATGCTGTTTCGCCTCAACACCCTGCGCGCCGTGGTCATCGATATCCCCATGGACGCCAAGTACGCGGAGGAAATCAGTGGCCTGAAAATATCGACCATCTTCTTCGAATTCCTCGGCAAGCACCTGCGCAACCTAGGCAAACGAATTTTCTACAGTTACTACCTGCGCGATATGTCGCTGGCGTCGCTGGAGCTGCCCTTGGGGTTGCTACTGGTAACGCTGGGTGGCGTGTTCGGCTTGTCGCACTGGGCCAACTCCATCGAGTCGGGGGTGGCCACACCGGCCGGTACGGTGATGCTCTCGGCATTGCCGATCATTCTTGGCGTTCAGCTGATCCTGGCCTTTATCGGTCACGACATTCAGTCGGTGCCTCGACGCGCTTTTCACCTGCAACGTAAACGTACCGTGACGGCCAAGAAGAGAGTGAAATGAGCTACTTCGTTGCTCTAATTTGCGTGCTAGGCATCGCCGCTGGCCAGCTGTTGTTTAAGCTCAGCGCAATGAGCCTGCAACGCACCGGCAGTCTGTTTCACTTGGACACCCTCACCACGTTGTTTGCGGCGTTTGCGCTTTACGGCATCACCACGATTGCCTGGGTGTGGGTGCTGCAGAAAATCGAGTTGGGCAAGGTCTACCCGCTGATGGCGCTGGCCTTCGTGTTGGTGCCTGTGGGCAGTTATGTGATGTTCGGTGAAAAGTTTCAGTCGCAGTACTTCCTAGGTGTAGCGGTGATCATTGCCGGCATCATCATCACTGTAAAAGCCTGACGGTCGATAGCGCTGCGGCACCGGCGGCGCTTATCAGATGCCCTACATACACGGGGGAAATCGCCTCGGCGGCTGACGCGCACGCACTCTACGCATAACCAAACGGTTATGAATGGTGCGCTAGATTTCAATTTTCCTGCCTCATCTGGCCAAGCAGACTGCCCGCCTGTTCGCCCATAAATCCAAGAAAGGAGAACGACATGTCTGATGCAGACAGCAGTCGCTTCGTCATCCGTGACCGCAATTGGCACCCCAAAGCCTTGACGCCTGATTACAAAACCTCCATTCCCCGTTCGCCGCGCCAAGCGCTGGTGAGTATTCCGCAGTCTGTTTCGGAAACCACAGGTCCGGACTTTTCGCACCTGAAACTGGGCCAGTACGACAACGATCTGCTGCTTAATTTCAACAACGGCGGCCTGCCGGTGGGCGAGCGCATTATCGTCTCCGGCCGGGTGTGCGACCAATACGGCAAGCCCATCCCGCACACGCTGGTGGAGATGTGGCAAGCCAATGCCGGTGGCCGTTATCGGCATAAAAACGACCGGTATTTGGCACCGCTGGACCCCAACTTTGGTGGCGTTGGCCGTGCCCTCACCGACCGCGACGGTTACTACAGTTTCCGCACCATCAAGCCCGGTCCGTACCCGTGGCGTAACGGCCCGAACGATTGGCGTCCGGCGCATATCCACTTTTCCATCAGTGGCCCGTCGATCGCTACACGCTTGATTACCCAGCTGTATTTCGAAGGCGACCCGTTGATTCCGATGTGTCCCATCGTTAAATCCATCGCCAACCCTGAGGCGGTGCAAAGCCTGATCGCCAAGCTGGATATGAGCGCGGCCAACCCGATGGATTGCCTGGCGTACAAGTTCGATATCGTGCTGCGTGGTCAGCGCAAAACCCATTTTGAGAATGTGTGAGGAGGGTGAGATATGCCTGTTCAATTGCTTAACGAAACCCCCTCACAAACCGCTGGCCCCTATGTGCATATCGGCCTGGCGCTGAGCGCTGCCGGCAACCCGGCGCGTGAGCAGGAAATCTGGAATGAGATGGCTAAGCCCGGCGCGCCGGGCGAGCACATCGTGTTGCTGGGCAATGTCTATGACGGCAACGGCCACTTGGTGCGCGACTCGTTTTTGGAGTTCTGGCAAGCCGACCATGAAGGCCGCTACGACGCCGATTTCAACCTGGAAAAACCGTTCAACAGCTTTGGCCGCACGGCGACGACCTTTGATGCCGGCGAGTGGACGCTGCACACCATCAAGCCCGGCGTGGTGAAGAACGCCGCAGGTGTGCCGATGGCGCCGCATATCAACGTGTCGTTGTTTGCCCGTGGCATCAATATTCATCTGCACACGCGTCTGTACTTCGATGATCATGCCGAGGCCAATAAGGCCTGCCCGGTGCTGAACCTGATCGAGCAGCCGCAACGGCGCGAAACCCTCGTTGCCAAGCGCTGCGAGGTTGACGGCAAGCTGGCTTACCGCTTCGATATCCGTATTCAGGGTGAAGGCGAAACGGTGTTTTTTGATTTCTAAGGTGGCGTTTGACCTCTAAACCAGCCGAGCCCGATTCAGGCCTGGTCGAGCCCGTCGACCAGCGCATTCAGCGGCGCTTTAACGATGCGCTGGAAGCTCGCGGTTATCGGGCCGACAGCGCGCAACAGGCAGCTATCGACACCCTCGCCACCTGGCTTGACGCTTGGTTGGCGGGGCGGCGTAGCTGGCTGCGCAAACCCGTGGCTGGTGTTTATCTGTGGGGCGGCGTCGGCCGTGGCAAAAGTTTTGTCATGGACACCTTTTTCGCTGCGGCGCCGGTGCAAGCCAAACGGCGGGTGCATTTCCATGCGTTTTTGCAGGAAGTGCAGCAGCGCATGGGCGCCTTTACTGGGCAACACGAACCGCTGCTGCGGGTTGCCCGTGAGGTCGCGCAAGAGGCGCGGCTGCTGTGTTTCGACGAATTCCATGTGCATGACATCGCCGACGCCATGCTACTTGGGCGTCTGCTGAAGGTGCTGGTGGAGGAGGGCGTCGGTCTGGTCTGCACCTCCAACTACGCGCCGATCAATCTGTGCCCCAACCCGCTGTACCGCGACCGCTTCAAACCGGCCATTGAGCTACTGGAAACGCGCTTTACCGTCATCAATCTGGATGCTGGCGAGGACTACCGCGAGCGTGCTGGCGCGCAAGAGGCCTGGGGTTATTTCGCTTGGCCGCTGTGCCCCGAGCTGAGCAGCTGGCTAGAGCAACAGCTCGAACTCAGCGCGGCCGCCGAGCGCGACCTGGTGCTGGAAGTTAACCATCACCCGCTCAAGGTGCTGGCCCGCGAAGGCGATCGCGCCTTGCTGGATTTCGACGAGCTCTGTCGGCGCCCTCATTCCAGCGCCGACTTTCTCTGGCTGTGCCAACGCTTCAGACGGATCGCCATTTACGGCGTGCCGTGCCTGGATAACGAAGGCATCGACGTGCAGCAACGCATTCTTAATTTCGTCGACATTGCCTACGACAGTGGCGTGCACCTGCTACTTGGCTGCGCCGCCGAGCTGGATCAGGTCTGCCGGCCAGGCTCGCACCTGGACTTTGTGCGTACCCGCAGCCGCCTGCGCCAGCTCACCCCGCAATCCTTCCTCTGACCACGAGCGCGCATGCTGCAGATCCTCACCATTACCACGCCCATTTTTATCCTGATCGCCATCGGTTTTTTGTCGGTGCGCGGCGGCATGATTGGCCGCGACCAGATCATTGGCATGGGCAAGTTTGTTATCAACCTGGCATTGCCGGCGCTGGTGATCAAAGCCCTGACCGAGCGCCCGCTGGACCAGGTATTCGACCGTAACTACCTGCTCGCCTACGGCCTCGGTTCGCTGACCATGTTTACCCTGGGCTTTGCCTACTCGCGCCTGCTACGCCGCGAAACGCTTAGCGCCAGCTCCATCGTCGGCCTCGGTATGTCGGTGTCCAACAGCGGCTTTATCGGTTACCCGATTGTGGTGATGGTGGTTGGCACTCCAGCGGCAGTCGGCTTGGCCCTGGGCATGATGGTGGAAAACCTGCTGATGATTCCCCTGGCGTTGATCTTGGCCGAAGCCGGCGATGCGCAAGGGCAAAGCCCCGGCAAAGTGCTAGTGGGCATCGCCCAGCGCCTGCTGCGTAACCCGATCATTATCTCGATCAGCATCGGCCTGGCTTTGGCGCTACTGGAGGTGCGCCTGCCAGCGGTGCCGTTCAAGGCGGTGGAGATGCTCGCCATGGCCTCGGCCCCGGTGGCGCTGTTTGTGATTGGCGGCAACTTGGTGGGCTTGAAAGCCGCTGGCATGGTCGGCGATGTGCTGCAAATCAGTGTTGCCAAACTGATTCTGCACCCGCTGCTGGTGCTGCTGATGTTCGCCTGGCTGCCCGTGCAAGACCCCGCGCTGCGCATGGCCGGCGTGCTGTTCGCCTGCTCGCCGATGATGAGCATCTACCCGATTCTGGGTCAGCGCTTCGGCCTGCAAGGACGCTGTGCCGCAGCGCTGGTGGGGGCGACAGTGCTGTCGTTTCTGACCATCAGCGCGTTTATCTGGGCGCTGCATCACTTGGGCTAAATTGCGATTATCGAACGCTGGTTCGATAATCGACCGTGCCTGCCCGCTGCTTAACCTTTGCGCCGGAACAATAACAATATGACTGACGAAGCTCGCATCACCCTGCCGCCCCTGGCGCCGCCGATTATTGCCTCGCCGGCCAAGCGCATCGAAGCCTTTACCGGCGACCCCAACTTTATGACCTCCCTGGCCCGCGGCCTGGCGGTGATTCATGCTTTTCAGGAACGTAAACGCCACCTGACCATCGCCCAGATCAGCCACCGCACCGAGATCCCTCGTGCCGCCGTGCGCCGCTGTTTGCACACGCTGATGAGCCTTGGCTACGTCACCACCGATGGCCGCACTTACTCGCTGCTGCCCAAGGTGTTGACCCTCGGCCATGCCTACCTGTCCTCGACGCCGCTGGCCGTGACCGCCCAACCTATCCTCGACCGCCTCAGCGAGCAGTTGCACGAGGCCTGCTCCATGGCCACCTTGGAGGGCGACGAAATTCTCTATATCGCCCGCTCGGCCACCCCGCAGCGCTTGATCTCGGTAGACCTGAGTGTCGGCAGCCGCCTGCCGGCCTACTGCACCTCCATGGGCCGCATCTTGCTCGCGGCCCTCGATGACGCGGCGCTCAACGACTATATCGACCACGCCGAGATGCAGATCAAGACCAGCCGCACCGTGCACACGCCTGACGGCTTGCGCGCCAGCGTCGCCGAGATTCGCCAGCAGGGCTGGGTGATCATCGACCAGGAACTGGAGGTAGGCCTGCGCTCGGTGGCGGTGCCGTTGAAAGACTCGGCCGGGCAGGTGTTGGCCGCGTTGAACGTCGGCACCCATGCCGGACGGGTGTCGCGCCAGGAGCTGGAGACGCGGTTTTTGCCGGTTTTGTTGGAGGCGAGCCGGGAATTGAGTACGCGGTTGTTTCACTGATACTGCGTGCGCTGCAGCCCTCTCCCCCCGCCCTCTCTCGCTTGCGGGCGCCCGGCTAGGGGAACGGGGCTAGGGGAGAGGGCTGCAGCAAGCGCAGTCCTCCATACAGCCTCCTCGTTCCTACGCATGCTTCGCTGCCTTCCACTACGCACTACCGTTCGATAACCGCCCAATTAGTCGATTATCGGATTGCTGCCGCCCCCCGCCGCTGCGTACTGTTCCCCGGTCGCCCTCGCGACCCAAGCTACGACTCCAATAAAAACAAATGAGAGCCAGCCATGGACACCCGTTTGCCGCAGCGCGCCCGCGCTTCGCTGACATCCGCTGCGCAGCGTCTGCCTAGCTCGTCCCTCATTCCTGTTCCATTCGCCGGCATTGCACTGGCGAAGAAAAACTCACAGGAATTTTCCGTATGACCAGCCCCGCTCATGTGCCCACCGGTGGCACTCTCGATGTACAAACGTTTATCAACACCCAGCCGCTTTCCCGCTACCAGTGGCGGATTGTGCTGCTGTGCTTTCTGATCGTCTTTCTCGACGGCCTCGACACCGCCGCCATGGGCTTTATCGCTCCGGCGCTGACTGTGGATTGGGGCGTTGACCGCGCCAGCCTTGGCCCGGTAATGAGCGCCGCGCTGATCGGTATGGTGTTCGGCGCACTTGGTTCCGGTCCGCTGGCTGACCGCTTCGGGCGCAAGGTGGTGCTGGTCGCTGCCGTTGGCTTGTTTGGTTTCTTTAGCCTGCTTTCGGCCTTTAGCAGCAGCCTCGACCAACTGCTGGTGCTGCGCCTGCTCACCGGTTTGGGCTTGGGCGCAGCGATGCCCAATGCCACCACGTTGCTGTCGGAATACACCCCCGAGCGCCTGAAGTCGTTGCTGGTCACCAGCATGTTTTGCGGCTTTAACCTCGGCATGGCAGGCGGTGGTTTTATCTCGGCGAAAATGATTCCAGCCTTTGGCTGGCACAGTCTTTTGCTGCTCGGCGGCATCTTGCCATTGCTGCTGGCGGTGGTGCTGTTGGTGTGGTTGCCGGAGTCGGCACGCTTTCTGGTGGTGCGTAACCGTGGCGCCGAGAAGGTGCGCAAGGTGCTCGCGCCTATCGCCCCGGCCGAGGTGGCGGTAGCGACTGATTTCAGCGTGCCTGAACAGAAAACCGTACAGAGCCGTAATGTGCTGAAAGTGGTGTTCTCCGGCACCTACAGCGCCGGCACGCTGCTGCTCTGGCTGACCTACTTTATGGGCTTGGTGATTGTTTACCTGCTGACCAGTTGGCTGCCAACGCTAATGCGCGACAGTGGCGCGAGCATGGAGCAGGCCGCGTTTATCGGCGCGCTATTCCAGTTCGGCGGCGTGCTTAGCGCGGTGGGCGTGGGTTGGGCCATGGATAAATTCAATCCCCATAAAGTCATCGGCATTTTTTATCTGCTGGCCGGCGTGTTCGCCTACTTCGTCGGGCAAAGCCTGGGCAATGTGACGGTGCTTGCCACCCTCGTGCTGCTGGCCGGCATGTGCATCAATGGCGCGCAATCGGCAATGCCCTCGCTGGCCGCACGCTTCTACCCCACCCAAGGGCGGGCGACGGGCGTTTCATGGATGCTCGGGATTGGTCGGTTTGGCGCCATTCTCGGTGCCTGGATTGGTGCCACCTTGCTGGGCCTGGGTTGGAACTTCGAACAGGTGCTGACCGCGTTGGTGGTGCCGGCGATAGTCGCCAGTGTGGCGGTGGTGGTGAAGGGCTTGGTGAGTCATGCCGACGCGACGTGAGTCTTTCGCTAGGTAGCGCCACGTGTGGTTGATGCCCGTACTGAGGTCAAAAACCACTCTCCCGCATCAATACCGCCGCCAGATGGGTTGCGCCGTCGGCCAGTAAGCTCCGGCGTTGCCCGTCTATTTTCAAATGACCACGGGTTTCGTGGAGCGCGGGCGGTGGTTGCTCGAGTTGGATCAGTACCTGAAATAACGCATCGGTCGGCACCAGGGCGCTGCCATGGGTGGTCGTGGGTACGGGGCCGCCAAAACGCGAGGCGAGCATGCGGTGGTTGAGTTGGTTGGTGCGGGTGCTGCCGATGGCGATGATATGGCCGGGCAGGGCCTGGGGTTGGCCTTCGGGGTAGAACCGTGTGGGGTCGCCGATCTGTAGGCGGTGCACTTGGTCTTGCCGGATATAGGCGTCGACCTGCCAGTTGCTGGGGTAGACCAGCACGCCAAGGGCTTCCTGGGTGCCGAGCCACTGCCCGGGTTGGCGTTCTGGGTCGACGTCCAGCCATAGCCCGGAAAACGTGCTGCGCAGAGTGAGGCGGGCGATTTCCGAACGGGCGGCCTGAGCCTCCTGGGTTTGTACGTCCATGCGTTCGCGGGTGGCGTTGGTTTCACTCAGGCCGCTGGGGTCGGCCATCAGACCCGCTAACCGCGCTTCGTAGCTGCGCACATTGGCCTCGCTGCTGAGTAACCGCGAGCTGATGCCAGGTTCGTCGAGGACCGCCAGGGTGTCGCCGGCCTGCACCGGACCGGCACGGCGGATGGATTGCAACTGCGCCGGGTAGGGAGGGTATACACGCAGTTGCCGTGCGGCATGGGCCACCCCCACGCCGTCGATCTGCGTGCGCCAGGGCATGGCCAGCAGCACCAGCAGCAGCCCGAGTACGAGCTGCCAAACTCGCACGCGCTGGCGGCTAATCTGGCGGCGCTGTGCCCACCAGTGTTGCAGCTCGCGGTATATCGGCAGGACGATAAACCAGCTCAGTTCGACCATAAACAAAACGATGCCCAGCAGTTTGAAAAACAGCAGGTACACCGCCAAGGCGATACCGAGAAACAGCACCAGGCGATAGCACCACGTGCTGATGGCAAAGGCCACCAGCAGGCGCCGTTGTTTGCGGGTGAAAACCTCCGGCCAGGGCTCGCGCAAACCCAGCAGCAGGCGGCGCATGCTGACCCGCGCCAGGGCCGAAGCGCGCTCGTGCAGATTGGGAAAGTCGAGCAGGTCGGAGAGGATAAAGTAGCCGTCAAAACGCATAAACGGGCTGGCGTTCAGGGCCAGGGATAACACCCAACTGGTGGTTGCCAGGTACAGCAAAGCGTTGCGCAGCGCACCGGGGTCGCACAGGGCCCAGCCAAGGGTGGCTAAACCGGCCAGGGCCAGTTCGGTGAGAATACCGGCGCTGGCAATTGCCAGGCGCTGGCGCGCGCTGCGCAGCTTCCAGCTTTCCCCCGTGTCGGTGTAGAGCATGGGCCAGAGCACCACAAAGGCGATGCCCATATGCGCCACCCGCAAACCCAGGCGCGTGGCCACCAGGGCGTGCCCCAGCTCGTGCAGGGTTTTTGCCAGGATCAGGGCCAGGGCAAAGCTCAGCAACCCCTCCGTCGAGAACGACTCGACCACCGCACTGCGAAAGCTGTCCCACTGGTGCAGCACCAGCACGATGCCGAGCAGGCTCAGTAGCACGATCAACACCGCCGTAAGCGGCGAGAACAACCATGCCAGTGCAGCGGCCAGCGTTTTAAGGTGCCGTTGTGGGTGCAGCAGCGGCAGACGAAAAAACAGGTAGTGGTGCAGCCACCAACGCCAGCTCTGCCAGCTGTTTTTTTCGCCAGCGGGTGCGCTGCTTGAGTGCGAGCGCAGCAGGTGATGCTGGTGGAGAAACTGGCGCAGCTGCAGCACGTGTTCAACGTCTGGTTGTAGCGCGGTTTCGTTGCAGACCTGGGCGCAAATCTGCCGTGGTGTTTGCCCCCAGCGCAGTAAACATTCGAATTCCAGCCAGCCGATGCGGTAGAAACGGTTGACCAGCGGGTCTTGAATGACCCAGCTGGGTTCGCCGCTGCGGCTGGCTGCGGTTTCGCTGAAACGCAAATCTTCACGCAGCGGCGGCAGCAGTTGGTCCGCCTCGTCGTCGAGCACAAACAGCTCGGCGGGCACGTGGGCGTCCATCACCAGCCCGTCCAGGCGCGCAGGGTAGCGAGCGGTCGGCGCAGCAAGTAATAGCCCAGTAGCACACGTTCGCCGTACAGCTTGGCGGTGCCGTGCAGTCCCAGGTGAGCATGCTCGGGTTGCCCCTCAACGCTGGCCAGCAGGCGGTAAGAGACCACGCCATCATCGCTGGGGCGTGCCTGGTAGCTGGTTTCCAGAATGTGCCCACGCAGCGGTTGCAGCGGGTAGGCGGTGAGAAACAGGGTAACCGGCGCGCCTGGTTGCAGGGCGATGGCGTCGGCCACCGACAGCTCGATCAGCATCGCCGGTTGGCTGGGGTCGGCTATCTGCAGAATACGTTCGCCGGTGGTTACCGGTTTGCCCAGCCAGTCGTCGGGGTCGCTAAAAACCGCGACACCGGCGCGTGGCGCGAGTACGCGGGTACGTTTGAGTTGGGCCTGCACCGCGCCCAACTCGGCGCGCCGCTGCTGGGCTCGGCCATTAAGCAGGGTTAACTCGCCCTTGCTTTGCGGGTTGTCGAAGGCGCGTTGGCTGGCAGCCAGTAGTTCCGCGTCAGCCACGGCTACTTCCTTGCCCAGCACCTCGGCACGGCTGCGTAGCGTGGTTTCATCAAGGCTGAAGAGTGGCGTGCCGATGTCGACGCTGCCGTTGGGGCGCACGTGCATGGCGTCGATCACACCGTCGATAGGCGCGCTGATGATTTGCGCTTGGCGGGAAACCAGCTCTGCCGGTGCCAACGCCGTTTGCCGCACGGGAATCAGCAACACGGCCGTGCCCAGCACGGCTGCCAACAACGCATGGCGACGATGCAGGCGCCAACGGGAAAACGACCGGCGTGGACTCAGCGCTGCCCAGCAGTAACCCCAGGTTTGCCACAGCCCCGTGAGGGTGTGTTGCAGCACCGCCGGCGGCTGCTCATCCAGCAGCACCAGCACCAGGCCCAGACGCCTGTGCTGCGGGTCGTGGATGGGGACGCAGTAGACGCCCGGCGGCCACCACTCGGCCCAGCCTTCGGCGATTTCGCCCGGCGGCTCTACGGCCTCTCGGGCCAGCCACAGCGGTTGCTCGCTGGCGCCCAGTTGGCTGGCCAGCCAGCGACTGCTGCGCTGTAACCAGATTAGGTACGGCGAATCTTCGCTGGGTTTGGCCAGGCCGGAGACGCTCAGCAGTTCTAGCGAATCGCCGTGCTGAGCAAAGACCATGGCCTGTTGAAAACGCAGTAGCGGGTAGAGGTCGTTGGCCATATTAAAGGCCAGTGCATTGCGCGTTTCAGCCTGCAGCGCACGGTCACGCAGGGCCAGCAACTCCAAGAGCAGCGCAGCGTTAGGCAGGGCTTCATTGCTGGTCATTGTCGAAGCTTGCCGTGCCGCTCATGCCTGCGATCAGCTCTGGATACGCCGCGTTTAATTGCGCCTCCAGTTCGACGGTTTGCGCCACGGCGTCGACCCGCGCGTTGATGGCGCTAACGGTGGCCGGGTAGCGTTTGCCGGTTTCCATGATGGTGACCTGCAAGAGCAAACCCTGGCGCAGGCGCGGTAGCAAGTTGGAGGGTACGTTGAGGCGTACTTTCAACGCACCGTCGCTGACCAGATCCACGAGGGGAGTGCCGGCGGCCAGGGTCTGGTAAGGCTTCACATAGACCTTGGCCACACGCCCCGCGAAGGGGGCCTGCACATGGCAATAACGGCTTTGGGCCTGGCTCAGGCTAAGGGCGCCATCGGCCTTCTGCACTTCCGTGGCGGCCACGGCTACTTCCAAATCGCCTACGGCATCGAGTTTGCGCAGGTTGCGTTTGGCGGCGTGGTTTTGTTTGGCCATGGCCAGTTCGGCGCTGGCCACTTTCACCTTGGCGGTGGCTTCGCTGCAGTTGAAGGTGGCGAGTTCGGCGCCCTTGGCCACTTGCTCGCCGAGGCCGGCATCCAGCGTGCTGAGCGTGCCGTTCATTTGGCTGGATAGTGTGGTTTCCAGCGCTGCGGCCAGCAGTACCCGAATCACCTGGGTATCGCTAGCCGGGGTGGCTTGCTCGGCGGCGAGCAGCAGGCTGTTGGGCACCAGCAGGCTCAATAGCGCCGCGAGTTCAAGGCTGCGGCGCGGCATTCGCGGCTCCTTTGTGTATCACCAGCAAGCGCTGTTGTTCCTGTTGTTGCAGGGTGCGGCGGATTTCGCTGGCGAGGGTTTTGATGTCGTTCTGGGCGATTTGCTCGGGCAGGATGTCCAGGCCGATGGAGTTGTACAGCCGTCCCCACGCCGCCTGGGCGCTGGAGTAAGCCGCCTCGCGCTGATAGCGCGAGAGCAGGTAACGGCCTTCAGCGCGGATTACCTCCAGCTCTGAGCCCACCGTGGTGGTGCGTGCGGCGCGGGCATAGCTGAGCAGTTCGTTGTCGACCCGCAGGCTGTCTTCGGTGAAGTCGACTTCGCGGCGCGCCAGGGTGTAGCGCAGAGCGCCGACTCGCACCTGGGTGAGGATGGCCATGGACAAGGCCACTCGACGGGCATCATCGGTAGCAGCTTGCGATTGCTCGGCCGCATTGAGCGACGGCAGTTGCAGCAGACGCAGCAGGTTCATCGACACTTGCAGGCCGGTGTCGGCCCAGCCGTTGTTGTAGAGGTAGGCGTTGGAGTCGTGCTTGTAGCCAAAGTCTACGGAGAGGTTGGGCCACAGCTGGGCCTTGGCGATTTTCAGGTCGGCTTGGCTGACCCGTTTGCGGTACCACTCTTCTTTGATTTCCGGGCGGTATTCCAGCGACAACTGTTCAAGGTGATCGATATCGTCGTTGAGCACCGGCAGTACCGGTTCGGCGCTATCGGCCAGGAGCATCTTCGCCCCTGGCGGTAATGACATCAGCGCTGCCAGCTCGGCCAGGGCGAACTCCAGATCCTGATGGCGCACGGTTAACAGGTAGATGGAGTCGAGCAGGGCGCGCTCGTAGGCGAGAATTTCCTGGCGCGGTAATAGCCCGCGGCTTTCGGCTTCACGGGCTGAGGTCAGGGCTTGCTGGGTGCGCAGCAACAGGCTGTCTACCTGCGGCATCAGGCGCTGGGCGCCAACGGCGCGCCAATAGGCGTTGCGTACGTCTTGCAGAACGTTTTGCGCCACTTTGCGCCGCCGCTCTTCGGCAATGTAGATCTGGTCGACCTTCTGCTGGCTGCGAAAATAAGCCACGCCAAAATCCAGCAAGCTCCAGCTCAACCCCAGGCCATACAGGGTGCGGTAGCGTTCTTCAGAGGTAGAGGCCCGCAAGCTTTCCTGGCGGTCTTCGATGCCGATAGAGGTGCCGCCCGAGTCATTGTTACGACCGGCATAACCGGCGGAGGCGACTACACGCGGCAGCATTTCGTGGCTGGAGACATCCCGTAGGTCGGCAGCCAGGGCGCTTTCCATTAGCTTCAGGCGGTAGTCGAGGTTGTATTTCAAGGCCCGCGCGGCCGCTTCCTCAAAGGTGATGGGAGCGCTGACAGGCTCTTGCCCCGCATACATGCTGGCCTGGTCGGCAATGATGCGCTGGCGATTTTCTTCGTCGCTGTAGGGCTTGGGGGACAGGGAAGAGCAGGCGTTGACCAGTACGGTGCTGACCAGCGCAACAGCGACGACATTCAGCGGGTAACGATGCATTACCAATCCTCTTGTTACTTACTCAGTTCATCCGTGCGCCAGCGGCACCTCGTGGCGGTAAGCGGTTTGAGGCCGCTAGAAGTTGTGCGGTAAAGCCCATGGCGCTCTGGCCCGGGGTGATTGGCGGTAAAGGAAGAGAGAGTGGTTCTGGCAGTGTTTGCTGCCCGGTGGTCACAGGCTGTTCTGCGGTGGCCGATGCATGGCGTTCTTCGCGCGGCTGTTCGTGCAAGTAGTGGGGCAATGGTTTGGGCTGTAGCAGGTCCACTGGCAACGGAGCGAAGACAGAGGGGTCGCTGAGCAAGCCGTCCGCGCTAAGGCTGATTCGCCCGTGGCGGCCGAGAATCCAGGCTTGCGCCAATTCGCTGTTGGCAGCGCTCTGGCGCACGACCGCTTTGACGAACTGGCCGGCGAGCGGGCGCAGGGTTTGCTTGAGGGTGTCGCTGACGATTTCTGGCGGTTTGACCAGGTCGATATTGCTGCCGTCGGATTTCCACGTCGCCAGTTCGCTGATGCCGCTTTCACGTTCGATCACCGGGCTGATAAACACAGCAGGGTCGATTTGCGGCAATGGGTTACGTGCGTTTGGATCGCGGCCGTCATTCAGCCAAGAGAAGGGGCCGTTGCCATGGGCGGGAGCCGGAACAAAGGGCGCGGCAATATCCAGGTTGATGGTCAGTTGCGCCTGGTCGGAGAGCCCCCAGATATCGCTGACGGTGTAGGTGAACAGATCCTGCAGCACCTGGCCCAGGCCGCTTGCGGCCAGCACCTCGCGGTTGTTGAGATCGATGGTGTAACGGTAGCTGCCATCGGCATTGAGCAGCAGGGTGCCATAGCGGCCTTGCAACACCTGCCCCAGCTGGCCGTTCACGCCACTGCCAGATTCGGCCCCGGTACGAATGCTGGTGACCTGCAGCACTTCACCAATCGCCGGGTTGAGATCGGTATCGAAGTCGTTAAGCAGCACATTGCCCAGTGCATGGGGGGCTGGCTGCTGGTCGCTGGCCACGTCATGGTCGTCGACGGCTACCGGTGTCTGGTCGCCGCCGCCAATCACAATGGTCAGTTGTGCCTGATCCCCGAGGGAGCCTGCGTCGCTGACTTGGTAAGTGAAAAACTCCTCCACATAGCCCAATGGACCCAAGCCAAGAATGGTCGAGTTATTGGCGTCGACATGGTACGCAAACTGGCCATCGTCGATGATCACCAACTGGCCATACAGGCCGTTAATAAAGTAACTGCCGCCCGCCGGCACACTGTTCATGGCGCCGCCAGCAGCTTCAGTGCCGTTGCGAATGCCGGTGACGGTTTTGCTATCACTGGCATCGACATCGCTGTCATTGCTCAGCACATTGCCCACGGCATCGCTGCCGGCGTTTAAGGGGCTGTCGGGCAAGGCATAGCCGCGGTCATCGACCGCTACCGGTGCGTCCCAGGCGCCCTGAATGGTCAGGGTCAATTGCGCGGTATCACTGGCACCCGCCAAATCCTGGGTGCGGTAGGTGAAGCGTTCTTGCAGGGTCTGCCCTGGCGTGAGTGCCTGCACGGCGGCGAGGTTGTTGTTGACCGTGTAGGTGTAGGTGCCGTCGGCGTTGATCAGCAGTTGCCCATACACGCCGTTGACGGTGGTGCTGCCAGTGACGGTTTGCAGGGCGCCGCCGGCAGCTTCACTACCGCTGCGAATGCCGTTGACGGTGAGGCTGTCGTTGGCGTCGACGTCAACGTCGTTGCTGTGCACATTGCCGGTGGCATTGCTGCCGGGCAGGTTGTTGAAGGTGCCGCCAGCCTCAACGGCGGTGGCGTTGTCATCTACCGCTTGCGGCGCATCGTTACGCCCGCGGATGGTGATCATTAGTGTGGCGCTGCTGGTGGCGCCGGCCAGGTCGGTGATGCGGTAGGTGAAGCTTTCGTTAAGGGTGCTGATGTTGGTGCGCAGCGCCTGCACCGCCGCATTGTTGTTGTCGACGGTATAGCTATAGGTGCCGTTGGCGTTCAACGTGAGGCTGCCGTGGCTACCCACCAGCGCACTGCCAATAACCCCATTAACGGCTCCCTGGCCGACGCCGACTACGCTCAGGCTTTCGCCAAAGCTGTCGACGTCGAAATCGTTGCTCAGCACATTGCCGGTTGGGTTACTGCCTGGGGTTGTGTTGTTAACCCCGCCAGCTTCAATGGCCGAGGCGATATCGTTGTTGGCTACGGGAGCGTCGTTGGCGCCGCGCAGGGTGATGGACAGGGTGGCACGGTCTTCGGCGCCGCTGGCATCGACCACGCTGTAGCTGAAGTTTTCGCTAAGGGTGTTGGCGGTGCCGCGCAGCGCTTGCACGGCGTTTAAGGTGTTATCGACGCGGTAGCTATAGCTGCCATCGCTATTTAGCCGCAGCCAACCATAGCTGCCCCGCAAGTCGCTTCCCACTGTACCGGCGGTGCCGCTGGCGATCTCGCTGCCGGTGCGCACGGACGCCACCTGCTGGGTTTCGCCATAGGGGTAGGCGGGCAGGTCGCCTGGCTTCTCGCCGCCGTCGACATCGATGTCGTTGTTCAGCACATTGCCAACCGGGTCGGTTCCCGGCGTGCCGTTGTTGATGCCGCCTGCTTCGATAGCGGTGGCGGCATCGTCGCTGGCCACCGGTGCATCGTTGCGACCGGAAATGATCACCACGATTTCGGCTTGATCGGTGCTGCCATTGCCATCGTCGATGGTGTAGGTGAAGCGTTCGAGCAACAGGTCGCTGGCCTGGCGCAACGCCTGTACCGCGGTGTTGTTGTTATCCACGGTGTAGGTGTAAGTGCCGTTGGCGCGCAGGGTCAGGCTGCCGTATTGGCCACTCAGGGCGGTGCCACCAGCGCTGATGGCAATCAGGCTACCGCCATCGGCCAGGGCGCCGGGGCGAGCCAGGGTCACGGCGAGCGGGTCGCCGTCGGGGTCGACATCGTTTTGTGTGGCATCGCCACTGGGATTGACCCCCGGTGTGCCGTTGGCCACCCCGCCGGCTTCCACGGCGTTGCTGAACACGCTTTGCGCCACGGGCGGGTCGTTGACCCCGTATACGGTGATTACCAACTGCGCGGTATCGGTTTTGCCGGCGGTGTCCAGCACTTGGTAGGTGAATACCTCGCTTAAGGTCTGGTTGGCGCTGAGGCCGACCACGGCACTGTTGGCGCTGTCCACGTCATAGCTGAAGCTGCCATCGCTAGTGATGCGCAACGTGCCGTATTGCCCGCTGAGTAGGGTGCCGGCGCTGATGACGCTGACCAGGGTGTCAGTTGCCGGGTTATAGCTGGCTTCGGCTTTATTGATGACACCGTTGACTTGCAAGTTACTGCTGGGCCGGTCGGGGGCATCGACATCGGTGTCGATACCATTGCCGCCAGCCTGGTCGACGCTGCCGGGCCGGCTAGGGAAGCGGATCACGTTACCGCGCGGGTTGCTTTCCAGGCTGCTGTTATTGGTGGGTGCGGCTTGCGCTCTGGCCGCATCATCGCTGGCCAGCGGGTTGTCGTACGCACCATTGATGGTGATGGTGAGTTGGGCCGCATCATCCAGATTGCCGGCATCGGTCAGGCGGTAGGTGAAGTATTCGGTCAGGGTGGTGCCAGGTACCAGGCGTTGTACCTCGGTGTTGCTGTTGTCGACGACGTAGGTGAAGGTGCCCGCGGCATCAATGCTCAGCGTGCCGTAGGTGCCGAGCAGATTGACACTGCCGCTGCCGGGCACACTGGTGAAGGGCAGTAAGGCCACTTCGGGGCCCGCGCGGACTCCTGTCACCTTTTCGAGCTCGCCATTGGCCGTGCTGTCGACGTCGCTGTCGTTGCTCAATACATTGCCCGTGGCGTTGCTGCCAGGGGTGGCATTGAGCACACCGCCGGCTTCGGTGGCGCTGGCGCTGTCGTCGGCGCCGACTGGGCTGTCGTTGGCGCCAGCAATGGTGACGGTGAGGATGGCCGCGGACTGAGCACCAGGCAGGTCAGAGATGGTGTAGTTAAATTGTTCGGTGAGGGTCTGGCCGCTCAGACGCAATGCTTGCACCAGCGCGTTGTCGTTATCGACCCGGTACTCAAAGCCGCCGTTGCTACTCACCAGCAGTGCGCCATACAGACCGACCACAATACGTGTGCCGGTACTGGGTACACTTTGCTGCGCCTGCCCGACCAGGCCAGCGCTGACTACCCGCAGTACGTCCTGGTTGGTTGAGATATCGATATCGGTATCGTTACTGAGCAGGTTGCCCCGTGGGTTGACCCCAGGAGTCTTATTGTTTTCCCCGCCGGCCTCTACGGCTGTGGCACCGTCGTTATTGGCTATTGGGGCGTCGTCGACCGGCGCCAGGTTGATTTGCAGGGTATCGAGGTCGGCCCGGGCATCTTCAAGTGGGGAGCCAGGAATGCCGTCATTATCGGCGTCGCCATAGTTGCCCTGGTCCCTGGTCACCACCGTCAGTTGGTCGACACCGTTGTAGTTGGACGCGCCCAGATAAAGCAGATTGGCCAGCGCGGCATTGAGTTGCGCCTGGGTACCGTTAAGAACCAGTCGGTCGGTTCCAGAGCCGCTGACGCCAGCCCCTTGCGGGTTGGCGCTGAGCGATAGGCTGCCCTGTAGCACGCTGAGGGTTACGGTGAGGTTGCGACTGTTGGGGTCTGGGTCGCGGTCGGCGTCGACATCGCTAATGGATATGCCGCCAATGGCCAGCGGCGTGTCTTCCAAGCCGTTCTGCGCTGCGGGCAAGCTGTTGATTGGCGCCGCATTCTGCTCCACGTAGCCGGCATCGGCGGTGGCGGAGTCGGCATCGTTGAGGGTCAGTTCAATTCTTCCCAAGGCTGTATTGGCATCGCTGTCGATACGAACTCTGAGGCTGCCCAGCGGCTCGGGATAATTGACGGTGCCAGTGGGCGTGTCGATGCGGTATACGCCGCCAGGCAGCAGGGCAAAGTGGTACCTCCCGGCGTTGTCGGTGGTAGTGAGTAATTGCAGGTTGTCGTCAGTACTGCTGAGATCGTCGTCGGCACCCGCCCAGGTCAGGGTCACGGTCAGGCCGGCCAGGCCATCACCATCGGGGGTGCTACTGCTGGTGGCGCTGTAGGTGTCGTTCCACAGGGTGCCCTCGATGATGCCGAGCCCCGCGCCATCGGTACGGATATAGGTGTTGGGCCCGACATTACTGCCGGTGCGTTCGCCGTCGCTGGCGCCATCACTGCCCACGCTGGAACCACCCCAACCGCTGAAGGTTTCCGGCAGACTGCTCCACGTCAGGGTTGCAGCGGTGTTGGCGATAGCGGCGGTATTGGGCAGGGTGACGAGATACACCACCTGCACCTGGGCGCCGATATCGAGTTTGTCAAAGTCCAGGTTGAACCCGCCGCTGGTGCTCAGGGTTACGCCTGCGGGTAGATTGGCGGCGTCATAGTTGCTGCCGTTGATGCTCAGGTTAACCAGGCTGTAATTGCTGCCGCCGGCAAAGCCATCGCTTAGGTGGGTGTTGTAGGCGGCCAGGGTGCCGTCGTGGGTCATGCTTAGTTGCACGATGACCGCACCGGTGGAGCCGGTAGGGTTGGGGTCGAAACCGATGATCTCTTTGTCCAAGCCGCTGAAGCTCGGTTCTACGACATGCTCGTAAAGGGTGTCGCTTTGTGTGCGCTGCCCGCCGCTGACCGCGCCTTGGGCGCTGACGCCAAGTGCCACGCCGGCAACGTTGGATGCCTGGTTGAGCACCCGTACGCTGAAGTCAACGCTGAGGCTTTCCAGGTCGATGTCGCTGTCACTGAGGTTACTGATGTCGCCCAGCGAGAGGCGCACCACCTGCTGACCGTTGACGGTAGTTACGCTGACCCGAGCCGGGTCGAGCACGCCGGTGGGGGAGGCGCCGGAAAGGTCAGGGCGAATCGGTTGGGCTTCGGCGCTGGTCTCATTGCCACTCACGTTGAGACTGCCGCTGGTGATCAGGACCAGGCTGCTGCTTATGCCGTTATCGGAGATAAAAACGATGCGAATCGAGTCAGTGAGCAGGTCCAGACCGTTGTCGAGGGTGAAGGTCAGTGCGTAGTCCAAGCTAAGCCCTTCGGGCATCAGTGCCGTGGCCCGGTAGCGGATGATCTCACCGATGCTCACCTGTTCGTTTTTCGCCGAGGTGGGAACGGGTGCCGCGGTATCCGGTAGCCCGCCAACGCGCGACAGCGTGAGGGATGCCGGTACCGGCACCACCAGGGTCGAGGCGCGTTGGTAGTCGTTTAAGCTGCCGCCGCCAAGCGGTCCGTCTACGCCGGTACGTTCGCCATTGACCGTGCCGTCCAGGCTGCTCCATTCCACGGTGGCGATATTGTCAAAGTGCGAGCCGGTGGCGGCGGCCAGGGCATTGACCACCCCGCTCAGGTGCAAAACGATGGTCCCGCCCTTGCCAATGTCGATATTCGCACCGAGGACGGTACGTAACTGGCCACCGGCAACTTCGAAATCGGCGCCGCCATTGTTGCTGGCTGCGCCCTGGTAGTTCACTGATTGCAGCACGACGTTGCTGAGGGCGATGGGCAGGTCGTCAATCAGACTGATATCGAACGCCGTGAAGTCGGTTGTGCCAGGGCCATTGGTGATGGTGACGGTGAAGGTCAGCGGATCACCATTGTCATAGCCGCCAGGGTCAGATGTGGAGGTCAGCGCCTGAGCGATTTGCAAGCTCGGTTCGCGCACGGTGGCGCTCAGGCGCGAGCCTGTCAGCGCGAGGATGCGAGTGACGGCGTTGCTGCTGTTGGGGGTGTCACCGTCCGGGTCGGTATAGCGGGCATCCGCGCCGTTTTGCAGCACGCGGGCGGCCTGGTTGGCGATGACATTACTGGTCACCAAGCGGATACGCAGCACGAAGCTGTTATTGGCGCTGGCATTGTCGGCGGTGGTGGTAGACACACTGAAGCTATGCCGGTTGTCGACACCATCATTGCCAACGGTACCGCCCGGGCCACTGACGCCGCTAATCGCCACGCTGCCGGCAAAGTCGTTGCTCAGGGCGCCACTGCCAGCCGTTGTGGTGATCAATTGATAACCCAGGCCGCCATTAAAACTGGTGTCCACACGAAAGCCGTCAGGTACGGCGTCATCCACCTTCAGGGTTTGCGTGGTGCCCTCGGGTAGGGTCACCACGATGTCGTAGAGCATGCTTTCGCCGATTACCAGGTTGGCACCGGTGGTATGCGCGGCGCTGGAATCGTCCTCGGTGAGGCTGCCGTTGGCATACACGATACGCACCGAAGGGGCTGCCACTTGCTGGTCGGCGGTGTCGGTGATGGCGGTGTAGACAAAATTGGAGCCGCCTTCGCTACTGGCGTATTGAGTCAGGCTAGCGGTGCTTTGCAGGGTGCTGCTGGCGCTGATGGTGGCGGCTACGGTGACGTCGTAGGTGATCACCACCAGATTGGCACCACTGGCGTCATTGGCGGTGCCAGGCCGCCCGGCGAGCAGGGTAGCCTTGCCGTTGGCGTCGAGAAACGTCACCTGGTTGCCGCTTACGCTGTAGTCGATGCCGGCCACCAATTGTGTGCCGTTGCCTCGGTATATCTGCAGATTGGCGTTGGCCAGGTTGCCGCCGACAAAACTCAGGCCCGTGGGTAGGACAATGCTGGTGCTGGCGTCGAACGCGTCACCGCCACCGGTATTCTCGATCGCGCTGGCCAGGCGCAAGGTATCGCCGCCATCAATGCCGCTTACCTTGCCTTCGATAGCCGTCAGGCTGGTGACCGAGCCGTTAAACGGCGCGCCACTGCTGCCCGGCGCTTTCCAACTGCCGCTGGTGCCTTGCACCGTGCCGTTGCTGGTGGACACCACGCCATGGGCGATAGCCAGCGCCGGCTCGGCCACCGAAATGATCGCCACCACGGCGGAGGACTCGAAGGTGACATCGGTGAGCGTGGTCTGTTGGCTGGACTGGGCCAACACGGTTTCCAGACGCTGATCGGCAAATGGCTGGTCGCCCACGCGCAGGGTGAACTGCAGTTCCACCCGGCTGCCGACCGTGGCGGCCGATACATGGCTGCCCAAGTCGAAAACCACAGAGTTGCCCGCACCGCTGCTGACACTCAGCACCCCGCCGGCATTGCTGTTGCCACTGCCCAACTGCCACTGCCCAGGATCGTCGCCCGAGCCCCAGACAATGCTGCTGACATCGAACAGCGGGAGCGGCAAGTAGGCGCTGAGCACAAAGTGTTCATAGTCGCCGGTGACCAAGTCGTAGTTGATGCTGAAGGTGATCGTATCGCCAGGCTTTAGCTCGGTGTTGGCGTGGGCACTGCTGCCGTTGACACTGACAATGCTGATACCCACCTGGCCAACAGGCACCGTGGACGAGGTGCTGGAGCTGTCTGTCTGCTCAAAGCCGGTGATATTGAAGCGTCCTTCCAGCACGCTGGCCGTGACGCTGGCGTTATTGCCCAGGGCGTCGCCTTCGTTGATCTCGCTGTGGGGCGCGCCTGCGGGCGGCGTATAGCTTTGGCCGACCACTGCGCTGTAGACGATGGTGGCGCTGGTTGCGCCATCCAGTACGTCGTCGAAGGCCAAGTCGCCATTGAGCCAGCCGGGCGCAAAGGTATTTAGCAGGCTTGTCGCGATATCGAATTGCAGGGTGACACTGCCGTCGCCGTTGACCACCTGTTGCGGGGGCAGGGCGATGGATTGGGTAGCTCCGTCGACCGTCAGGTTCAGGGTGGGTGTGTTGGTTAGGGTCAGGCCGTCACCCAATTGATCGGTGACGATAAAACGCCCTTCGCCGAAAAAGTTCTGACCAAAGGCAAAGTAGTCCGATAACGCCATGCTCAGGGTGAATTGCAGCGTATCGCCCGGGGTTACCCCGCTAACGCCGATATCGCTCTGCACCTCAACTTCCTTGAGCAGTGTGATGGACTTGACGACAAAGCTGGTGCTGCTGCCAGTACCGGAGAAGTCGACGGTGGTGGCGGGGGCTACCACATCACGGGGGTCGAGGGGCGTCCATTTCCCGCTCGACGTGGCTGCGCCGAGATTGATGGTGGCGTTGTTGCCGGTATACGGGTCGAGAACGAGGTTGCCGTTGGCATCGGCCTTGGGAACATAGAACTGCACAACGGTATCGGCCGCGCTGCTCAAGTTGGCGTACTGCACAGTGAATTGACTGATGTAGATGCTGTCGTCGGCAATCGCCGCCGCCATGGCCGCTGAGTTGGTGAGTAACGTACCGTCCGCCAGGGTCAGTGACGTCAGTGTGCCGCCGGCCGCCGGCGTGATGGCGGTGACCTGAACGGTGCCTGGCAGTGGTTGGGTGACGACCACATTGCTGAGGGTTTGCCCTGCTGCCGGCGTAACGGTAGTAGTCAGGCTGCGGGAAAAATTTGGGCCGCTGGCCGTTTCGTCTTCCGCTGTTGAGAGCGCTTCGGAAATGGTGATGACCGTTGGGTGCACCACAAACGAAACCGCCGAGCTTTGTATCAATGAAGGGTCGCTGGTGGGGTTGTTGAGCGAGTCGTTGCCCAACTCGAAGCCACCGATGGCCTTGATGCTCAGGTCTGGCGAACCATTGGAAAAACTGGTGTCGGCCAGATTGCTGAGGTTGGCGGTGATCTGCACCGGTAGCACCGGTTGGTCTTGGGACACGCTGGCAAAGGGGATGCGGATCAGCACCATCTGATCGCCCGCTTGCATGCCGTAGGTGCTGGCATTAATCACCAGCGGCTGGCCATCGCTACCCTTGGCAGCGGGGATGGTGGCCTTACCGGCGCTATCAAAAATCACCACCTGGCTGAATAGGGTGTTACCCAAGTAGCTGGCGGAAATAAAGGTTGCACCGTCGTTGCCATCTTTGCCGGTGGCCGGCATGAACAGCGCAATAAACGGCGCATAGCCGACCTGCGACGAGGTGTTGTTGAAGCTGAGGGTAAAGCTGAACTGCTCGCCCAGCAGCACATCGCTGCCCGCACTGCTGGTGGTGACGGTGGGCGCGGCATTGGCGAGCAGCCCATCGAAACTGGACAGGGCCACGGCGCCCAACGCCAAGTGTTGGTCAACGTCGCCACTGCGCACTTCAAGGTTCCAGTCACCGCCCTTACTGGCGGCGCCGGTGTCATTGCTGGAGGCGCCGACATCGGCGCCGGTCAACTGCGCCAGTTCATTCACCAGGGTTTGTCCGGCATTGCCGGCGCCAACGTCGCAGCCATACAGCTGGATATCGGCACCCGCGTTGAGGTTGGCCTTCCAACCCTGCAGCGTCTGGCTGAACTGGTCGATAGTGCTGGCGCTGATGGTTTGGCTGCCCAGGGTGAATTGGCCGGCGGCGCCGTGAGACAGAATCTGTACCGAGTCGGCTTTGCCCATCTGCGCCAGGGCTGCAGAGATGGCGGCCAGGCCGTCTTCATTACTATTAACCACCAAGGCAGTGACATCGCTGGGCAGGCCGGCGATGAGCTGGTCGCGGTGTTCGATACGGGCGTCGAGTACCAACAGATGCTTGCTGGCCGACGACTCACGGCTGGCCGCTGGTGGTTCGCTGTTGGCAGGGTGTTCAGTGGCCGCGTCGCTGCTGTCACTGGTGTGGCTGTGTTGCTGGTCGACCGCTACGGCAGCGGCACCGTCAAACAGAATTCTTGGCTCCAGGGCGAGCGTTTGGCTGTGAGGACGAAAAGGGTTCTGGTGTAGTGAGCTGCGCATCCTGTGTCCTCCTGACCGGCCCTTGGAGCGCCCAGTGGTAACCGGTTAGCGTAGAGGCTAATCACTGCTTCGCCAGTTAATTGGCGCTGCGCAGGGTGCGTCAAAAAAACTTTCAGACCACCGGTATAACGGTCTCAGGAGCGGCAGATTTGGGATGTAAATAGTGCAAAACCTGTTGCTGAATCCACTGAATAAAATGCAGCTGCTTCTGGCTCAGCGCTTCCCGTGGCTGCCACACCAGCCAATAGGGATACGGGTAGGGCGGGCACAAGGGCGACAACTGCACCAAGTCTCCGCTGTCGAGCAAGCCGGCGACCAGGCTGCGCCGCTCCAAGGCGATGCCCTGGCCCTGCAGGACCGCGGCGAGTAGCACGTTGGAGTCATTGGCGGTCAGGCTCGGCGCTGGCGCCTGCTGACCGGCCAGCGCGCACCAGTCGCTCCACGGCGCGTCGGTGCTTTGCAGAAGTGGGCCTCGGAGGATCTGTTGAGCTGTGTTGGGGGGCGTGCCAGCAGCGAAGTGTCGGGCCGCGACCACCACTAGCTCGTCGCTGAAGAGCTTTTTCTGCGTCAGTTCCGGCCAATGACCCTGGCCCATACGAATGCCGATATCGGCCAAGCCCTGGCGCAAGTCATGCAGTTCCAGGCTGGTAAGCAAGCGCACACGGTATTGCGGATAGCGCTGCTGAAAGTCCGCCAAGCGTGGCACCAGCCAGTGCTGGGCGAACGAGGCGAGGGTGGTGATCACCAATTCATTGTCATCCGGCCGACCTTGTACCTGATGGGTGGCGCTGCTCAGCGCTTGCAACGCGGTGCGCACTTCCAAGGCATACAGCCGGCCTGCTTCGGTCAGGCGCAGGCCTCGCGCTTGGCGCACAAACAGGGCAATACCCATGCTGTCTTCGAGGCTGCGCACTTGCTGGCTAACGGCCGAATGGGTGATGTGCAATTCGCGCGCGGCCTGGGTCACGCTGCCCAGGCGCGCGGCCGCTTCAAAGCATTTAAGCGTGGTCAAGGGTGGGATATTTTTCATGTAAGCAAATCTAACGCAGAGCGTTGAATTTTGTCGCTACTCGCCCGTTATCAATCGTTTTATCGTGCCCAGGCCTGGTTAAGTGAAAATAACGGAGTGGCCATGAAGCTGATTGGAATGCTCGACTCACCTTACGTTCGCCGCGTGGCGATCTGTCTGAAAGTGCTTGAGCTGGAGGTCGAGCACCACTCGTTGTCGGTGTTTAGCACCTTTGATGAATTTCGCCGCATTAACCCGGTGGTCAAAGCGCCAACGCTGCTGCTGGACGATGGTCAGGTGCTGATGGACTCAAGCCTGATCTTGCAGTTTCTTGATCCCCAAGCCCGCTTGTGGCCCGCCGCGCCTGCCGCGCGGGCGCGAGCTTTTCGCTTAACCGGGTTGGCCCTGGCGGCCTGTGAAAAAGCCGTGCAGGTGGTGTACGAGCACAACCTGCGGCCAGCAGAAAAACTGCATCAGCCCTGGTTGGAACGGGTGCATCGTCAACTGTTCGCGGCCTGGGCGGAGTTGGAAGCCGAGTTGCTTGCTCAGCCGTTGGGAGCACAAAACGCGTTGGGGCAGGCGCAGGTGAGTATTGCCGTGGCCTGGTCGTTCGCCCGCTTGATGCTGCCGGAATTGGTGCTAAGCAACGACTATCCAACCTTGGCTGCATTCGCAGAAACGCTTGAGCGCTTGCCGGTATTTATCCACACCCCTGCTGTGTATTCCTAGAAGTAGGCTCTTACGAGTTGCTGGGCATGGTCCTACATACGACGTAGTCCCACGCTGACGATGCTTGCGCCTCATTTTGGCGTAGGTACTTCCCGTGAAAACTCCGCGTTCTTCTCGCGCTTCCTTGTTTACGTTCTGGCGCCCCTATTTCCTTCTGCTGTTGGCGCATTGCGCGGCCTCGCCGGTGCAGGCGCAGATAATCGACCTTGGTGTACCGCCCACTGGCATCCATAGCCAGGCCAATGCTGTCAGTGGCGATGGCAAAGTGGTGGTGGGGAGCGCGGCTGCGGCCATGGATACCTATTGGCTGCTGCGCTGGACAGCGGATGGGGGCATGGCCAGCTTCGCCAGTTTTTCCGGCCTGGGAGCCGTCAACGGAGTGAATGGCGACGGCAGCGTAATAGTCGGCACGCTAAGCCCTGGCGGTGTTCAGCGGGCGTTTCGCTGGGGGGCTGATACGGGGTTGGTCTATCTCGATACCTTGGGCAGCATCAGCAGTGCGGCGTGGGATATCAGCACCGATGGCCGGGTCATTGTCGGAGAGTTCACTGACGCTTCGGCACTGCGCCGGGCGTTCCGCTGGACTGCGGAACTGGGGATTGAGGATTTGGGTGGTTTGACCGCCGCAGGTGCAAGCGTGGCCTATAGCGTGAGTGGCGATGGTGCCGTGGCGGTGGGTACCGCTACCGGCAGCGACGGTTCTCGCGCGGTACGTTGGCAAGGCGGCACGGTGCTGGACTTGGGTGTTCTCGACGGCAGCTCTGCCAGTGGTGCATTTGGGGTAAACCGCGATGGCAGCGTGGTGGTGGGCGCGAGTGGCGCCTATGCGTTTCGCTGGACCGCCGCCGACGGCATGGTTGACCTCGGCTCTATGGGGGGAATCATGAGCGCCGCCAGTGCGGTGAACGCCGACGGCTCAGTGGTGGTGGGTTACGCAACGTTAGCCGATGGCTCTGATCGCGCCTTTCGTTGGACTGCCGAGAGCGGCATGACCAGCCTGGGGTTGCTCAGTGGTGGAACCTACAGTGAGGCCACTTCGGTCAGTGATGACGGTAGCGTGATTGTCGGCAAGGCTGACAACGCCGAGGGTGAACGCGCGGTGATCTGGAAATCGCTGGTGCTTCAGGACTTGGGCAACCTGCAGCACTCGTTACTAAACAGCGTCGACAGCAGCGCGCACTTGATGCTCAGCCAAGCCCGCCTCAGCAACCATATAGCTGGGCAGCACTGCATTCCCGGTGCCGTGCAGCGCTATTGCCTGAGCCTTGGCGGCGGAATGGCGATTGGTGACAGTGCTGAAAATAGCCGTCAGAGCATGCAGCTTATGGGCGCAGGCATCCGCCTGAATCACTACCTGGCCGTGGGCGGCAATCTCGCCGCGGGTGATACCAAAGGCCCGGATCACGCTGGTACATCGGGCCATGATTACGGTCTTGGCGTGTGGTTGGCCTACCAGCAAAACGCGCAAACCGGTATCGGTTGGAACGCCACTGCCAGCCTGTCGGCAAGCAACGGGCACAGCCTATTGCGGCGCGGCGAGCACCTGGCGGATGTGCAGCAGGCCGCGACGCGCGTGGCTATTGGCGCCAGCGCGCAACGGTTGGCGCTGGGTTATGGCATCGCTGTGGGGCAAACGTTGCTCACCCCAGAAGTGGCGCTTTACCACCTGCGCAGCCAGCGCCAAGGGTTTGAAGAAGACAACGTTGCCCTGCCATTGCGGGTATACAGCGCCCGTGCTGACAGCACCTACCTGACGACAGCGTTGCGCAGTGTTACACCGCTAAGCGTGCGCGGCAGTTTGCACGTGCAGTTGGCTGTGGAGACATTGCTACACGAAGACGCTCCCGTGTTCGCGGGCCACTCCGACATTCCTGGTTTAGGTCATTTCGCCCTCGCCAGTCGCCTGGAAAGTCGGCGCCTGACGCCCGCGATCACCACCGGATATCGCTATGCCCTAAGTGAAAATGCCAGCGTAACGGGGCAGGTGCAGATGGCCGCTTCGACCTTTGTTCAACAGAGTCCCAGTTATGGCCTGGGGATAGGGTTCCGTTACACGTTTTAAGCCATGGCTACATTCCCTCCTGCGGCGGGCTATTCATTGCGGTTAATGCTGTGCTTTACTTGTATATACAAGTTGGTGCAGCATGTTGTCGCTGCTTACCTTTTTATCGCCCGCATGCGCCTGGGAGCCTGTTATGAGCACATCCAATCGTTACCGTGACACCGTGGTTCGCGCCGCTCGTGGTACGCAATTGACCGCCAAAAGCTGGCTGACCGAAGCGCCGCTGCGGATGTTGATGAATAACCTCGACCCGCAAGTGGCGGAAAACCCCAATGAGTTGGTGGTTTATGGCGGCATTGGTCGCGCCGCGCGCGACTGGGACTGCTACGACGCGATCGTCAAAGCCCTCACCGCCCTGGAAGACGACGAAACCCTGCTGGTGCAGTCGGGCAAACCGGTCGGTGTGTTCAAAACCCACAGCAACGCGCCACGCGTGCTGATCGCCAATTCCAATCTGGTGCCGCACTGGGCCACATGGGAGCATTTCAACGAACTGGATGCCAAAGGCCTGGCCATGTACGGGCAGATGACCGCCGGCAGTTGGATCTACATCGGTAGCCAGGGCATCGTCCAGGGCACCTACGAAACCTTCGTTGAAGCAGGCCGCCAGCACTACAACGGCAGCCTCAAAGGCAAATGGGTACTCACCGCCGGCCTCGGCGGCATGGGTGGCGCACAGCCACTGGCAGCAGGCATGGCCGGCGCCTGTTCGTTGAATATTGAATGCCAGCAAAGCCGTATCGATTTCCGCCTGAAAACCCGTTACGTCGACGAACAAGCCACTGACCTGGACGACGCCCTGGCGCGCATCGCCAAATACACCGGCGAAGGTAAAGCCATTTCTATCGCCCTGTGCGGCAACGCCGCCGACATCCTGCCGGAGCTCGTGCGCCGTGGCGTGCGCCCGGATATGGTCACCGACCAGACCAGCGCCCATGACCCGCTCAACGGCTACCTGCCCAGCGGTTGGACCTGGGACGACTACCGCGCCAAAGCGCAAACCCAACCGGCCGAAGTAGTGAAAGCCGCCAAGCAATCGATGGCCGTGCACGTACAAGCCATGCTGGCGTTCCAGCAAATGGGCGTGCCGACCTTCGACTACGGCAATAACATTCGCCAGATGGCCAAAGACGAAGGCGTAGCCAATGCCTTCGATTTCCCAGGGTTTGTGCCGGCCTATATCCGCCCCTTGTTTTGCCGTGGAGTAGGCCCGTTCCGCTGGGCGGTGCTGTCGGGTGATGCCGAAGATATCTACAAGACCGACGCCAAGGTTAAAGAGCTGATTCCTGACGACGCCCACCTGCACCGCTGGTTGGATATGGCCCGTGAACGCATCGCCTTCCAAGGCCTGCCGGCGCGGATTTGCTGGGTTGGCTTGGGCCAGCGCGCCAAGCTCGGCCTGGCATTTAACGAAATGGTCCGTAGCGGCGAATTGTCGGCGCCGATCGTGATTGGCCGTGACCATCTGGACTCCGGCTCAGTCGCCAGCCCGAATCGTGAAACCGAAGCCATGCGCGATGGGTCCGATGCTGTGTCTGACTGGCCGCTGCTTAATGCCCTGCTGAACACCGCGAGTGGTGCGACCTGGGTGTCGTTGCACCATGGCGGCGGCGTGGGTATGGGCTTTTCCCAGCATTCGGGCATGGTGATTGTCTGCGATGGTACGGATGAAGCAGCAGCGCGGATTGCCCGTGTGTTGCACAACGACCCGGCGACCGGCGTGATGCGCCATGCTGATGCGGGGTATCAGATAGCTATCGATTGTGCCGAAGAGCAGGGTCTGAATTTGCCCATGGTAAATGCCAAATAAATGCAGCGGCCCTTCACCCCTATCCCGTTCACGGGCGTGGGGCCGGGCAAACAAACTCAACGGCTTTGCACCCCTCTCCCGTTTACGGGAGAGGGGCCGGGGGAGAGGGCCAGCCGTTACACAAGTCCGTCACACCGCTCCCTCTCCCTAACCCTCTGCCGTAAACGGCAGAGGGGACTAGACCGCGTTATTGCCCAGGAGGCCGGATATGCAGCACCTATGGTTCAACTGCCACGCCGCCACCCTGGCTGGCGGCACCTACTCAGCCATCGAAAACGCCGCCATTGTCACTAACGGCGGCCTGATCAAATGGATCGGCCCCTACGCCGATTTACCCGCCGACGATTACGTTCAACGCCACGACCTCAACGGTGCCTGGGTAACCCCAGGCCTGATCGACTGCCACACCCACGCCGTGTTCGGCGGCAACCGCAGCGGTGAATTCGAGCAACGCTTGCAAGGCGTGAGCTACGCCGACATCGCCGCCGCCGGTGGCGGTATCGCCAGCACCGTGCGCGCCACCCGCGCTGCCAGCGAAGAAGAGTTGCTGGCCAGCGCCAGCCAGCGAGTTCGCGCCTTGCTGCGCGATGGCGTGACCACGATCGAAATCAAATCCGGCTACGGCCTCGACTTGGCCAACGAACGCAAAATGCTGCGGGTTATCCGCCGCCTTGGTGAAAGCCTGCCGGTCACTGTGCGCAGCACGTGTCTGGCCGCCCACGCATTGCCGCCGGAATACGCCGGGCGCAGCGATGCCTATATCGAACATATCTGCAGCGAACTGCTGCCGGCCCTGGCTCGCGAGGGGTTGGTGGATGCGGTGGATGCCTTCTGCGAGCACCTGGCGTTTTCTCCGGCGCAAGTGGAGCGAGTGTTTATCGCGGCGCAGCAATTGGGCTTGCCGGTAAAACTGCATGCTGAACAACTGTCTTCGTTGGCAGGCTCCAGCCTGGCGGCGCGGTACAAGGCGTTGTCGGCGGATCATCTGGAATTTATGACCCTGGCCGACGCCCAGGCGATGGCGGCGGCTGGCACGGTTGCCGTATTGCTGCCCGGCGCGTTCTATTTTCTACGCGAAACCCAGTTGCCGCCGATTCAGCTGCTGCGCGAGCAGGGTGTGAGCATGGCGATTGCCAGCGACCTTAACCCCGGCACCTCACCGGCGCTGTCGCTGCGCCTAATGCTGAATATGGCCTGCACCCTGTTCCGTATGACGCCGGAAGAAGCGCTTGCTGGCGTGACCGTTAACGCCGCCAAAGCCCTGGGTTTGGAGGCCAGCCATGGCAGCCTGGAAGTGGGCAAGGTCGCCGACTTTGTTGCCTGGCAAATTACCCAGCCAGCCGAACTGGCGTATTGGCTGGGCGGTGAGCTGAGTAAACGAATCATCCGCCATGGCCGGGAGCTAATTGATGTCTGACGTAATCGAAACGCCCTTTTTCTTTGCCCAAGGTCGCGTGCCGCTGTTAATCAGCATGCCCCATGCCGGTTTGCACCTGACCCCGGCTGTGCAGGCCGGTCTGGTGCCCCAGGCACAAGTGCTGCCAGACACCGACTGGCATATCCCCCAGCTGTACGCCTTCGCCGCCGAGCTGGGCGCCAGCACCTTGGCCGCCAACTATTCGCGCTATGTGGTCGACCTTAATCGCCCAGCCGACGATCGTCCGTTGTATGCCACCGCAACCACCGGCCTTTACCCCAGTACGTTGTTTGACGGCCAGCCGCTGTTTATCGAAGGCGGCCAACCCTCGGACTTCGAGCGTGAGCGTTACTTGCAGGAAATCTGGACGCCTTACCACCGAACTTTGGCAGATGAGCTGGCCCGGCTAAAAGCCGAATTCGGTTACGCGCTGCTGTTCGACGCCCATTCCATTTGCTCGCAAGTGCCCATGCTGTTTGACGGCAAACTGCCCGACTTCAACCTCGGCACCAACGACGGCGCCAGCTGCGAGCCTGAATTGGCGCAGCGGCTATTGCAGGTGTGCGCAGGCTCGGCGCAATACAGCCATGTGCTGAATGGGCGCTTTAAGGGCGGCCATATCACCCGCCACTACGGCCAGCCCGCCAACAACGTGCACGCGGTGCAGTTGGAACTCAGCCAGTGCATTTATATGGATGAACAGGCGCCGTTTACCTACCGCCCGGAATTAGCGGCGCAGGCGCAGGTGGTATTGCGTGGGCTGTTGGAGACCTATCTGGCCTGGGCGAAGCAACGCTACCGCTAACGCCTGTCGTCCCCGCGAACGCGGGGATCATTTTTTCGCCGGATAACCACGTTCGACGAGCGACTCTTGGCCTTGGGCGATGGCGGCCTTACGCGGTGCCGCACATTACTTCCAGTCGATGCGCGCCAACTTCCATTCATCTCCTTCCAACCACCACTCCAATTTCACGCTATAGGCATTGGCGCTATCGGGTATCAACCCTTCGGCGCCGGTCACTGCCACCTGCGCTTCGGTGTAGCCCTTGCTGGAGACATTAGGGTCGATGCTGCTGGTTTTGCTCAGGGCAAGCACCCGTACGTTTTGGTAGCGCAAAAACAAGCCGAGCATGGTGCGCTTGGCCCATTCGCGGTCGGATTGCTGTTGGGCGCGGAACTCGGGGTGCAGTTGGTCGATCACGTCGCTACTGCGTTTGGCTATGAGGTTGTCCTGCAGTTGCTGCACGGCAGCTTCCAGCGCCACTTGTGGGTCGCTGCGCGAGCAGCCGGTGATCAGCGTCAGCGCCAGGGCGACAATCCATAGACGGGCAAGGGGAAATATCCGGTCTGACATGCTCAACTCCGTTTTTCATGGTTATGATGCCCGGCAGAGCTCAGGCGCGTTGCCCGCAAATGTACCCCGACCTACGGGTTTGCGTGTGGCACCGCCGTTACTAACAAGGGAGTGCAACATGCAGACTTTGTATCCGGAGATTAAGCCTTACGCGCGCCACGAATTGGCCGTGCAGGCGCCGCATGTGCTCTACGTCGACGAGAGTGGCACGCCGGATGGTCTGCCCGTAGTGTTTATCCATGGCGGGCCAGGTGCCGGTTGCGATGGCGCCAGCCGCCGTTATTTCGACCCCAATCAATACCGCATCATCACCTTCGACCAGCGCGGCTGCGGGCGCTCCACCCCTCACGCCAGCCTGGAAAACAACACCACCTGGGATCTGGTCGCCGACCTTGAGGTTATCCGCCAGCACCTGGGCATCGACAAATGGGTACTGTTCGGCGGCTCCTGGGGTTCCACGCTGTCACTGGCCTATGCACAAACACACCCCGAACGCGTACATGCGCTGATTTTGCGTGGGATCTTTCTGTGCCGGCCGCAGGAGATCAAGTGGTTCTACCAAGAAGGCGCCAGCCGTTTGTTCCCGGACTACTGGCAAGACTATGTGGCGCCCATTCCGCCAGAAGAGCGCCACGACCTGCTGCCGGCTTTTCACAAACGCCTGAGCGGTAGCGACCAAATTGCCCAGATGCACGCGGCCAAAGCCTGGTCCACTTGGGAAGGCCGCACCGCCACCCTGCGCCCCAACCCGCAAGTGGTCGAGCGCTTCTCCGAGCCGCAGCGCGCGTTGTCGATTGCGCGGATCGAATGCCATTACTTTATGAACGACGCCTTTCTCGAACCCAACCAACTGATTCGCGACATGCCCAAAATTGCCCACCTGCCGGGCATCATCGTGCATGGTCGCTACGACGTGATCTGCCCGTTGGACAACGCCTGGGAATTGCACCAGGCCTGGCCTAACAGCGAGCTGCAGATTATTCGCGACGCTGGCCACGCTGCAGCCGAGCCGGGTATTACCGATGCCTTAGTGCGCGCCGCCGATCAGATTGTCCGGCGCCTGCTTAACCTGGCTCCCGACGAGGCATGAAGGGGCTGATTCAACGCGTCACGGCGGCGCGTGTGGACGTAGCGGGGGAAACCGTCGGCGCCATCGACCAAGGCCTCTTGGTGCTGGTCGGCGTCGAACCCCAAGACACCCCCGCCAGCGCCGACAAGCTGCTGCACAAACTGCTCAACTACCGCGTGTTTAGCGATGCCGACGGCAAGATGAATGTGTCCTTGAGCGATGTGGGCGGTGGTTTGTTGCTGGTCTCGCAGTTCACCTTGGCCGCCGATACCAAAAGTGGCCTGCGCCCTAGCTTCTCTAGCGCCGCGCCGCCGGCGTTAGGCGCTGAGTTGTTCGCTTATCTGGTCGAGCAGGCCCGCGTTAAGCACGCGGTAGTTGCGACGGGCCGGTTTGGTGCGGACATGCAGGTGTCGTTGGTCAACGATGGGCCGGTGACGTTTTTGCTGGAAACCTGACCGTCCGAGGTCACTCAACGTCGGCCACTTCCAACCGATCACGGCCGTTGCGCTTGGCTTGGTACAAGGCGTGGTCGACGCGTTTAAAGAAGTGCTCTGCATCCTTATCGCGCAATACATCAAAACGGCCGACGCCCAGGCTGGCGGTCAATGGCAGGTGTTCGCCCTGCAGGTCTAAACCGTTGTGCGCCAGGTCTTGGCGAAATTGCTCGGCCATTAACTGCGCTTGTTCCAGCGTGGTATTGGGCATCAGCACGCCGAACTCTTCGCCGCCCAGGCGCAGCAGCGCATCGCTGTCGCGGCGAAACACCTGGCGCATGTGTTGGGCAAATGCGCTTAGGCAGGCATCGCCGCCTGAGTGGCCGCGCTGGTCGTTTACCTTTTTGAAAAAGTCGATATCCAACAGTACCAAGGCCAGCGGTTCGCCCGTGCGCTTGGCGTGGGCCACCATGTTTTGGAACTGGCTATTGAACTGGTAGCGGTTGCCCAACTGGGTAAGGCTATCGGTGCGGCTGAGTTGGTCGAGGGCCTCTTGCTGCTGCAGTAGGCGCAGTTCCAGGTCGAGGGTGGTGAGGTATTCCCGGTGGCTGCGGTTAAGCGCCAGCAGCAGGTAGCTGAGGTAGAACAGCAGGGTGATCAGCAGGTTGTGGCCGTTGCGCCAGTCCGCGGCCATCACCACCAGCCCCGGCAGGTAGAGCAGCAGCATGGCGACAAAAGCGCGTTTTTTGCGCATGGCGAAGTTAAAGGTCATTGCCGTGCTAAACGCCACGGTACTCAGCGTGGCGATCATTGCCGAGTCGTTTAGCGCGTCGCTGTAAAGGGCCCAGGCGTGGGCTTGGCCCCAGCACAGCGAAGTGAGCAGCACCAGGCCCCAGTGGCGGTCCAGCCAGCACTGCAGCTCGTCTTGGGAGTGAGACTGTGGCGGTACATGCAGCAAGCGCGCTGCCAGTAGCGCGGCGAATAGCAGACTGCCGGCTATGCCACTGAGCAAAATCGCCGAGGGGCTGGCGCTAAATAGCCAAGTGAGCAGCCAGGCGAGCAGGTAGTAGATGCCGCCAAGACGCGTACGTACTCGGGTGTCTTGAACTTCGCGCCAGAGGGCAAAGGTGTGGGGCGAACGCGGTAATTCGGCGTCTGTCATTTTTTGTGATCACAGCTACTACGAGCGCCGAGCATAGTGCCTTGGCCATCAAAAAAATATCAAAAGGCTATCGCGGATCCCCTTGTTCGTTTGGCTCCGAGGAGTTTGCCGATAAGTGGTATCAAAGCGGCTTGCGAAAAAGCAGCAGCGCCACCCGCTGGCCGAGATGATTGCGGCGTTCTTCCACGCCATAGACCTGATAACCCAGGCGTGGATACAGCAGCAAACCGGCCGTGTTGGCATTGAAGCAACTCAACTGCATTTCACGCGCGGCAAAGCGTTCCCGGGCGATCTGCTCCATTTGCGCAATCAGGTAATGCGCCACGCCCTGACCCCGCGCTGTGGCCGCTACCATCACGTTGCCCAGCGCACAGTGATCGCCATATTCGCTGGCGTAGAAATTGGCGAAGCCTGCGATGTTGCCATCCAGCAGCACCACCGTGCTGGCCTCGCGCTGCGCCATAACCTGCGCCAATTGCTCCACGGTAAAAGGCCAACTGCCTTTTGGGTAACAGAAGAACAGCTCTTCAGCGTGTTGCGGTATTGCAACGACTGCGGACAGATCGTCGGCAGTGGCGGGACGATGGGTCAGTGCTGGCATGGGCGGCCTCGAGAATAAATGCTCAGCGCGACTGTAACCCGGACGACCATTCGTCCAACACCTCGCACGCTCGCCCGACGCGGCGGTTCAAACCTGTACAGCAGACAATGAGCCGATGGCTCCGGGAGCGGCAGATGAACCGATTTATCCATAAACCGGCCCTGTTGGGCGTGGCGTTAACGCTCGCTCTGGGGGCCAGCGCCCCTGGTTTTGCAGCGACAGGTGCCGGAGCCGGTGGGGCTGCAGGGGGCAATGCCGGTCAGGCCTCGGGCGGCACCGCCACTGGCAGCGGAAACTCGAACTCCAGCAACAGCAGCTCAAGCGGCAACAACGACGCCAACACCAATGGCTTTAACTCCAACGGTTACAACACCAATACCCGCAACACCAACACGCAAAACGGTAACGCGGATAACACCGGGGCCACCGGCACCAATAACGCCAACGACAACAACGGCTCCACCAATACCAACGACGCCAATACCAATAGTGTCAATTCCAATGGCTACAACACCAATACCAATACCGGCACGGGCTCCGCCAATACCGGACGTAACGGCAACGGCGTTAACAACGGTGCTGGGGTCAACAATGGCAACCCAGGTATGAACAACCAGAGTGGCTCCGGTGCTGTGGGCGGTGGGGGCATCATTGAGGAAGATCGTGGCAGCCTTGAAGACCAGCGTCGCGCCGGTGGTGAGGCGATGGAGCAGGAAAGGAAAGGTCAGTAGCGCCTTATTGGCCGATCAAAAGCTCGTCTCTTGAGCTGCGAGCTTTTGATCGGCTAACTCCGTAGACCGTTAGTGCGCACAGCACACGCAACGCAGCAGCGCGGTTTTTTAATGTGGCGGGTACTGGCTCAAGATTTTCGCCACGGTCTCGCGAATGGCGGTTTCGCGTTCAACTGGGCTGTTTTGGTTGTTGCGCACGATCTGTTCGGCACTGCCACGCCATACCAACTTGCCATCCTTGCCGTCGAACAGGTCGACCTGCACGGTACCGACTTTGTAGTCGACGTTGCGCGTTTCGGTATACGCCGGGCCGCCCCAGTAGCCATTCCAATAACCGCCCCAAGCGCCGCCATAGCTGGTGCTGACCTGGTCGGTGCGGTTCTCCACAATCAGCCACGCTTGCACGCTGACGTCGCCTTTGCCGCCGGCCGGGGCCAGGCGCACGCCGCGTTGGTCGAGCTGCTCGCTAACCGCTGCACGGATACGCTGCTCGGTAAGGTCGCTTTTAATCCGTGGGTCATCGGGGCTGTACTGCAGCGCTGGTTCTTTCCAGGTAAAGCTGCGGTAGGCGGCGAAGTCGCGGGTTTTGTCGAAGTCTTGATCCAACTGCGTGGTCTGGCAGGCAGCCAGTAGCAACAGCAGGGGCACTAATAGCAGACGGGCAGTCATGGTCGTTCTCCCTTCTCAGCGCGGTATGTGCGCTTGAGTCTAGACGTGGTTAAGAAGCGCTAGCGCGGTGGATAGGCGCTAAGGGCTTTGTTCACTGCCGAGCGCAAAGCATCGACGCGCTCGCTCTGGCTACCACGGTTAGTGGATTCGGCACTGCCATTCCAGATGCTCTGGCCGTTGCGTGGGTCGAGCAGTTCGATCCGCACCACCTGCACCTCTTCCTCGTAAGTGCGCACGATCGGCACGCTGCCGTACATGCCGCCGTAGTTATTACCGTAGGGGCCACGGCCGTAATAGCTGCCGTAGTCGTCCTGCACTTGGCGCAGGCGCCGCTCCACGCGCACATCGGCGCGCACGGCTACATCCGCAGTTGTGCCTTGGCGCACAGGGCGCAGGCCGCGTTGGTCGAGGCTGTTGCTGAGAATATCGGCCATCTGTTCCGGCGTGGCACCTGCGCTGCCGCCAGGCAGGCGGCCGTTGTCCCAGGCCCAGGTCTGGTAACGGCCGTAATCACGCGGAGCGGCTGGGTAGGCGCTGAGGTCGAGGGTTTGCGCAGCGTGTGGCGGCGCCGGTGGCAGCGGGTTGGAGGTGGCGGTATACGGGTTCTGGCTCTGGCAGGCAGCCAGCCCCAGGCAGCAGATCAGCAGAAGCAAACGGCAGTTCATCATGCGCTCCAGATCTTGTTTTACAGCGGCCGGCAAATCCAATGCAGGTAACGACCCAGCCCGATAAAGCTCGGGTGGCGACGGTGGGCCAGTTCCATTTCCAGCAGGTCGAGCAGCTCGGCCTTGTCTTGAAAGTCCCTGGGCATGTAGTCGTGAAACACCCGCACGCCGCTCTGGCTTTCGACCCGCCAAAGCGTGGCGAGTTGCGTTGCCAGTTCGCGCGGGTCCAGGGGCATTTGCGGGGTCAGGCTTTGTTTCTCACCGGCGAATTCCTGTTTGCGTAACTTACGGAAATGGCCTTTGAGCAGGTTGCGGTAAATCAGCGCGTCTTTGTTATAGAACGCCAGCGACAACCAGCCGCCTGGTGCGGTGAGTTGGTGCAACACGGGCAGAATCGAATGGGGGTCGGCCAGCCACTCCAGCACGGCATGGCAGACCACTACGTCATACCGCTCGGTCAATTGGCCCAGCAAGTCCTGCCAGGGCGCCTGAATAAACGAGGCGGTTTGCCCGGCGGCGGCGAAGCGTTCGCGGGCGCCTTGCAGCATCGGCTCAGCTGGTTCGGTGACCGTCACCTGGTGACCGCGTTCGGCCAACCACAGCGACATATGGCCCAGGCCTGCGCCAATATCGAGAATACGCAACGGCCGCTCTGGCAGCGCTTCGGCTAGGTCGGCCTGGAGCACAGCCAGGCGAATGGCACCCTTGGCGCCGCCGTAGATTTTCTCGGCAAAGCGCGTGGCCAGTTCGTCGAAATGGCGATCGCTCATTGGCCAAACCGCCGCTCGCTGTCGGCCAGCTTGGCGCGCACCACTTCGTTCATGTCCAGGCCCAGCTCGCTGCACAACAGCAACAGGTAGAGCACGATATCGCCGACTTCCTGGCCGGCGTGGGCCAGCTCATCAGCAGGCAATCGGCGCGACTGGTCTTCGCTAAGCCACTGAAAAATTTCCACCAGCTCGGCCATTTCTACGCTGGCCGCCATGGCCAGGTTTTTCGGGCTATGGAAGCCGCGCCAATCGTTGCGGTCACGAATGGCGTGCAGGCGCGAGGTGAGTTCTTCGAGGTTCATGCGGCGCTCCGAGGTGAAGGGCCGCATTGTTTCACGCGAGCTAGATCACCCGCCAGCTGCCACTCATGTGCGGCATATCGTGGTTGCCAATCAGCTTGAACTGCCCGCTGCTGGCAGGGTTGCTGGCTTGCAGGGTTACAGCGCTAGGCAACAGCACCGGTTTTTGAAAGCGCACCTCCACCACATAGCCCGCTGGCGGCACCCGGTCACCCAGCGCGGCCAAGGTGCGTGCTTTGTTCCACAGGCCGTGGGCGATGGCACGGGGGAAGCCAAACAGCTTGGCGGTAACCGCCGTCAGGTGAATCGGGTTGTAGTCGCCGGCCACCGCTGCATAGCGACGGCCAATATCCGCTGGCGCCTGCCAGTGCGCGATGTCCTCCAGCGGCAGGGGGCTTTCTTCACCGCGCTCTGCCGGCTGCCCAGGCAATTTCAGGGCGCGACAGAGAATGCGACTATCACCTTCCCAGAGCAGGCCGAGCTGGTCCTCCAGACGGGTGATCAGGCTGAACACTGCGCCCTTGTCATGGGGCTGTAGGTTTTCCACATGCACGCTGACGGTAAACGGCCCCAAACCACCCAAGGGGCGCACGCCACGGATGCGGTTTTCCACGTGCACCAGGCCTAACAGCGGAAAGGGAAAGCTGGCGTCGGTAAGCAGCTGCATTTGCAACGGGAAGGCGAGGATATGCGGGTAGGTCGGCGGCAGGTGGCCATCGTCACTTAAGCCGCAAAGCTGCCGGTAGCGCTCCAGCTTCTTCGGCTCCACGCTGATTGAGGTGCGTAAACCGAAATCGGGCAGAGTTTGCCCCTTCACGCCACGGCGCAACGCCGCGCGGGCAAACAGCCCTGGCAAGGCAGGGGCGGTGGGTAGATCGAGCCAAGTGGTGGCCATGGGGTCTCCTCTCTGTATGCGCAAGGCGATGCCAGCAGCTTAGCCTGCCAGCGCCGCGCAGCATTGGCCGGCCGGCACCCCTGCGCGGCATGCCAGCCAATAGCCTGTTTCAAGGTAATGCCCGGCCTTGAGCCTGCGGGGTAAAACTGCCTAAGATGGCCGCGCCTCATGAACCTATAAGAATCCTAAAAATGACGCGTGATCTGACCCTGATGCGCCCGGTTATCGACGCCCTGCGGGCCAGCGGCACCGACCCTGATCGCGTGCTGGCGCGGGTCGGTTTGCCGCCGGGTGGCTTGCCTGCCGGGCGTTTCCCCCATTCGGCGCAAGCGTTGTTCTGGAAAGCGGCTAGCGAGGAATGCGGCGAAGAAGATGTCGGTCTATACCTCGCCCAGCACCTTCCGGCGTTCCATGGCCTGCTGCTGGAATACCTGTTTCTCTCCAGCGAAACCTTCGGCGATGGCCTGCGCCATGCCCTGCGCTACGTGCGCCTGCTCTCCGATACGTTGAATGCGCGCCTGGACGTGGAGGGCGACCTCGCCACCCTGGAGCTGGGCATGCCTGCCGGTGTACCGCGGCACTTTCCGGAAATGCTCGCTGGCGCCGTCATTCGCCTGTTCGACGCACTGACCGAAGGCCACTTCAAACCGCGTTTGGTACAGCTGATTCACCACCAAGGCGCCGCCCTGGACAAATACCTCGCTGTCTACGGCTGCCCGGCCGAGTTAGGCGCCGAGCGTTACGCCCTGCAATTCGATGCCGATGCCCTGAAGCGTGCCTCACGTCATGCCGCGCCGGAACTGTTGCGTATGCACGAATCCCTGGCGCGCCGACAGTTGGCCGAAGTGGAGCGCCTGGACCTGGTGCGCCAGGTTCGCGAACTAATTGGTGAATTACTGGTAGACAGCGGCGCCACCTTGGAACAGGTGGCGGGGCGCCTGAATATGCCGCCACGGCGTCTGCGCGAACGTTTGGCCATGGCCGGCGTGCGCTTTAATGACTTAGTCACCGACTACCGCTGCCGGCTGGCCAAGGAGCTGTTGCTTAAGACCGATGAGCGCATCGAGGTTATTGTCGAACGCACTGGCTTTTCCGAGCCCAGCACCTTCTATCGCGCGTTCAAACGCTGGGTTGGAGAAACGCCGGTGGAATTCCGCAAACGCGGTAAGCCATAGCGCGGCAACACCGATCTGCTGGGTGCATCTACCCAACTCCGCTGAAAGCGACCAAAGCCCAAGCCAAGGGGCAGGGCGTTGGTCATCCGCAATTATCGTTAACGAAGTGTGCCGTCGTAGAGCAATTGTGCGTTTGCCGGGGTTCCGTAGCCCATACCGGGCAAGCCCGCGACAAGGCCAATCTGCACGGCGGTGTCTGCGCTGGCGCCGGCTGTTGTGGTGTGATTGATGGTCAGCAGTGAGCCGCCCTTAAAGTGCGTTACCTCGGCGTAGTAAGTGGAGCCGTTAAAGACTTCGCCAACGTAGGCGCCGTTTAACCAAATGATGACGCGTTTGCCTGAGTGCATCAGCGCGGTGCTCATTCTGATCTCGACGCGGCTGTCTTTTAAGGTAACGGCTTGAACACCGTTGAGCCGGCGTTCGTAGAGAAGTTCAGAGGCTTGCGGATCGTTGACGCCGTTGACGACGCCGATTTGCACCAGGTCGCCGTCCTTGACGCCGGGCATTCTGAAGATCGAGCCGTCAGCAATGTCTGTTTTATAGGCGTAGTACGCGCGGTTATTTTGCACTTCGGCAAAGTACTTACCGTTAAGCCATATGACGACTTGTTTGCCTGAGTTGACCAGCACGGTACTCATCGTTACGTAGAGTTGGCCGTCCTCGACGTTGACGGCGCTGATCCAGGGGGCGGCGGTGTGGTCTATGGCCACATCGCGAAATTCCCGATGGTGCTGCAGTTCATGGATTGCCGCCTGTACCGGGGAAAGCCCGTGGTATTGGGCCACGATGTGCCCATCGTAGGGGTTGCGGCCCTGCGCTTTCATTATTCCAACGAGTTTGCCGTCGATTATCAGCGGGCCGCCTGAATCGCCGTTTTCCAGCGTGCCTTCCGCCCACGTAACCCTGAACACTTCAACCCACGGCGTCATTGGGCCTTGTTCTTCGAGCGTTACTTTCAGGCTTCTTTGCCCACTCGGATAAGTGCTGCCGTACCCATACACCGTGCCAATGGCGCCAGGTACGTACGACCTGCCTTCAGCGAGGAAATTTTGCCCAAGCTGGGCGTACTCATTAAGTGGATGGGCGCTTGCCAGGGTAAGCAGTTGGATATCTACGCCGGCAATAGGGCGTCGATTGACGACGGCCACCGTGTTGCCATCTGGAAAATCCACGGTGTCGGCTTTGCAATGCCCAGAAGTGATCACGAGCTCTGCACCAAGCGCTGCACCTGAGCAGCCCCACGCGGGTTCTCCGTCAGCAAGGCCGATGACCCGTACAACCCAAGGTTTCGACGAGGTAGCCCCGCCAGAAATGGCGTTAGCCGGGTTACCCACTAATAACGTTGCAATTGCTAAGGCGATTGCTAGAGCTGCAGCGTTTTTCGTAGCCAGCCATAAGCGCCAGCGTTGTATTGAGTGGTTAAAAAGTGCGTTGTTTTGCGTCGTTTCAACTAACTTCGGATGCGAGGTATTCATATCAATTGCCCTTTGCTGATATTTATGGCGTACAGACAAAGTGGTATTGGTTGCGGGTGTGAAAGTGAGAGGGAGAAACAGTGGTTTAATAATTTTGTGAGTGATTTTTTAAATAGTTGACGGAGTAAAGAGTCTGCCAATTGTTTTGCTCAAGCAATTGCTCCTAAGCGCGCCAAGAACTATCCCACAAGAGAAATTTACTTGTCCTTGGTTGGGTTTTATTAAGGGGCTATTACGGTCGAGCGGAGCGCTTTTGTTTGGATGGGCTTAGTAATAATTGCGGGTTGTATATTGGGTGTGTAGTTACTTGGTAGGTTCGGGCTTGTTTCACGCCTTAAACGCTTCAGCGATATGTGCATTCAGCCCTCAGCGAAGAAGGCCGTTGCGCCCATCAACTCACGCTGAGGCCTGGGCACAGTGGCCAGGCTTCAGTCGCCCACTGCTGGAGTTATTGCAGCGTTGCGCTGTACAACAGGCTAGCGCTGGTCGGCCCATTAGCCATTCCCGGTGAGCCTGGCGAAATGCCTATCGGTAGCCTGACGCCGGGCGCGTTTGTGGCGATTACCGGGTCTGCAGGTGCCGAGGTTGCATCGCCGTTGGCGGGGCCGGAAATTTCTTATTGAATAAGTTTTTTCCGTGGCGGGTTTTTGTGTGGGAGAGGACGTGCAGGGCTAACTTTTTATTCGCTATTAATGCCATCTGGGTACTTGATTGTTTGCGCGGTAGATATGAACGCTGTAGGACCCTGTACGGGAAAGGCTCCTACCCAGACTGTGTGAAAACTACTGCGCTCGGTTTAGCGGCGATTTCACACAGTCTGTACAGGTTCCTTTACGCCTTCAGCGCGTGCGCCACAAAATCAAGGCGATCCTGGCCGAAGTGCATTTCGTCATTTACATAGAAGGTTGGTGCACCGAACGCGCCACGTTTGATCGCATCCTCGGTAATCTCCTTTAGGCGTTGCTTTACCCCTTCATCATTTACCAGACGCTCGAACTCCTGTGGGTCGAGCCCGGCGGCACTGAGTACCTGGGCAACAACCGCCGGGTCGCCCAGATTCTTCTGCTCCACCCATAGCGCGGTAAATACGGCCTGCAAGTAAGTGTGGAAATTGGCCGTACCCAAATAGCCCGCCGCGCCGCGCATCAGCACCAGGGTGTTGATGGGAAAGAACGGGTTGAATGCCATCGGCACGCCATAGCGTGCCGCGAAGCGCTGCATATCGGCGAGGGTGTACTTGGCTTTGGCCGGTATCGCGATGGGCGACTGGTTGCCAGTGGCTTTGAATACGCCGCCCAGCAGCATCGGTTTCCAGGTGATATCCACGCCGGCATCGGCGGCGATTTTCGGCAGTTGGGTCCAGGCCAGGTAGGTGGTTGGGCTACCGACGTCGAAGAAGAATTCCAGGGTTTTGCTCATGGGTTTTCCCTTTTTTATTGTGCATGGCGGTGTCTGTAAGGCTTTAGAAGGTCTCTAGCCATGGGCGCAGATCCAGTTCATGCGTCCATGAATCCCGCGGCTGGGTGTGAATCTGCCAGTAGCTATCAGCGATATGGTCGGGATTGAGAATGCCGTCCTGCTCTTTGAGGGCATAGCGTTCGGGGAAGTTGTCGCGAATAAACGCCGTATCAATGGCCCCATCAATGATCGGGTGGGCGACATGAATGCCTTGCGGCCCCAGTTCGCGAGCCATACTTTGCGCGGTGGCGCGCAGGGCGAATTTGGCGCTGGCAAACGCGCTAAACCCTTTACCGCCGCGCAACGAGGCAGTGGCGCCGGTAAAAATAATGGTGCCGCGGCCACGGGGCAGCATCACGCTGGCAGCTTCGCGGCCGGTGAGAAAGCCCGCCAGGGCGGCCATTTCCCAAACCTTGCGATAAACCCGCTCGGTGGTTTCGGTGATGGAGAAGTGCACGTTGGCGCCGATGTTGAACACCACCACTTCCAGCGGGCCGACCTCGCGTTCGATGGTGGCGAACATGGCCTGCACCTGTTCCTCGATACGCGCATCGCAGCCAAAGGCACGCGCTTCGCCGCCTGCGGCAGTTATCTCGGCTACTAACGGCTCAAGCTTGTCGGCATTGCGCCGTGCCACGCAGGCTACATAGCCTTCACGGGCAAAGCGCTTGGCTATCGCACCGCCGGTGGCATCGCCGGCTCCCACCACTAACACTGCTTTGCGCTCGCTCATTGTTATTGTCTCGTCAGGTGTATGGGTCAGTTCCTTTTTGGAACTTGGTCGAGATAGTCAGTTCCTTTTTAGAACCTGTCAAGTTAAGGTAGCCGCCAGAACCTCTGGAGAACCCCTATGCGCTGGGAAGAACTCGACCAACAGCCGTGCTCATTGGCGCGCACCTTATCGGTGGTCGGCGACCGCTGGACGCTGCTGGTGCTGCGCGAATGTTTTATGGGCGTGCGCCGTTTCGATGACTTTGAAAAGCGCCTAGGCATTACCCGGCACGTATTAGCCGAGCGCCTTAAACGCCTGACCGATAACGGCGTGCTGGTGAAAAGCGCATATCAGCAGCGGCCGCTGCGCGAGGAGTATAGGTTGACCGCCAAAGGGCACGACCTTTACCCGGCCGTGCTGGCGTTAGTGAACTGGGGCGACCGGCATATGAGCGGCGAAGAAGGCCAGCCGATCCGCCATGTGCACAACACCTGCGGGCATGAAGTGCGTGGCGTATTGGTCTGCTCCGAATGCGGCGAGCCGTTGCAGGCGCGGGATATGAGCTTGCGCGAGGCGCCGGAATTGGAAGGGCAGTTGTTGCCGGCGCATTGGCATCGGGTGCCGGGCGCGTGACCGGGGTGGGCATGGATTGTTGGGCTTCGCTGTGCTCAACCCAACCTACATCGAGAACCGTAGGTTGGGTTGAGCACAGCGAAGCCCAACGGACCTACCCAACATTCCAAGCTAGAAAAGCCGCGCCAGCAACGCCGTAACCGCCGTTTCCACCCGCAATATCCGCTCGCCCAATTGCACGGGCTGCAAGCCTGCCTCGGCGAGCTTTTCCACTTCGTAGGGAATCCAACCACCCTCCGGCCCAATGGCCAAGGTCACCGGGCCGTCCACGGCACGCGGGCACGCGGGGTATTGGCCAGGGTGACCAACCAACCCCAAGGTGCCGGCACAGATCTGCGCCAGATGGTCTTCGACAAAGGGTTTAAAGCGCTTTTCGATGCGTACCTCGGGCAATACGGTATCGCGTGATTGCTCAAGCCCCAGAATCAGCTGTTCGCGAATCGCTGCCGCTTCCAGAAACGGCGTCTGCCAGAAGCTTTTTTCCACGCGGTAGCTGTTGAGCAAGATCAGTCGCGGCACGCCCATGCTGGCGACGGTCTGCAGTACGCGACGGAGCATTTTCGGCCGGGGTAGGGCGAGCACCAGGGTCAGCGGCAGCTTGGCCGGCGGCGCTTGGTCGAGGCTGATCTGCAGCTCGGCTTCGTTGGGCTCCAGGCGCACAATCTGCCCCTTGCCCATCAGCCCGCCGATACGACCAACCCTCAGGCTGTCACCCGATTCGGCGCGATGCACGTCCTGCAAATGGGTCAGGCGCCGGTCGCGCAGAATCACACGGTCGGCGCCGACAAAATCGGCGTCTTCCAGCAGCAGTAGGTTCACGGCTGGGTGGCTGGCGGTTGGGCGTCGCTTTCGCTGTCCGCGGCTGGGCGCTTGCGCACCATGCCGCCGAAGAACACGCCCACTTCAAACAGCATCCACATCGGCACCGCTAGCAGGGTTTGCGACAGCGGATCCGGCGGGGTGAGGATCATGCCGACCACAAAGCAGCCAATGATCACGTAGGGGCGAATCTTCTTTAGGTACGCCACATCGACCACGCCGATGATCACCAGCAGCACCACCGCCACCGGAATCTCAAAGGCCACGCCAAAGGCGAAGAGCAGGGTTAGCACCGAGTCGAGGTAGGTGTTGATATCGGTCATCGGTGTTACGCCCACCGGCGCCGAGCCGAGCAGAAAGTGATAGATCAGCGGCAACACCAGGAAGTAGGCAAACGCCATACCGCCGTAAAACAGCACCACGCTGGAGGTCAGCAGCGGCACGGCAATACGCTTTTCGTGCTTGTACAAGCCCGGCGCAATAAACCCCCAGGCTTGGTACAAAATCACCGGCATGCTGGCGAACAGAGCGATGACCATGGTCAGTTTTAGCGGTGCCAGAAACGCCGAAGCCGGGTCGATGGCGATCATCGTGGCGCCTTCGGGCAAGAACCGGCGCAGCGGCTCGGAGGCGATGGTGTAGATGTCGCGGGCAAAATAAAACAGGCCGGCGAAGATCAGAAAGGTCGCGGCCACGCAGCGCAGCAGGCGTGTGCGCAACTCGGTGAGGTGCGAAACCAGCGGCATTTGCTGGTCGTTTTCCGGGGTATCTGCGCTCATGGGGCTCGCGGCGGTTGAGGTGGAACGGGCAAGTCCAGTTGGCCTTGCTGCTCGTTAACAGGCTCGGCCACCGGCGCAGGTTCTGCGGTTACTGTAGCGGGCAGTACAACGGCGGCTACCGGTGCCGGCGAGGCAATCGCATCAGCCTGGGCCAGTGGTGGAGCAGCCGGCACTTGCGGCGGTGCGATGGCGTTCCGGGCCTCCTGTTCCAGCGCCAGAATGTGCTCGTTGTGCAGCTGCCGACGAATTTCATCGGCGCCGATTTCGCGTTCCACTTCCTGTTTGATCGCATTGAAGCTGCGTTTCAGGCGGCCGATCCACAGGCCTGCGGTGCGTGCGGCACCGGGCAGACGTTCTGGGCCGAGCACCAGCAGGGCCACTAGGCCCACCAGCAGCAATTCGCCGAAGCTAATGCCAAACATGGGTTAGTCCTTGCGCGCCGGCTCTTCGACTTTCTGCGCGTGCGCGTCGATGGTGTGCGGTTGGTTCAGAGGGGCTTGTGGCGCCGCAGTAGGCGGCACTGGCGCTACTGGCTCAGCCGGTTTTTCATCATCGTTCATGGCTTTGCGAAAGCCCTTAATGGCTTCGCCTACGTCGCCACCCAGGCCCTTGAGCTTCTTGGTACCGAACACCAGCACAACCACGATCAGAATGACGACCCAGTGTTTCCAGTCAAAAATACCCATGGAACTGTTCCTCAGAAGGGTCGCGGGCGGCTTTTTCCGCATGCCCGGACAAACCGAAACGCCGATCCAGCTCATCCAACACCGACTGGGGGTTCTGACCCAAGTGGGCCAGCATCACCAGGCTGTGGAACCACAGGTCGGCGGTTTCGTAGATCAGGTCGCTGCAGTCGCCGCTGACGGCTGCATCTTTGGCGGCGAGGATGGTTTCCACCGATTCCTCACCAACCTTTTCCAGAATCTTGTTCAGGCCCTTGTGGTACAGGCTGGCCACATAGGAGCTGTCGGGTGCGGCGCCTTTGCGCTCTTCGAGCACTTGAGCAACCCGGCTAAGGGTGTCAGACATGGAGGTCTCACTCATGGCTGTGTCCTGCGGCATAGATGGTGTGCGGGTCTTTCAGCACCGCGTCGACGGCTTTCCAGCCGCCATTTTCATAAACGCGGTAGAAGCAGCTTTCGCGGCCGGTATGGCAGGCGATGCCACCCAGTTGCTCGACCATCAGGATGATCACGTCTTCGTCGCAGTCCAGGCGCATCTCATGCAGCTTTTGCACATGGCCGGACTCTTCGCCTTTGCGCCATAGCTTGTTACGCGAGCGCGACCAGTAAATGGCGCGTTGCTCGCTAGCAGTAAGGCTCAGCGCCTCGCGGTTCATCCAGGCCATCATCAGCACGCGCCCGGTTTTGTAGTCTTGGGCAATGGCCGGCACCAGGCCGTCACTGTTCCAGTTGATCTCGTCTAGCCAATCGTTCATTGCAATTCCATCATTCGGGCCTGGCCCGGCGAATCGTCTGGCGAGTTTGCCAGCTGAGGGCGTTACTGGCTATCGGCGCAGGATCAGGTACAGACCGCTGGCGCTCATCAATCCGGCGGGCCACAGCGCCGCGACGGTCACGCTGGCGGCTGCCAAAGCGAGGGTGATACCGCCGCCCAACAGCGCCGTGCCGACCAGGCGCAACGCCCAATGGTCGCGATTCGCTTGCTGGTTGAGCGGTGGATTGTGCAGGTGCGGTTGGGCCATACGCTCCAGCAATTCGCGGGTCATATGGGCCAGGTGTGGCACCTGTTCGACCTGCGATTGCAGGTTTTGCAGCAAGCTTTTCGGGCTGACCCGTTCACGCATCCACCGCTCCAGGAACGGCTGCGCGGTGCTCCACAGGTCCAGGTCCGGGTACAGCTGACGGCCCAGGCCTTCGATATTCAGCAGGGTTTTCTGCAGCAACACCAACTGCGGCTGAATCTCCATATTGAAGCGCCGTGCGGTCTGGAACAGGCGCATCAGCAGCAAACCAAAGGAGATATCTTTTAGCGGCCGCTCGAAAATCGGCTCGCAGACAGTGCGAATCGCCGCTTCAAAATCGTTGACCTTGGTTTCCGCCGGCACCCAGCCGGAGTCGATATGCAGCTGGGCGACCTTGCGGTAATCGCGCTTAAAGAAGGCGATCAAGTTGCGCGCCAGGTAGTCCTGATCTTCCGGCGTCAGGCTGCCAATAATGCCGCAGTCGATAGCGATGTACTGCGGGCTCCACGGCGTACGCGTGCTGACAAAAATATTGCCTGGGTGCATGTCGGCGTGGAAAAAGCTGTCGCGGAACACTTGGGTAAAGAAGATCTCTACGCCACGCTCGGCGAGCAGTTTCAGGTCGGTGCGCTGGTCGGCGAGGGTGGCCATGTCGGTGACCTGCACGCCGTAGATGCGCTCCATCACCAGCACTTGCGGGCGGCACCAGTCCCAATACACCTGGGGCACGTAGAGCAGTGGCGAGCCTTCGAAATTGCGCCGTAGCTGGCTGGCGTTGGCCGCCTCGCGTAGCAGGTCGAGTTCGTCGTAGATGGTTTTTTCGTAGTCGCTGACCACTTCCACTGGGTGCAAGCGGCGTGCTTCGGTGGACACTCTTTCGGCCAGTTTGGCCAGCAAGAATAGCCAAGCGATATCGGCGCGAATCACCGGTTTTAAGCCGGGGCGAATCACCTTCACCACCACTTCTTCGCCGCTGCGCAGCTGAGCAGCGTGCACCTGAGCGACCGAGGCCGAGGCCAGTGGCTGGCTGTCGAAACGGGCGAATACTTCGCCGACCTTGGCGCCTAGTTGCGCTTCGATCAGGGCCAGGGAATGGGCGGAATCAAACGGCGGCACTTGGTCTTGGAGGAAGGCCAATTCATCGGCCATGTCCACCGGCAGCAGATCACGGCGGGTGGAAAGCAGTTGGCCGAACTTGATGAAAATCGGCCCCAAATCCTGCAGCGCCAGGCGCACGCGTTCGCCACGGGTTAGCTCGAGTTTGCGCCGGGGCAACCAACGCCAGGGCAGAAAATAGCCGACTGCACGCAGCCACCAGGGCAGCGGCAGTTCGAGGATCAGGTCATCGAGACGGTAGCGAATAACCACGCGCTGAATGCGCAACAAACGGCGGACGGCAAGCAGGCTCATGCGGGTTCGCTAGGTTTTGGGGTGAGTGTCAGGGCCAGGCCAAGGCGGTCGAGGGCCAGCTTGAGGTCGTCCAGTTCGGCAAAACGGGCTTGGGCTTCGTTTTCGCCAACCAGGGTGCGCGACTCTTCGGCCAGGTAGTCGGCCAGATTCTGGCGCAGGCTGTCGAGGTTTTGGTTGGTCCAGCGGGCACGGCTTTTCAGGTGGCCGCTGAGCAATTGGCTGCCGACCGGGCCGAGCCAACGGGCCAGCTCGTATTCCCAGTCCAGTTCCAGGTCTTGCAGCACGCCGGCGAGGTCGAGTAGCACGGCGCTGTCGCCATCCAGTTCTACTTCCGGGCTATGTAATACGGCGGTTTTGTCCTTGCTGGTGGCCAGGCGCAACAAGCTGCTGGCCGGGGCACGCAGGCGGCAGGCGATATCGCCATCCCAGTGCGCGGCCAGGCGCAGGCCGGCGCCGTCGGCGAGGATATACACCTGCAAGGCCGGGGCGCTGCAATCGACCGCAATCACTTTGCCGGCCAAATGGGCCAGGCGTGGCATGGCCGTCGCGTCCAGACGCAAGACGCGGTTGATGCCGCTCTCGGCAGTGGCCAGCAGCGCCTGAGTCAGCATCAGGGTTTGATACCGCGGTGCAGGGCGACAATGCCACCCGTCATGTTGTGGTACGTGGCGCGTTCAAAACCGGCCTCGACCATCATCGCCTTGAGGGTTTCTTGATCTGGGTGCATGCGGATCGACTCCGCCAGGTAGCGGTAGCTTTCCGAGTCATTGGTGATCAGCTTGCCCATTAACGGCAGCAGGCTGAACGAATACGCATCGTAGGCTTTGGACAGCAGATTGCTGGTGGGCTTGGAGAATTCCAGAATCAGCAAACGCCCGCCCGGCTTGAGCACCCGCAGCATGGAGCGGATGGCGGCGTCTTTATGGGTAACGTTGCGCAGACCAAAAGCGATGGTCACGCAGTCGAAATGGTTGTCCGGGAACGGCAGCTTTTCCGCGTCGGCCTGGACGAACTGAATATTGCCGGCCACACCGCTGTCGAGCAGTTTGTCGCGGCCGACTTTCAGCATCGAGGCATTGATATCGGCCAGCACCACTTCACCCGTGGGGCCAACCAAGCGGGAAAACTGCTTGGTCAAATCGCCCGTGCCGCCCGCGATATCCAACACACGGTTGCCGGTACGAACGCCGGACAACTCGATAGTGAAGCGCTTCCACAGGCGGTGTACGCCGGCGGACATCAGGTCGTTCATCAAGTCGTATTTGGCAGCTACGGAATGGAAAACCTCGGCGACTTTGTCGGCCTTCTGGCTTTCCGGCACGCTCTGGTAGCCGAAGTGGGTAGTCGGTTCGGCATCACTGCCTTTGCGCGGATCGTTCATATGCGGTCACCGGAAGAAAGTGCCG
>LNAP01000141.1_pt1 | contig 75213 bp, 62 predicted proteins | sample 602601 | NCBI WGS metagenome assembly LNAP01 (sample SAMN02440304, study PRJNA202911) | soil metagenome | biome: Subtropical and temperate rainforests or woodlands; isolation source: soil samples (1 kg each in a 20% v/v slurry with milli Q water) were... ...
CCTCATTATCGCCCCCGCAGTCCCATCCCACCGGGGAGCAAATTACGTGAGGCAACCGCCCAGCATTCAGGAACATTTCAGGCGGCGCAATGCGGATTCCCATCTTGATTGTCGCGCCGCACTTCCTCGGAGAAATTCCAAGGCAGCGCGAATTTGGCTTCGAACACCGCCCCGGTCTGCTGGACCCGACCGTCCAGGGTCGCTGCCATCCATTTGTGAATTGGATGCCAGACCTTTCTTTGCACATCTCCGACAGCATGGCCGGTGTTGCGCTCGTACCAGCTACGGTTCAGGTCCTCCGTAATGCTGCCGAGCTGCACGATGAGATTTTGGCTTAAGTCTTCAGGATCGAGTTCGCCGCGCTTCTCGCGCCATAGCCGAATCAGCTTTGCTTCATCGTCGCCCACAATTGTCCGAGCATCGGACCCGCCTATGAACAGTCTGCGATTCCAAATTGGCTTTGCTGAAGAGACCGACTCCATTCTATGCTCCTTGCCTATGTAAAAATTTAATCACATGGTGTAAAATTACCCATATGGCGGCAAATGTCAAGCGTGGAGATGCAATTCTTGTTGGCGCGCAAATTCGCGCCGCTCGTGCGCTCCTGAGGTGGAGTGCGGCGGATTTGGCGGAGGCATCGGCCGTGGGGGCGAATACTGTTCGGCGAGCGGAAGCAGAGGACGGCGTTATCTCGATGACAGCTGCAAATCAGCGCGCTATCCGACAGGCCTTAGAAAATGCTGGAGTTCAATTCATTGACGCAAATGGCGGAGGTCCCGGCGTGCGGCTAGACAAACCGATCCTTTGAAAGGTTTTGTCGGAGTTGCAGTCACAGCAGCACCCTACTCATCGGGCGCAGGATACGAACGAACAACAACCGGCTGATGAGCTAGACTTCAGCGTTGCTGGATGCAGGGCTCATTACGCCCAACTGTACAAATTGGGCCGTGAATAAACAAATCCAAATTTCTGATCGGAGCCCTCGGTCCTTCTAAGTCGGAGTAAAGTCAGCCGATCCGCCAACAAGGCGCCATCATCTAGCCAAACGCACCGCGCGACGAATATCGCGTAAGTTTCCACGACTGCATGAATCTGATCGTCAGTCCGCTGCGTGGCCACCCCATCAGTTACACTATTGGCTGCGATGCGCAATTCATGCCGGTAAAACGGGTGCAATGGACGTATCTAGGATCTGCACACACGAATCGTGAGCGAGCGATAGCCATTCATAACCCGATCATAGATCCTGACCTGGGCCGGCGAGCGGTTGAATTCGTGGGCATGATCCGAAGCTCCGCTTTGGGAGTTGAATCACTCGGAACAACCTCGCTGGCGGCGTCCCAGGGCGTATCGTCAAGAGTCCTCGCTGGCGCATGAAGCCGTTCCAGGGGTCGTCGCCAGGCGGCTTAGCGTTTGTGCGACTTCTTGACAGACTGCGAACAGACGTGACTCCGCGATCAACGCTTCAGCGTAACCGACCAAGTTTAGTACATAGACTCTCTGCGAGAGCGTTCCGCGAACCTCGCTACAATCCGTTAGTGCCTGCCTCCGAAGGAAACGTAGGCCGGCGATCTTTACGGAAGCCTCTGTTGCTCGGAAATGCCCTGACTTGCGTAATACGGCACGCAAACCTTCATGCTCCCGTCTCAGCACCTTGCGACGCTTATTCAGGACCAAAGCAGCTCTTCGTCCGTACGACAACATTCAACCTCTCATCCTCAATACGTCAAAGGGCAACGAGTTGTTAGTCGACGGTTCAAGCCCATTTCACTCTTGGGTCAACTCGCTGGTCACAATACCCTATGGCTTGATTCGCCGCGCAAGCAAATCCGATGTTGCGGACGTTTTCTGCTTGGTGATCCCCATGGGCTTAAGCGGCGGACTAGCGCTGTTCCAATCTCCAAACGCTTCCGGAAGATCGCGCCAGGGAGGGTTCGAACCGAATTCGTCACAATTACATACGGGGCCAATACGCTGATTAGCGATTGCAGAACTCCTCGCCTGCAGCTATCGATTTTATTGAATTGAGAAATTACACAAGGCGATTGGAAGTTATGGATCCGCTTCGCGCCAAGGTCGGCCTATCCTCGAATGCATGGATGGCCGATCGCAGCATTTGGGTCGTTGCACTGGCTTTGCTAATTTGGATCATTCAGGGCGCGTTCATGGTCAACCGCGTCGACACGTGGCTTGATGAAGGCATGTATCTTGTTAAATCGGCCAACTACGTTTCGGGGCGGGTCGCGCCTTACTCGCTCGATGATCCCACATCTTATCCGCCGCTGTATTTTCTACTACTCGGCACTGCGCAACGAATTTTCGGCGAAGGGCATTTGACCGGGCGTCTTTTATCCGTGCTACTGTCATTGTCCAGCATTGTGCTTTTATACTTTGCCGCGTTCCGATGCCTCAGAAACAAATTTGCTGCAAGTACCGCAACCTTGGTCTTCGCTCTCAATCCGATGGCCGTTGCGTATATGTCGACGGCAACGCCTTATGCGTTCTTAACTGTGTTGACGCTTGTCTCGTTTCTTTTCCTCACCCACAACGAGGTCGCGCCGCTTTGGGCCAGGGCGCCCATAATGGGATCGCTGGCGGCGTGCCTGATTTTAACAAGGATCAACCTGGCCCCCGCGCTTCTGCTATTCGCAGCGCTGTACTTGATTTTGCAACGAGAGAATTTCCGAATTGCCCTTTCGATTCTGGTTGGCGCCATGGTCGTTGCCGCTGGATGGATCGCAATCGCCATTTGGTATTTCGGCAGCGGGCTCGCCGAAACACTCGCATTTTTACCTGGGCTACATTGGATTTTGTGGCGCTGGACCAACGTCGGTTCGGAGATGCGCGACGTCATCAGCTTGACCGGATCTCCAACCGATCTCCATTTTCAATGGAGCGTCGTCAAAGAGGTTGTCGATCGCTATTTCTTCCGACTTTACCCAACCATCCTCGCTCCGGCAATCCTGGGGACGGCGCTTGTTTTTGCTTCCCGTGACCTTTTTTCACTGACGGGATTTTGTGCACTTTACTTTGCCAGCATGACCCTGGTTCATCTCTTCGGTTCGCAAAGCTATTGCCCACCTTGCCTGATGGCCTACACGAATTACTTTCTCGCATTCGCGGCCATCCCTGCCGCTTTTTTTCTGAACGCGATCGCAGCCAAGTTACCGCGAAACGTGACGATCGTTGTTTTTGTCGCCGGAGCCGCTATCGGCACTTACTTAGTCGGACAGAAACGAAATATCGGCATGCTTATCCCAACTGCGCGGGACAATCCGTTGCAGATCGAGGCTCGCCTCTCAGAATCAATCAAGGGATTTTTGCCCGAGGGACGGATCCTTGCGCTATCTGGATCCTATCAAACCTTTCAGGCAATATGGTTGGCAGGTGGGTTGCTTGAATCTTACAGCATCAGCTTTCTGCCTAGCATCAGGGAACCTCGCGCGGATCACGACCCTGCGACGAAAGCGCGGGCGGAGCGAGCTTTGTCTCTCCGGGGCTTCAGGTCTTCGGACGGCGTGATCCGCGATCTGCGTCGCCCAATGGCCGCCGTTGTGGTACAAGAACGCCCTGCGATATTCGAGACGCTTGTTCCTTATGTCGGCTCGCAGAATGCTCAGCGGATTCACAACGCTCTCCTGTCGGGATACAACCGCGTGGGCGAAGTAACACAGGGCGACCAATCCATATCGATCTGGCGTCCGAAATAGCCAGCTGAGCATGAAAATCCTTGAAATGAACTATGAGTTTCCTCCGGTTGGCGGTGGTGGCGGAAGAGCTACCGAGGATATTGCGATCGAGCTCGCCAAGCTCGGTCACTGCGTTACGATCCTTACTGCACGACAAGGTGAGCTGCCGCGCACGGAAGTGCGGGATGGATTCACCATCGAGCGCATATTTGCGTTTCGCAAAAGGCAAGACCGCTGCTCAGTTCCGGAGATGGTTGGCTACATTACCGCAGCCATTCCAGCCGGCGTCAGGTTGGCCCGCAAATTCAAGCCCGATCTCATTCATGCGCATTTCGCCGTCCCTACCGGGTTCGCGGCCTGGGCCGTCTCCCGATTGGTTGGTATCCCGTACGTCTTGACCGCGCATCTCGGCGATGTACCTGGCGGCACCCCCGAGCAGACCGATGTTTTCTTTCGCTACATCAAACCCGTTACCGTGCCGATTTGGCATGGAGCGTCCGCGACAACGGCCGTCAGCAGCTATGTGGCTGATTTGGCCAAATCAGCCTACGGCCTCGATCCGATCATCATCCCGAACGGGGTAGACCTTCACAAAAGCCCCAAAGACGCTTCCAGGCCCAATGAAACCATCAAGTTCATCTTTGCCGGCCGCATGGTGCAGCAGAAGAATCTTAGCTGGGGTCTTGAGCGCCTCGCCGCGCTCCGGGACCGCAAGTGGACGTTCGATCTCTTTGGCGATGGCCCCTGCCGACCCGACCTAGAGAAACAATGCCTTGACCTCTGCCTTGCCGACCGCGTGAGATTTCACGGCTGGATTTCTCCGCAGGATGTCGACAAGGAAATGGCGCGAGCTGATATACTTTTCATGCCCTCCCTCAGCGAGGGTCTTTCACTCACGGCGGTTAACGCCCTCGCATACGGGCTCGCGTTCGCGTGTTCCAGAATTGGCGGCTTTGCCGATATCGTCGTCGATGGCCAGAATGGAATGTCGGTATCGCCTGCCGATCCCGCTGGATTCGAACGTGGCCTCGCCGGCCTATTGGACGACAGGGACAGGTTGTTTAGCATGAAGCAGGTAAGCAAGCGAATGGCCAGCTCGTTCGAGCGGAAACTTGTCGCGCGACGCTATGAGTCCGTTCTTGCGGACGCCTTGCGCCGCAGCAAAATCGGGGCGGCCCGCACAAAGGCCGACAGATGAAGCTTGTCAGTCCCCGTGTCATAAAAGGCAATCGTGGCGATCTCCTCAGCCGCTGGGGTATTCTTTGCGCAGTGGCGGAGCTGGGGATCGGACCGATTGACGTCTTCTGCTCCCGCACGGTGCATTTGCCTCCAAGAATCGCAAATCCGGTCGACTACGGTCCGGTCTATAACCTCATTCCCCCCTTCAAGGGATGGCTGGCGTTGATCCGGGCTAAGGTGGCGCTGTGGACCGGAGGCTTGGATCTACAAGACGATTCCTCACTGGCCAAACTCGTGCACACCTGGCTGGTGTTCTCGATTTACCGATTGCTGGGGCTGAAGATCATCTGCGTCTGTCAAGGCGCAGGGCCCCTGGACTCGCGGGCCGGGAGGTTCCTGGCGCGGGCCGTCCTGAACCAAGTGGCTGTGTTCATGGCGCGGGACAAGGGGACCTTCAATCTCGCTACGTCGCTCAAGTCGCGCACCAGGCTAATCCGCGCTCACGACGGGATCTTTCTGCCCGGCTTCGAGGACGCCGGGGTTCGCGTCCGCATACTCGAAGAGCTTAAGGACCAGTTCGCGCCGGAGATCGACGGCCCTCTCATCGCCATCAACATTCGCATGTGGTTTCACTTTACGGGCGGACTGATGCCTTACCATTACGCCCAATCGGCATATCGAAACCGCGCCCTCGAACGCATGGCGGATTTCGAAAACGCGGCGGCGAAACTCGTTCTGAGGCTCCGCAAGGAGCTGAATGCGCGTGTGGTCCTAGTGTCCATGTATGAGCCCGGCGTCGAGGAGTGGGAAGATGACGCCACTTGGCTGGCGTCGCTGAAATCGCGCTTTGCCGACGACCCGGCCGTCGTCCGTTGCGAGAAGGATCTAACGATCCCTGAATTTTTCGCCATGATGAGCTGCTTCGACCTCGTCATCGGAACGCGGTTGCATTCAACCCTTTCGGCGCTTCGTGGCGGTGTGAAGGCGATCCATCTCGCCTACACACTTAAGGGACGGGACATCTTTGCAAGCCTTAGGCTGGATGAATTCGCTGTCGACCTTGAACGGTTTATGGAATCTCCCGACCAGGTCTTTGACCTGGCACGCACGACGATTGAGCGCCGAGACCTGAACGACCGCATTCAGCAAGTCTGCCAGCGCGTTATCAGAGAAAACCGCGAGGCTTTACGTGAAGCGCTTGCGTTGGTCGGCGCCCTCGACAGATGAAGCCTAGCCGGGCGAACTTTTCGCTGCGCGGCCCGAAAACGCCAACAGGAGGCCGCCGAGAACACTGGTCCCTAGGATAAGGGCTCGGCTGAAGATCGCGAAGACAATAGCGGGATCTTCCGCCGTCCCCAGGAGTTGCAAGAGCGCGACCAGACTGGTCTCCTGGACCCCGATACCGTTTACAGAAATCGGAACGAGAGCGAACAGAGTTGCGATGCCTGTAACAGCCGTTAGCTCACCGATGCCGATCCAGATGCCCAACGCGCGTGCAATAAGCAGCTGAGCGAATATCGCTACTGATGTGCTCAAAAAAGAAAAAAACACCGAGAGAACCAGCGTGCCGGGGCCCGCCATGAAGCGGGACGAAAGCTCTACGATTTTTACTACCCTATCGCTCAGTTTCGCGCTCAACCTTGGAGCGCGCGATCGGATGAAACGTATGATTGACTTCGACGAGGACACTAGCAAAAGCAGCACAGCGGCGGATGCGCAGATCAATTCTGTCAAGTGCGTCGTCGCGCCCGGTGGCCACAGTTGCCAAAGATCCGTAAAAAGGACCGCAGCCGCCGTCATCAGGAGGATAGTGATCAAGCTCAGGATGCGATCAACGATCAGAGTCAAAACGATGGTGCTCAGGTCATGGCCCCTGCGTGCTAAGGCGACGCCCTTGTAGAGGTCTCCACCCACGGTGCTGGGCAGGAAATTGTTCGTGAAGAATCCTATCAACGTCACCCGTACCAAGTGGATAAACGGGAATTCAATTTGCTGACGGCGCAACAACAGCCAAAGCCGGAGCGAGCCAAATATTTGGGCTGAAGTGTAGACAACAAGGGAAACTGCGAAAATATCATACGGGAAACCGGTAACCGCCGCCACGGTCCGCGAGTCAATCCTGAAGAACAACCATGCGAGAAGTGAGAGCGACACCAGGAACTGAATCAAACGCCAAGTCCGTCTCTGCAAACTTACTGCGTTCATTAATTCGCGCAGCCACAAAGAAACGCTTTTCATGATGTCCTGACAAAGGTGAGCACGATGGGAGTTTCCCAGCGGAATACTCGAGAGAGCCGGAGCAAGACCTCGATTACACCAACCTGATGACATACCCTGAGCAGATCCTTGGCCAAGCCTAGGGTCGAATACTCCTCGAAATTCAACGAGCGCACGCGGTCTTCAAACAGCGCCTGTCCCCAGCCCTTGACCTCGATTCTATTCGCGAATGGTGCGATCCAGCCCTTCACCTTGCCGGGTGTGACGAGTTGCAGCGTGTCAACATATGCTGGATCCCGACCGGCAAGGCGAACACGAAGACGGCCGAGCCAGTGCGGGCTGTGAGGCAGCCACAACAGCCCGTAATGTCCTTCCCACCAACTTCCAAAATTGGGTATCACCATGTGGCAGGCGCCGCCGGGCCGCAACACACGAAAGCACTCTGCCAACACTTTCGCGGGGTCGGCTACATGCTCAAGCACGTTTGACGAGATGACTGCGTCGAAGCTTTGATCCGGAAATGGCATACGTTCACCGACGCCGTTGACGAGAATATCTGGATCCAACTGGCAGCCTTCGAGCAACTGGCGTCCGAGTTCGTACGTCCCGCTAAATTCCTCTCCGCCTGGCTCGAGGCCGTATGCCTCGGCTCCAAATCGCAATCGTGCAGTGGTGACCGTCAAGCCAAGCCCGGCACCCAGTTCCAGAAGTTTGAGGTTCTTCAGGCCGACGCCGCTCTCGTTCATAAAGAGCGACAATTGTGCAATCGAGCGCCGAACATCCAGACTATCCTCGGTCATCCGCTCAAGATGTTGCTGTGAACCTGCGATCGGACCAAAGGATCCAACGTAGATCGGAAACAGTTGCTTCCTCAGCCGGTCAAAAAGCTCAGGCTCCAGACGCTCGAACGAGGAAATGGTCGGGTTCTTAGGCGGCGCCTGGGCGATGTCGGACTCTGGATGATTCATGAATGTTTCTCTTCTGAACAGGACATATCCTGCGATCAGTATCAAGATAAAGACGAGCCCATTGCTCAAGAACGGCGAGCGCAAGCGCAAATTTTGCCCGCCGCCTGCTTTCCACTGGATGGTGACGAACTGTGATCGAGCTTCTAGCATCAATCCAGTCGCGCGTCAGTTTTGGGTCGAACCAGCCTCGGGCTTCGATCGATTTGGCATCAACCAGATGATGCAATGGACCACCCTGCGCGAGCAACCCATTAATCATTGGTAGAAGAGCCTGGGTCCCCTTCTTGCCGGATTTCGGGCGATGAAGCACGCCCGGCGGCAATCTCGATTGCATCGCCCTTCGGAAAATCGCTTTTGGAACCCCGTTTTCAGTCTTGATCCCGAAAGGAAGCGCATTGGCGTATTCTGCAAACGTCCTGTCAAGAAACGGCACTCGCGCTTCGACGGAATGGGCCATCGTCAGCTTGTCGACCCGCATGAGCTGATTTTCTACCAACGCCGTCTCGGCTTCGAACCGCAACATGTCGTTGGCAGTATCGCCTTCCTTAAACCACGGCAGCACCCGTTGCTCGATGTCTCCGAGAACGCCGGCATTGCATATCTCGGGGGTCATCAGCTTGCGAAGCGCTGCGCTTCGCGGCATCAGACACATCACGTCAAGCGCAGCGTTCCGCTGAATCGATTCCGGCAAAAAGGAAAACGGCGGCTTGAACAATCGATAGTGCGGATAGCCGGCAAACAATTCGTCGGAGCCTTCCCCGAGAAGAGCGACCTTCACACTCTTGCCGACAAACTCGGCCGCTTGCCAGGTCGTCTGCATGACCGGGTGGGCGATCGGCTCCTCCAGGCTCTCGACACAATCGGCGAATTTGGACGAGAACACCGACGGATCGACCAGGCGCTCGCTGGACTTGACCCCGCAATGGCTTGCGGCGGCCCTCGCGAACGGAATTTCATCATCGGGCAAGCCGAAGCCGATTGTAAACGCCTGGATCGACGATGGGTCCATCAACTTCGCCATGGACGCGCATACCGCCGACGAATCGAGACCTCCCGACAACAGGACGCCTACCTCGACATCCGCGATCAAATGCGACGAGACGGCTCGATCAAACAGGTCGCGGAGGGCATCGGCAATTTCAGCCATCGACGACGATGAGGGTGAACTTCCCGGCACAGCAAGGCGCCAGTAGCGCTCGATGCGTGGTGCGTTCGCACCTTTCGACGGATCGAAATGCATAAAGCAACCGGGCGGAAGCTGGTGAATGCCCGCAAACAAGGTCTCTTCCTGGCTAGACCAACCCCTGAGCAGATACTCGTACAAGGCCGAGTGGTTGATCCTCGTAGCGGAAGCCGTGGCGCGCAGCAGCGGCCGGATTTCGGACGCGAAAATGATCTGCCCCGGGCGCGGAACGGAATAATACAACGGCTTGATGCCAAACCGGTCGCGCGCCAGAAACAGCCGGCGCGTCGTTCGATCCCACAAGGCAAAGGCGAACATTCCCTCGAGATGATCGACGACGCGGGGTCCCCAGACGCGCCAGCCGTGAAGAATTACCTCGGTATCCGATTGCGTCGAAAAACGCTGTCCCGCTGCCTCAAGCTGTTGGCGCAGCTCGCGGTAATTGTAGATCTCGCCGTTGAATATCAGGCCGGCGGTGCAGTCCGGATGCCACATCGGCTGCGCACCGCCCGACACGTCGATAATCGATAGCCGGCGATGTCCCAGGCCGACCGCGACGCCGGGCAGTCCGGCCGCACTTCCCGGCGGAAAGTAATCTACACCGCGACCGTCGGGCCCTCGATGCGCGAGCGCATCCGTGATGTCGTCAAGCGAGGCTGCGTTCCACTCGCCGATGAATCCGGCAATCCCGCACATCATAAACACCGCTGGTTGGCGGCAGACCGGAACTCGTTCGACCTGACCATGTTTCCACAAACGCTTTCTAGGGCAGCAAAGGCCACGCATGCATCCAGTTCAGTATTTGTCCCTAAGACCCATAATACGTAGCCCAGCAATCCATTCAGAGAAAGCATCGATAAATGTCGCCATTTCACGGCGATTTGCTGGATTAGGAAAACGGCTCAACCGGCGACGCTTCACTCTCCAGTACTTGCGAAACTGTCCGTGCGTTCGACGTAGGTTGCCGAGCCGAGCGTTGTGCGACCGGACTAACGTCGTCCAAATTTGTAATCTTCCCGTGCGAGATCCGAGCCCCGATAGACCCAAGCCATTTCGTATCCGCGAAAGGCCAGCGTGACAACCGGCTTTGATTTCGGCTGCGGCATTCCTTGGATAATCCTCGTCCGGCCCAGCATATAAAAATCATTCTCTCCCAAGGGTTCCCTGTTTGCGACGCCGGCCCAGTCGAGAATGGCGAATGGCCTGTCGCGCTCGGGAAGCCATCGGCCGTAATAGAGATGATAAACCCGCGCACCGGCGCAGCGGCCGGTGACGGTGGCGCACCACTTTTCGAACTCGCGGCCGAGCAATGCCCTTTCCTCGCCCCACCCCATCCAGGATGGGTTCAACCTGCCGGGCTCCGCGAAATGCGCATCGGCGTAGTTCAGCCAGAATGGGCGAAACGCCGCGAACAAAGGACGAAACGGCAAGACCTCCCAGACCAGCGACACTGCACAGATACAGGCAACCATGACGGACAAGGCGTTTGGCACGCGCGCCGTGGACGCGATCCTGTTCAGCCTGCCGAACACTACGAGCAGCGCGGCCAGCAGCAGAAGCAGCAGCGGGATATTGAGGTAGCGGTTCGCCAGAGGCACTTGTAATATCGCCCCCAACACGACCAGCACCAAGCCGACAGCCATCAGAAAGCTTGCATGATCATCTTCGTCGTGCCGGCGCCCGATCATCAAGATGCCGGCAGCGGCAACCAGTCCGAAAATGAGCGTTGGCATCGCCACGACAAGGACCTCGAACGCATAGCCAAAGTAGGCGGCTCGCGTCATCCAGTTGCTATTCAATCCGAAATGAAGCCAGATGCCGTTCATCAAAAAGGAATCCGCAACAGTACTGGGATGGAATGGCGCCCAATAAGGCTGCAGAAGAGCTATCGATAGAAGTCCCGCGGCCAGTCCCACCAGCGTCGCCCCCGCAGCGATCTTGGACAAGAACTGCGGCAAAGCCAGGCGCATGCCGGCCAGCCTTCCGGCCACCGCCGCCGCCGCCACGAGGATGGTGATCGCCACTCCGGCGGCGGTCAAGCGATCAGGCACTTCGCCGCCTCCCATTCCCGACAGGATCAGAATCGGTATCCATGCCCAGGAACTGAACCCGTCCACGATACCCACCCAGGCGGAATTCGGCAGCGACGCTGGGTAACCGATCGCGTAGATGAGCGTCGACAGCGCAGACAGCGATACCGAAAGACAAATTCCAATGGCGATTGCAACGACTGCCGCGACAATCGGGTGCCCCTTGGCGCGCTGCGCCGACAGCAAGGCATAGGCTACCAGGGCCACGCAGAGAATCGGCGATGCCGACAGCTTTTCCTGAGCCCCCAATGTACCGGCGATGATAGCCGCGAGGCTGAGAGGTACTTTCGCTCGCGAGTGCCTTGAGAAAGCAAGGCAGACCAGCAGTAGCGCCAGAACACTTCCCAACATCGAGATCGAATCATAGTTGAAGGTCTTGATCGCAATGCTCGTCACTGGGAGCAGAAGCAGACAGGACATCGATATAACGAAGAATGGCGGATCGAAGGGGTCCAAACCTCCAATTCTCGCGATCAGGACATGAATCGCGAAAAGCAGCAACACGGCGATCAGCCAGTGGGTGTCCTTGAGCACCATGCGGATACGATCTTCGCCGAATCCCGTCCGCTCCATCGCGTGGACCGCGTGCAGCGCGGCTGGCAGCGTGGTGCGAAACGCCCCCGCAACGATTTGTCCGGACGCACGATCCTGCGGCGTCAAGAGAAGGTTCGTAAGACCGGTCTCATCGATCGTCATGAACTGCGTATCGCGCTCGACAGACAGGAAGACCGGAACGGACAACATGGCCACCAGGAGCAACGCGCGGCCGATTGTTTTTCCGCTGATTCGAGTCCAGATTCCGACCAGGCACAGAAACAAAAGTCCGCAGCCCAGCTCGATTCCGTTTATCGGCAAGAATTCGGTCAACGGCTGAAGCAACGCACCCTCGATTTTCAAACCTGAGAACTATGCTAAGTAACTGATATTAAGTACCGAGAAAACGTGACCCATGGCGATCCAATTGAGAACGTTTCCCTTCGTTTTGATCGCTGTTATTATCAGTGCTGCGGTACTCTTGCCGATGGCTACCAGACATCTCGTCTATATTCAGAACGACGCTCTCGCACCCTTCTGGCTGATTGACCAGGCCTACCATGGTGAGACCCTCGTGGCGGATCGCCAGCAATGGCTACTCCCGCTGCTGATCGGAGTTGGCCTGAAGGCTTTCGGAGTGGCTGACAGTTACAGCGCCCTCATGCATGTTTCGACTGCGTGCACCGCGATCTTTCTAAGCCTCACCGCCATACCAATGTACTCCCTCGCGCTGCGATTTGGAGGTGAACGGGCCGCGCTGGTTGCCGTCGCGTTGCTACTAACCAACGCGCAGTTTGGCATCTCCGGTCTATACCTAAATCCAACCGTTCCGTTCACTTTTCTGGTCACGACGTTTTTCGCAGTTCTGGTCTGGATGCCTGAAATTCCGCGGGCTCGGGGGCTTTTTGTGTTGGCGGTCATTGCAGGCCTATCGGTGTTTGTCCGGCACGAGGGCCTGATCATCATAGCGCTATTAGTCTTGATTGTTTGCTGGCACGTTCTGTTCAGGCGCTTGGATTACAGACTCGCAACCGGCGCCATTGCCATCGCTGCCGCATTTTGCCTCGCGAACTATGCCATTCGGTTGCTTTGGGTCAATGACGCCGTCGGGTTTCTGAGAAATACTGGGACGACCAATGCGTTCTTCTCACTGCCCAAACTCGGCTTGCGCGACGCACTTCGCTACGTGATGGCGGTGTTCAACTACAAGAGCGAGGTGCTAATCACGTTTGCGGTCAGCCTCACGGTGCCCCTGCTGTTGCTAGTCCCATTCGGGGCGGCCGTGTCACTCCCGCAGAAGAAGAATGCCGGCTTTCTTCTGCTCTACATCGTCCTGTACGAAGCTGTCGTGGTGGCTTATCTCTTGATTCTCCCCGTCACCTCGTATTTTCTTCAGAATTTCACAGTTTCACACCAGGTCATCGCCCTCCAAAGCGTCATTAGATATTATCAGGTTTTCACACCAATCTTGCTACTGTTTGCCACTCTCGGCGGACAGGAGGTATTCTCGCTATTCCAGGCAACCTTACCACTCCAGGCCAGAAAGCCGGCCTGCATTGGATTGCTGTCCCTGCTGGCGCTTTTCTGCGTCCATCAGCAGATTCTTTTGATGAATACATATCCGGCTCTGTTCACGGACGCCGAACCGCACGCAGCCGAGGCGGTTGAAACGGCCGATTGGTTCAGGAACAGAAAAATTCGAAATGCGCAGATAGCGATGTTCGCGCCGAGCCTTCACCCGGTTCATTTTTCTATCCTTTCCGGAAACGACGTGAACTGCTGGGGCGGACAGAGCAACCCCAACTGGAATTGCGAGCATGCGCGCGGCGCCACAACCGAACAAATCTTAAGCGGCGGGGTCCCATTCTTCTCCTATATTCTGATTGAAAGGGATGTCGATATGCGAATTGACAAGGAGAAGTACGTCCCCGTTTTTGCTACCTCACGGGGACGGTATCAAATCCTGCAAAACGTCAAGGCGGCCGTTTCAGCACCGCGTTGACCGATTGCGCAAATAGCCCGCTGCGATCCGCGGCATCGACAAGTCTGGCCATGCGCGTCAGCAGCCAGCAGGCCCCCCGCGCGGCATGTGGAAACGCTGGATGAAACAGCATCGAGGTCGTCAGCATGCTCAACGCCTGAAGCGCCGAGTGGCCAAGTCCGCCTGCGACGCGCAGTTCGACAATTTCAAACCCCGATTTGCGCGCTAGATTTTCGATCCCATAGCGCGTGAAGCGGTAATAGTCGCTGGGCTGCCCGTGAAGATAGTAAAGGAAAGGTACTGACAGGACCATTCTGCCGCCGGGCTTCAGGACCCGGTAAAATTCATCGAAGGCCTTCCAGGGCTCTTGGGTGTGCTCAAGAACCGAGCAGCAAAACACGGAATCGAACGTCCTGTCGGCAACCGGCAAGTTGCCCTGCACGTCTGAGACGAAGGCGATATCCGGATGTGTTTCAAACGCGTCGGTGGCGACGTATCGGTCGGCACTGGCTGCAATGAGCGAACGCCAGGCGAGCCTGCCAGCGCCGATATCCAGGGCTACTCCGCGAATATTGCCCTGTATCATGGGCTTTAATGCATCATAGGCGGTCTGATGATCCACGGCTAGGCGCCAGAACTCTTCCGTGCCGATCGTACGATCGCAAACCCCGCTCCATCTGCGCTGGAGCCAGCCGGTAAAGCTCATCTATGCCCTGCCAATCAGTTGCGGGAGCCGTGCGTTTAGCCCAAGCCAAATCCAGAGCGCTCCCCTGTCATCCCGCTTGCGCGCAGCGTGATCGCGCCAGCGTCGCGCGAGCGCCGCTTCGTCGATAAAGTTCAATGTCCCCGATTCAGGCATAGGCAGTTCCCGCAACCACCGGGCGATCGGAGCACCAAAACCCTTTTTGGGGCGATCCAGAATATCTCGTGGTAGACGTTTGCGAAGCGAGCGCTTTAATATCCATTTCGTCACGCCCTTTCTCAATTTGACTGAAATTGGCAGACGCCGAACAAATTCGACGAGGTCATAATCGAGGAAAGGCGCCCGCACTTCGAGAGATTCAAGCATGGACGCCCGGTCGCTTTTCACCAGGATATCGTCGGGCAGATAAAGATTGGTGAAAAACTCGAGCGTGCGGTTTGCGTCGTCTTTCGCATCCGACCTATCCCAAATCGAGATCGCTTCCTCATAGAGAACCTCGGGATCGACCGGCATATTGAAAAGCTCACCGATCTCTTTCGCAGACAGTGTACCTAGCCAGGCGGCATTCCACATTGATGGTTTAAGTCCCAACCCCCGCAAGCCGCGATTGACCTTGAAATCGAAGCTCATATTGCTTTCTGAGGGCGGCAGTCGTGCCGCCATGACCGTTATTGCGCTGTGAACGCTTCGTGGCGCAACTTTTTGATAGAGCCGGGCCAATTTCAGGATTTTGAACGGATCGTAGCCGGCAAACAGTTCGTCGCTGCCATCTCCGGACAGAGCAACCTTCACACTTTGAGCAGTGAAGCTGCACAGCTTGGACGTGGGAAGAATTGAACTGTCCCCCATGGGTTCGTCGATCCTACCAAGTAGAGGAATCAAGTCGCCTCTTACCGCATCAAGATCGCTCACCTGGGAGTGCCACCTGCAACCAACTTCAGCAGCCATGAAGCCTGCATAGGACGATTCATCGAAGCTTCGCTCGGTAAAGCCGATGGAGAATGCATCAATTGTCTTCGGGTCACGCCACTTCGCGGCATGGGCCAAAATGGCCGAAGAATCGACGCCGCCGGACAAGAACACGCCCAGAGGCACGTCGCTCTCCATGCGAGCGCCGACAGCCTCGCCGAGCATCTCGTCAAGCTCTGCAGCCCAATCATCTTCTGAGCCCGCCGGCGGATCATCAGGCACGATTGAAAACCGCCAATAGACCCGTTCGACTGGCTCTGGCGGCGTCGTGGAAGACGTTCTGGACAAATCGATCTCGAGGACGCTTCCTTGCTTCACTTTGCGAACACCGGCAAGCGGTGTGTTGAGTCCCGGAATAAAGCTATGCGCAAACAATTTCTGAATAGCCAAATGATCGACGCTTACCGACGACAATACAGGATGCTTCACCAGCGCACCCAGTTCGGATGCGAAGACAAACACGCCATTCCTCAGCGTCCAGAAAAGCGGCTTCTCGCCAAATCGATCGCGCGCCAAGAACAACTTCTCGTTGGGACGATCGAGAAGTGCGAATGCAAACATTCCGTTCAGCTTGAGCAAGAGATCGGAACCCCATTCGGCCCATCCATGCAAAAGTACTTCTGTGTCGCTGTGTGAGGTTACGAATTTGTGTCCCCGCGCCTCAAGCTGGGATCTTAGCTCGCGGTGATTATAAATCTCGCCGTTGAACGTAACCGTCAGGCCGCTCGCGCTCGTCATCGGTTGCGCGCCACCTTGAAAGTCCAGGATCGCGAGACGCCGATGCGCAAAATGCACGCGCCTACCGGAGTCCGACAGGAAGCCGTGACCGTCGGGCCCCCTGTGAGATAGAGCATCACTCATCGCCTTCAAAGCGGGCGGATCCTCAGGCCCAACGAAGCCCGCTATGCCGCACATTGCTAATCCTCTTCAGGGAAATTGATGCGACTCTTCACGTCGTAGACCCGCTTGCTCTGGGACTCGAAGTAGATTCGAACCATCAGTTCCGCCAGCAATCCCATCAGCAAGCACATGATGCTGGCCATGATGCAAAGCGACACAAGCAGCGGTAGAGGTGTTTGTATGAAGGTCGTGCCTTCATAAAATTTCAGCCAAATCGAGTAGAGACCGGCCAAACATGCCACCGAAAAAAAAACGAAAGCCGCCCCGCCAAACACGTAAATCGGCTTGGTTTCATATCGGGTTAGGAAATTGACCAGCAGGAGATCAAGAATCACCTTGAAGGTGCGTTCCAAGCCATACTTCGATACACCGCTGGTCCGAGCATGATGTGTAACAGGGAGTTCTATGACCCGTCCTCCGCGCCATGCAGCGTAGATAGGGATAAAGCGGTGCATCTCCCCATAAAGCCGGTATCCCCTCAGAAGGTTCGACTTGTACGCTTTCAACGTACAACCGTAGTCATGAAGCACGACGCCTGAAATCCTGGAAATCAGCAGATTGGCCATTCGGGACGGAAAATTCCGGACTATTGCATTGTCCTTCCGTTCTTGACGCCAACCCGACACGACATCAAAGCCCTCGTCCATTTTGGCCAGCAGGCGCGGAATATCTGCCGGATCGTTCTGCAGGTCCCCATCCATCGGTACGATGACCGTCCCTCTGGCAGCATCGATTCCGGCCATCATCGCTGCGGTTTGACCGCAGTTGCGCACAAAGTTGATGACTTTGAACCGGCCGTCCAGAGCGGCAATATCCGCAAGTTCCGCTCTCGAACCATCGGTCGAACCATCGTCTACCAGAATAACCTCGGCTTCACGATCGAGCTTGTCTAGAACCGGTTTAAGGGCCATAAACAACGGTTTTATGTTTGCCTCTTCATTGAAAATAGGAATAACAACGGAAATACCTCCATCGAAAGTCGAAGCGTGTGACATCAATTTACTTTCCTGTTTCCTATCATTCGAAGGTGGCGGATTAGCTATCGCTATTGCGCCTACGGACTAAACTCCAAAAATATCTCGAATTACATTCCGCTGCGTCCGCGACCTTGCCGTCTCGGGATAAAGGCCGTGCAACACACTGTCCGGCTCCAGCTTACCGCCATCGATGACGATCGCCCCCGTCGAGACAAACGTGTTGTCGCCGACCGCGGTTTTTCCGATCACGCGGCTGCCGCCATACATGACGATGCCGCGGCCGAACGAGGGGTAGTCGTTGTCGAGGTTCGCGCCGACGGTGCAGTTGTGATAGCAGATGAAGAAATCCGAATAGGTGGCGCGGCCTAGCACCGTGCCGACGGGGTGCTGGAGCACGAACACGTCGGGCAATTCGACTTCGTAGAACGCGTCCAGCGCATGCAACGCCTTGTTGAGCGCATAGGCCTTGTCGGCAATGGGATGGCCGGGCTGTTCGCGGAACGCGCTGTTGGCGAGATAATACAGGAAGATCGCGTACTGGTCGGAGTGCCCGTGCGAAAAACGGGCCTGCCCGTTCGCGAAGAAACCCTTCAGCCTGACGCGGGAAAAGCAATGCTCGATGCGGCCAAGCGCCAGAGCGACGAATTTCGGGAGGTCGCTTAGATTAGCCCCGTCCGGAAACAGGTTTTCAAATTGCTTTTGCACATACAGCGCCAGATCGTTTCGGCTGAGCGAAAGGTGCACGGTCGCTAATTCCTGCTGCTAGCGCTGGTGCGAACATCGAGGCCGCGCGAAGCCAGATGGCTGCGCAGCTTGATCGGGCTGTGGTCGGTGAACAGGAACATCGACGAGATCGCCACTGCGGAGGCCCCCGCCTCCAGCGCATCAATCGCATGCTGCAGCGAGCCGCAGCCACCCGAAACGATCAGGGGAACGGTGAGCGCGGAAGCGGCCTTGTGGATGATGTCGAGATCGTATCCGGACATGGTGCCGTCGCGATCGATCGATCCGAGCAGGATTTCGCCGCAATGCAGTTCCTCGCAGCGCAGCGCCCATTCGACGGGATCCAGCGCCGCATGTTCGCGGCCGCCGTCGATGAATACGCTGGCGTGGTGCGGGCCGATGTTCTTGTAGTCGATCGATACCGTGATGCACTGGTCGCCGAACACGCGCGCGGCATCGCGGACGAATTCAGGACGCCGGACCGCTTCCGAATTGACCGATACCTTGTCGGCGCCGGCCCGCAGCAGCATGTTGACGTCTTCCAGCGTCTTGACGCCGCCGCCGACCGTGAACGGCATGAAGATCTCCTCCGACATCCGCTCGATGATCTCGACCACGCGACTGCGCGAGGCGTCGCTCGGAACGATGTCAAGCACGATCAGCTCATCGACACCATAGTCGTTGTAGACTTTCGCGGTCGTCACCGGATTGCCGGCGATGCGTTCGTTCTCGAAGAACCTGACGTATTTGACCAGCCTGCCATCGCGCAGCAGAAACTTTGGGATCAGCCTCTTTTTCAACATCGCGTGCTTTATGGCTTCCAGCGGAGAAAATTGCCGACCAGTTCGATCCCGCTGTCCTGGCTCTTCTCCGGATGAAACTGGGTCGCAACCACGTTGTCTTTTGCGATGATCGCCGTGACGGGCTGACCATATTGCGCGAGTGCCACGACATCGCCGGCGTTGTTGCAGCGCATGGCAAAGCTGTGCACGAAATAGAACGCCAGATTGCCATTGCTGATATTGGCGATGACGGGATGCTCGCGCTGCTTGGCGACGGTGTTCCAGCCCATATGCGGGATCTTCAGAGCGGGATCGTTGGGCTTCAGCCGCAGGACATCGGCATCGAACCAGCCAAGCCCGCGATGCGGCGCATCGTCGTCGGCGTGCTCCTCCGAGGTCTGCGCCAGCAACTGCATGCCGAGGCACACCGCCAGGAACGGCTTGCCTTTTTCGCGCACGTGACGATCGAGGATTTCGTCGATGCCGCGCGCGCGGATATTGTTCATGGCGTCGCCGAACGCGCCGACGCCCGGCAGGATGACATGCGAGGCGGCCTCGATCTCCGCCGCATCATGGGTGACGACGGGGTCATAGCCGCAATAGTCGACGGCATTGCGGACCGAGCGCACATTGTTGATGCCGTAATCGACGATTGCAACCCGTGACATCATCACCCCCAAAAGGCGGGCGCCGTAAGTAGCGCCCCGTCAGCCCTTGCCGCCGATCTCGACTCCCGGATGGTTCGGCCACGGCACCAGCGTGCGATTCCATTTGTCCATGTCGGGCATTTTCTTGCCCGGCTCGACCTGGTTGGGCGAGAACTGCCACGGGCTGACCTCGTGCTTGATTGCAATCCCTAAGAACTGTTCTTCGGTCAATTGCAGATAGTCCAGGAACAGATCGAGGCTCGGTGGCCGCTTGCCATCAAACTCCCGCACCAGCTTTTCGCCCTCCTCGCGCGTCATCCGGCGGTTGCGGATGTCGATATTGGCGAGATGGTTGGTCCGGCCCATGCCGCGCTTGATGAATTTCAGGTAGTCGCGCACGCCCTGGAAGAAGCACTCGATCTTCTCGTAGTCGTATTCCGGCGGAATGCCCTCGACTTCCTGGCCTTTCCAGCCGAGCTCGCGCTTGATGATCTCGACATGCTTCCTGGTGTCCCACTTGATGTAGCTGCCGAGGCAGATCGAGCGGCACTTGATGCGCATCAGTTCCTTGCGCGGCGGATAGACGAACGGATACAGATCGCGCTTGGCGACCCGGCCGCCGAGGAATTCGTACATGTCATCGGCGGTGATGCCGAGATTCATCGCGCGGTTGAATCGCTTCTCGTCGACCTCTTCCATCTCGTCATAGGAATAGAACGACTGGTACTCGGCGAGGCTCTCGCCCCAGAACAACAACGGTGTTTCGTAGCGGATGGCGATCTGCATGGTGTGGGCATAGATGCCGGTGTGGCAATGCCAGCAGAAATCGCCGCGGCGCTTGAGCGATTCCAGCATCAATTCGCGGACCACATGCCAGTTCGGCGTGAAGTTGAGCACGTCGACGCCGAGCTGCTTGAACACGCTGGTGTTGTTCTCTTCGATCAGCGGACGGTAGAACCAGTGGTCGAAGCGCACTACCAGCGGCTTCAACCCCAGTTTCTTCACCACGTACCAGAGCTGGAAAACGCTGTCCTTACCGCCGGAATACGGAACGATGCAGTCGTACAGCCCCTTGTCGCGGTATTGGGCGACCAGTTCGAGCATCTGGGCATGGCGTTCATCCCAGTTGATCTGGGTGTCGCGAACTTCGATCTGCGCGCAAACGCTGCACGAGCCCGCATCATCGAACGATGTCGCCTCTGCCGTTTCCGGCAACAGGCATTTGCTACAGCTCAACATTTCCAGGATTCTCGCGATTTCATGATTTGCCGTGGCTTACCATACGGTCCACCCACCGTCGACCGCCAGGCACTGTCCGGTCACATATGCAGACAGATCGGTCGCCAGATAGGCCACCGCGCCCTTGAAATCCTCCTCGCGCGCCATACGGCCAAGGGGGGTGCGGGCAATGTAGCGGCCCAGGAACGGCTCCGGGGTGTCGCGAAAGACGCCGCCCGGCGCAATCGCGTTGACCCGAACGTGCGGCGCCATGGTCGTGGCGAGCCAGCGGGTGGCCTGGATCAGGCCGCCCTTGCTGGCGGCATAGGCAGCCGGATTGCCCAGATCGGTGCCCTCGTAGAGCCGCCAATCCGGGCCTGACAGGCCATAGATCGAGGAAACATTGATGATGCTGCCGTGTCCGGACGCCCGCAGATCGTCAGCAGCGGCCTGAACCAGCACAAAAGGCGCGGTCAGGTTGACCTCCAGCGCCCTCCGCCAGGTGGAGACGGACTGCTGCTCGAATGGAACCGCCCAGCCCTCCAGCCCGCTGGTTCCCACAAACGCTGCGCAATTTACCAGGATATCGATACGCCCAAAACGTTCGCGGACCCGGCGCGGCAGGTCGCGCACCTCCTCGGATTGCTCGAGGTCGCAGGCGAAGGCGGCGGCACCAACCGGCCAGCGCTGGCTGAGAGCCTCTGCGGCCTCCGCGCTGGCGGAGGGCGAAATGTCGACGATCGCGATATCAGCCCCAAGCTCGGCAAGGGCGTGGCCGATCGCCTTGCCGATATGGCCGGCCCCGCCCGTCACCAATGCCACGCGCCCGCCAAGGGACATCAGTTCGCGCAAGGAGCGGTCGGCACTCACCCGAAGATCCTCTGGAATTCATCGGAAGCGCGCTGCAGATCGTCGAGACGGCCGACGTCGATCCAGTATTCGCGCAGCGGAAACACCACGGATTGCTTTCCGCCGGCAATCGTCCGCTCGATCAGGGTCGGCATGTCGACCACTTCGTTAGGCGCCAGATGATCCAGCACGCCGGGATCGAGCAGGTACACGCCGGCATTGACGAAGAATTTCTGCACTGGCTTCTCGCGAATGCCGAGCAGCCGGTGATCGTCGAAATCGATCACCCCAAACGGCACGGTCACCGAATGCTCGCGCACGCAGACGGTCGAGAACGCCTGATGCTCGCGATGGTATTTCAGCATCTGCTCGAAATTCACAGTTGTCAGCAGATCGCCGTTCATGACGAAGAACGGCTGCTTCGGCCGTTCCGGCAACAGCGAGAGCGCGCCGGCGGTGCCGAGACGCTCGTTTTCCTGGAGATAGTTGATCTCGACACCCCAGGCCGAGCCGTCGCCGAAATGCTCCCTGATCATTTCGGATTTGTAGTTGACCGAGATGAAGAACTTGCCGAAGCCGGCCTTGACGAAACCGCCGAGCACGGTTTCGAGGATCGGCTTGTCGCCGACCCGAATCAGCGGCTTTGGAATATCGTCGGTGATCGGCTTCAGCCGCGAACCGAGGCCGCCTGCCATCAGAACCACCCAGTGATCGGACTGCTGGGCCAGCGCGAGGTCATCGATCAGCTTGACCTCGACGACTTTTCCCTCGGTATCGATGATCGGCAATTGATGAATCGAATGCCGGCGCATCACGTTCAGCGCCGCCGGATTCGAGATACCGACGGGGGCCGTGATCGGCGTACGGTTCATGACCAGATCGACCGACGCGTCGAGGCCAACGCCGCCCAGCAAGGCGCGTCGCACGTCGCCGTCGGTCACGGTACCGACGATCCGTCCATCGCGCTCGACGATCGCCAGCTGCAGATTGCCCTGGTCGATGCGCCGGAGCGTCTCGATCAAGGGCGTATCTTCGCTGACGACAAAGGCTCCATTCATGACGTGCTATTCCCGGTCGCCGCCGGCAAAGCAGCCGGCCGCGACATTCTTCGTAACCACCGTGCCGGCGCCGATGACGGCACCCGCGCCGACGCTGAGGCCACCCAATACGATCGCGCCGGCACCGACATGCGCGTTCTCGCCGACAAAGACCCCGCCGCACAGCACCGCGCCGGGCGCGATATGCGCGTGATCGCCGACCTGGCAATCATGCTCGACCACGGCGCGGGTGTTCACCAGCACATTCCGGCCGATCCGCGCGGCCGGCTGGACTATCGCGCCCGCCATTACCTGCGCGCCATCGCCAAGGGAAGCGTCCGACGCGATCACGGCGGAGGCATGGGATATCACGGGAAACACATATCCGAGCCCGGTAAAGCGGCCAAACAGCTCACGCCGCCCCGATAGTCCGGAGTCCGATCGAGAGGCTCGGTTGCCGAGACCGTTGGCGAGCTCGACCGAATCGGCCTTCATCTTCAGGATCTCCTCATCCGGCCCGGTGATCGGTATCCCCCCAAGAAACGTTCCGATACGCGCGGCATCGCAGTCGGTCACCGCATCGGGACGCCTGCCACGGCTGAGCAAGGCCTCGATGACGACGCGGGCATGGCCACCGGCACAGAGCACGATCAGGCTCATGGCTCCAGCGCCTCATTGGCGGCATAATCGCGATCGGCCTTCTTGCCCAGATAGGCCCAGTATTCAATGGGGGATATTCCATCTCCGGGCCGCTTGACGCCGAGATTGTTTTCCGAGAACCGCTCGCCGCTGCGAATGGCGGTGGTCGCAACCAGGCTTCTGCGCGCCACCGATCGGTTGGCGATTTCTTCCGGTGCCGGAACCTTGCGGCCGTCGCCGAGCGCGAGCTCGACGTCGCGGATCGATGCGATCATTGCGGCCAGTTCGTTCGGTTCGATCGAGGCGCGGTGGTCCGGCCCGGGCAGCGCGCGGTCGAGGGTCAAATGCTTTTCGATCACCGTCGCGCCAAGCGCCACGGCGGCGGCCGCGATATGGATACCGCGGCTATGATCGGAGAAACCAATAGGAAGACCAAAGGCGTTGCTCAGCGTCGCCATGGCACGAAGGTTGATCGAATGCGGATCGGCCGGGTACTCCGTCGTACAATGCAGCAGCGTCACCTTGCTGCGCAATTCCGTCCAGGTCTCGCGAGCTAGCAGGATGTCAGAGAAACCGGCAAGCGTCGGCTGCACCGTCGCCTCGCGCAGATAACCGAACGCGATCACGCCAAGCGCCTGCTCGACCTCTGCCAGGGTCGCCATTCCTGTCGACAGGATGATCGGCAAACGAAACCGCGCAAGGTGCAGCAGCAGCGGCGCGTTGGTCAGGTCGCCGGAGCCGACCTTCAGGGTGGAGACACCGATGCGCTTGACGAGATGCGTGGCGCTGTCGGCGTCGAACGGCGTCGACATATAAATGATATTGGCTTTGGTGCAGGCAGCGGCGATGCGCTGCTCGTCATCTTCGCTCAGTTCGAGCGCACGCAGCATCTCGAGCTGGGATTGCGTGGCGCCGGTCGTGGCCTGCTGGTAGCTCGCCTTGGCTGCGCCGGCAGTAGCAAGCTTGTCGGCGCGGAACGACTGGAATTTGACGACATCGGCGCCGGCCCGCGCCGCGGCCTCGACCAGCGCGAGCGCGCGGGCGCAATCGCCATTGTGGTTAACGCCCGCCTCGGCAATGATCGTGGTTCGGCGATGCATGCGCGTATCGTCGCTGCCCGGTCCGGGCGATCAAAATCGCCCTCTAAATCAGGCGGTTGTCTTAGTCGAGTACACTGGTAAAAGCAACGCAAGCGGGCACGTTTCACAGATTATGGCGGTGGGAATTACCGGGGCAAATGGCTGATACGGCGGAGATATTGTTCCTGCTGGTAGGACGCGGCGGATCGAAGGGTCTGCCGGGAAAGAACCTGCGCGAGATCGGCGGTCTCAGCCTGATCGGATACAAGGCGAGATCGGCACTGCAATCGCGTTATTGTTCGCGGCTGATCGTCTCCAGCGATAGTCCGCAGATCCGGAACGAAGCGGCCGGCCACGGCGCCGAGGTGTTGTTTGAACGTCCCGCCGAACTCGCAACCGATACCGCTTCCTCCAACGACGTGGTGCTTCACGCCATGGATTGGATCGAGGCCAATGAGGGGCGCCGTTACGACGCCATCATGCTGCTGGAGCCGTCGTCGCCATTCGCCCGTCCCGAGCATTTCGACGAGGCGATCGATCTCTTCAGGACACGCAACGCCAGCCTCGTGGTCGGGATGCGCGAGACGGAAGTGTCGTCGGTCTTCGTCGGGCCGCTTGGCAAGGATGGTTCGATCGGCACGATCGTCGACAAGATGCTGACGACGCCGGCGCAGCGGCGGCAGGACCAGCCGCTTGAAGTGACGATGAATGGTGCGCTGTATCTGATCGGATGGGACGCCATGCGCAAGCATGGGAAAATCTATTCTGATCCGGCCGCAAGCTACGGCATCCTGATGGACCGCCTGCATTCGATCGAAATCGAGAGCGCGGCCGATCTCGCTTATGCCTCCTACGTCATCGAGCACGGGATGCTCGACGCCTCGCCCTGGCAGGCACGAACATGACATCAGCGCCCCGCCGCATCGCCGTGGTGACGGGGTCGCGGGCCGACTACGGCTTGCTGCAGGGCATCCTGGCCCGGCTGCAGAAGATGGATGACATCGATCTGCAGGTCATCGCCTGCGGCATGCATCTGATGCCAAGATTCGGCGAGACCTGGCGCGCCATCGAAGCCGACGGCTTTCCGATCGCGGCAAAGATTGATCTCGGGCTTGACGATGACCGCGCCGAAACGGTCGCGCGCGGCACCGGGATCGGCATTACGGGCTTTGCCGAAGTGCTGCCGCGATTGACGCCCGATCTGGTCGTGGTCCTCGGCGATCGCTTCGAGATCCTGGCGGCGGCGGTGGCTGCGACATTACTGAATATCCCCCTCGCGCATATCCATGGCGGCGAGGTCACCGAAGGCGCCTTCGACGACGCGATCCGGCACGCCATCACCAAGATGGCCTGCGTGCATTTCGTTGCCGCCGAGTCCTATCGGCGGCGCGTCATCCAGATGGGAGAGAATCCGGAATTCGTCTTCAACGTTGGCGCACCCGGGCTCGACGCGGCTACTGCTGCGCCTGCGACCAGCCAGCCCGAATTGTTCAGGGCGCTTGGGATCAGCGGGCCGGAACGATTCCTGCTCGCGACCCTGCATCCGACGACCGCACGGCCCGAAGCCGATGCCGCGACGATCGAAGCCCTGTTGGGGGCGCTGGCGCAGATCGAGGACCGCACCATCGTCTTCACCGGCGTCAATGCCGATCCCGGATATCGGATCATCGACGATGCGATCCGGGCGTTCGTGGCTGCGCGGCCTGACCGCGCGCATCTGTTCGCGTCGCTCGGCAGCGAGCGCTATTGGGCGGCGCTGCGGCTGGCCGATGCGGTGGTGGGCAATTCATCAAGCGGCATATTGGAGGCGCCGGCGGTCGGAACTCCCTCCGTGAACATCGGCGACCGCCAGCTCGGCCGGCTGCGCGCGCCGTCGATCATCGATTGTCCCGTGGACCAGGCAGCTATTCTGGCGGCGCTGCAAGGCATCCTTGGGGGCCGGTTCCAGCCGGACATGTCGAACGAGCCGCCCTACGGCCGCGGCGGCGCATCGGAAAAGATCGCGGGAACCCTGCGGAAGATCGACCTCAAGCGCGCTTTCCCGAAGCATTTCCACGACTTGGCGGTCCCGCTGGATCAGCCGTAAGCGGGGCCTCCGGAGGCCCTGCTTTGTTTGCTTTATTTGCTTGAACGAGGCCGCAGGTTGTATAGGTCGGACGGCTGGAAGCCGCGGTACGATGTCCTGGGGATCTGAGCATGACGACAATAGACTCAATGTCCGGTGCGGCCGCGTCCGACATAGCAACCGGCACGCGAGCAGCCAACATCCAGGCGCTGCCCATTCCTCCCTATCGCGGCACTTCCCTGCCCGAAATCGAGTACGACGCCCATCCCGCCTATGGCGGCGTGTTTCCCAAGGCAACCTTGCGCGAGCGGATTCATGCACTTAGCGTTTTCCTGCGCACCTTGGCATTCGTCACCATCCGCCGCATCGTCGATTACGACAACATGCCGCTGCTGACCAAGGAAGCCGGCTTTAGCGGACTGAATTTCGCAACGGCGCTGCGCTACATCTCGATGTACGGGCGCATCCGCGCCAGCCGGATGATCGGCACGCTCACCGGCGCGCGCCGTCCTGCGAAGCCGGCGAACCCTGCGCTTCTGAACCAGATCAAGTCCGACGGCATCGTATGCCTGACACTCTCGCCCGACGAGATCGGGCAGCTTCGCGCCGTGACTGATCCGGGATTTGCCAGGCTCGACCAGCGTCGCGCCGGCATCCCGCTCGACAAGCGGAAGTTCGACGACAACGTCTATTGGTGCACGCGCTCGTCCGACCCGCAGGCGTTCGCAACCGTTGAAAACATCTTCAACCGCTACGGCATCATCGAAGCGGCAAGCGCCTATCTCGGCCGCCCGGTCGGGGTGAAGCACGTCAACGCGCAAATCAACGACGACGGCTATACGTTCTGGAAGCGCGTATTCCCGGACACCCAATTGGCCGATCCCTGGGGCAGTTACCTGCACATCGACGCTACTTACGGCATGCTGAAATGCGCGATCTATATCCATGACATCGGCCCCGACGGCGGCCCGTTCTGCTACGTCCGCGGCAGTCAGAACGCCAAAATCGGCTGGTTCGAGGGCATGATCCGGCGCACCAACGACTTCAGCGGCTTCTCCAGCCGCAAACCCGAGGCGCGCAAAAAATTCATGGCGCTGCCGGCGTTCCTGCGGAAGAAGGCGGATTTCGGCGGCGACTTGCAGGATGATTCCGCCAACGTCCAACGCCTGCGCGAGGGACATTTCAGCGCGACGTCGAATTACGGGAATTGCATCCTGTTCGACGGCAACGGAATGCATCGCGGCGGAATGGTCAACAAGGGCGAGCGCCGCTGCGTCTTCATCCTGCTCGCCGAGATCTGAGGCGATTGCGTTCGCCGATGCCGGCAGGCTAAACGCCAGTCAGTTGTTGGCGCGGAGCTTGCTCGACGTCTTGAGGTAGTCCGCCAGTTGGTCGGGATTGAAATAGGCCACCTGTCTGCGCAAGGCGCTGTCCTTGCGGACGAAGGCGAGATCGATCTGCGCCAGCGCGCCATCCAGTGCGCGCATGTGTCCTTCCAGCACGTCATAGACCGCAAACCCCGCCTCGTCGCAGAAGCGCACCACATCGGCGAATTGGGGAATGCCATGCCGCATCGGCATCATCGTGGTCTCCAGGATCAACAGATCGATTTCGCTGATTCGGCTGCCCAATCCCTTCAGCACTTCGAGCTCGGCACCTTGCGTGTCGACTTTGAGAAAAACCGGATGTTCCAGATTTTCCGGCAGCAGCGAATCCAGCCTTCGCATCGGCGTCGGCCTGGCTTCGCCGTCGAGTACCTTGCCCTCGACCTGCGAGAACAGGCTGGACCCGGAAATATCGTCGTGAACGTTGAAGGTGACTTCCCCGTTCTCCGCGCCCGCGGCGACCAAAAAATATTCCGCATTGAGCCGCTGCTTCAGCTTTTCCAGAACCGGACGGCACTCCGTCACCGGCTCGACCAGGAAATATCGGGCGCGCGGAAACGCTTCGTAGATCGGCGACGTGCCGAACGCAATTCCGACATCGATCACAGTGCGAACCTCGAACCCGAGCGATTTGAGGTGCTTGAAGAACAGGCCGAAGTTCCGGACCGGCGCATTGGTCCGCAACAACCGAAGACCGATGGTCTCCAGGACACCATTGACGGCCTGGAACGCGGCTGAGACGAGTGCCCTCATGAAGCTCCACGCGCACGCTCAAGCGTTCCAGTCAGACCTTGTCCAAAACGGGCGCTGCAATTTGCAATTGATTGTTTGGCTTGGTAAATCACCCGGACAGGCTGGTCAAGCGACCGCTTTTTCATCGAAGACAGCGAACTCAGCATGAAAGTTCTCGTGACCGGTAGCTCTGGCTTCATCGGTCAGGCGCTGGTGCGCCGGCTGCGGGCTGAAGGGTTTGAAGTCGCGGGGCTCGATAAGGGCCCCGGCGCAACGACCGCCTATGTGTGCGACATCATGGATGCCGGACGACTCAATCAAGCCGTGCAGGAATTTTCGCCGGATGGGCTGGTCCATCTGGCCGCGCGCATCGACCTCGATGAAAAAACCGATCTCGCAGGCTACGCCGCCAACATCGAGGGCGTGCAAAACATGATGGCCGCTGTCCGGCTGACGCCGTCGATCCGGCGGGCGATCTGGACGTCGTCGCAGCTTGTGTGCCGGGTCGGCTATGTCCCGCGTCACGACACCGACTACAAGGCCGACACTCTCTACGGCCAGAGCAAAGTCCGCACCGAGCAGATCGTTCGTGAGCAAGACGGTGCAGGACGCGAATGGTGCCTGGTCCGCCCGACGACGGTCTGGGGGCCGGGCATGAGCGCGCATTACCAGCGATTTCTTCGCATGATCGAGCGCGGCTATTATTTTCACGTCGGCAGCCGCCCGCTATGGAAATCCTACAGCTATATCGAGAACATCGCTTTTCAGTATTTGCGGCTGCTCGAGGCGCCAGCGGATCTCATTCATCGCAAGACGTTTTATCTGGCCGATTACGAACCGATCGATCTGCTCGCCTGGAGCGATGCATTCCAGCGCGCATTCCAGTCGCGTCCGATCCCACATGTGCCGCTCGGCATCGCCCGCGTGCTGGCCGGGTGCGGCGACGCCGTCAACGCCATCGGCTTGAGCAAGTTTCCGTTCAATTCGTTCCGGCTCAATAACGTGCTAACGCAATATCAATTCGACCTCAAGCCGACAGAAGCGGTCTGCGGACCGCTGCCATACAATATGGAACAAGGCGTCAAAGAAACCGCGGCGTGGCTCCGCGCCATTCCAACGCGCGCCGCAGCCTAACTCACCGAACGTCCCAGTTGCAATTCACGGGACGTCGGCCGGGACTGCCCTCGCAAGCGCATGAGATCGATCGCCGCTCCCGTGATGATCATCGAGAACAGCACAAGCGCCGAGTTCGCAACACCCAGAGGACCCTGGACAGGGCTAAGAAGAATGCTGGCTAAAATGAAAACCAGCAGCAGAGGCGGCGTCGCCAAGCTGGAACGCCGGGCGCCGGCAGCACTCCAGCCCGCCATAAATCCCCATGTCAGGATATAGATGACCGCGCCGGCGATGCCAAAATCGATATAGGCTGCTGCCCAGACCGTCGGGAAAAACCCATGGATTTCCGCCGACGTGAGCTGCGCTTCCATGTCGGCGAGCCGCTGATCTTGAGGATGGAACACACGAAGAATCGGCGAGAGAATACCTATTTCGTAGACGCCCCAGTTCGGCGAAAACTGCTCGCGCGCATGCCAGGTCATATCAACAGCGCGAACGCCATGGGTTAGATAAAAATATGTGCTCAGGACGATCATGGCGGAGTTCGGCGGAAGGTAGCCGGAGTTCATCGCCGACAGGACATAGGAACGCGGCTTTACGTTCCACGATTGTTGCATCATGTGCAGCAGAGCATCTGCCGAAGCCGCCTGCGGCGCAGTCGGTGGCGCCGCCGTCTCGCTTGCCATTTTGCTCGCCTCGGCGATCATCTTGCTCACCTCGGTCGCCGGCATCGAAGCAGGAGGCCGCGGTTCGTCGCGGGCCGCATCTTGCGTCTTCAGTTCCGGTTCGTGTCCCACATCGGCCCGTTTCTCGTTGCGCTTGATCTTTCTTTGCTCCAGTTCCTGGATCACTCCGCTCATCTGGACGCAGAAATTCGACCTCCGCGACCATATCGCGCTGGAATAGATTGCGAACAGGAGGATAACAATAGCCGTCTTGAGCAGGAGATGGTGCCCGCGGGGCAAAAGTGACCGTCCCTGGGTGATACGCACCAGCACGACCGAAACGATCAGAACGAGAATGAACAGGATCGGCATGCGTCCGGAATACAGCAACGCATAGCCGACGGGAGAAACGATCGATATCTGCGCGGCAATCGCTGCCCACCGCCTGATCTCTTCACCTTTCAGAAGGAACAACGCCAACGACGCAAAGCCAAAGGAAAAAGTGAGATAGCCGACGTAGAGCAAGGGTGTTCGCCGGATCTCGATAAAGTCGACCAATCCAGGCGCGCAACGCAACAGTTCCGCATATCCACTGTTACTGACGCCGCTGAGTACCAGCCGGTCGAGCGCCATCAAGGCGATCCCACCGACACCGAACAATGACGTTGCGATGACGACGCTGTTCAGGTTCCGGAGCGATGGTGCAGGCACCCTCGCCTGAGACTTGAACCAGTTTCCAAAACACCACGCCCCGCCACCGTATCCGAGAATGAACAAGGAAACGCCGACGCCAACCAGCATCAGTACGGCCGACGACGGCTGCCCCGGATAATCAATCGGCCCGGTCGCAACGCAAATCAATAGCGCGCACCAGACAACGACGATAAGAATCGCCGGTGACGAGAGGCCGTTAGCTAACCTTGAAAACTGCTGCATTGTGATGTTCAAAAATGAGTCGATAACCCGTGGTTGTGTAGCAAGGCCATCCTGGCTCCGCAATGACAGGGCTGCCCCCGTCACGGTTCACGGATAGAACGCATCTGGATCAGTGGGAAGACAGACGGTTGCCGTTGCGCCGGGTTCCCGCCGATCTTCGCGCAGCTTGGCCAGGGCCAAAAAGGCCAGCGAGAAAAACAAAACGGCGCTGGCGACGCCGCCGGTCAGGGCCGCGCCGTAAATTCCAAGAACCGGAATCAGCAGGACATTGAGCAGCATCGAGATCAATGCCGCGCCGAGATTGCAGAGCAGCAGGTAAGTGTCTGCTCGCGCGGCATAGAGGGCGTATGAAGGAACGTCGGCCAGAATGCGCAGGAAAATTCCCGGCAGCATGGCATAGAATACCGGGATGCCCGATACGTAGACAGACAAGCCAAGCATGGTGAGCATCGGCCCCATGACCACACCCGAAATGATCGTGGTTCCCAGCGCAAGCCCCAGCAACGACCAGAAAAAGGAGCGAAGCGCCGCTCGATAGGCCTCCGCACTGGCCGCATATCCGGCAATGACCTTCGGCAGGAATTGGTGCGACACCGATCCGCCGAGTGACAGCAGGCCGATCAGGACCGTCGAGTAGAAAGTGTAGATGCCCAGCGCCTCGCGCCCGACAAACCTGTCAATGACGAAGCGGTCGACATAGGAAATGATCAGCGCACCGGCCGCCGTCAGCATGAAGGGACGCGCGGTACGCAGGCCCGCGAGGATTGCCTTCCAATTCGGACGGTAACCTTTCAGTTCCCGCCAGGGCAGGCCCGCCAGCGAGAGCGCGGAAAAGGCGATCCCAAGAATGCCGCCGAGCGCCCACCAGGCCAGCACCGTCTCAAGCGTACGCGCCGATGGCGTCATGAACATAAGAACGCCCATCGCATAGACCCAAATGCCGCCGCGCAGGAACACGCCGATATAGGCGCGAACCGGACGCTCGGTGATGATCAAGATGCGTGTCGCTTCGAGTGAAATGTGCTCCGTGATCAGAATGAGCAGGAACCACGGCGCAAGCCGCGGCGGAAACAGATCTGCCAGAACGGCCGCGAGGACAAGAACGCCAACGATGAGCAACGCCGTTACAGCCAGCACCATCTGATCGGCAATAATCCGGGCTCGCCTCACGGGCGTGGCCGGAACCATTTCCCGCAGCGTATATGAATAGAATTCGAGCCCGACCGCAAGCAGCGCGAAGGCCAGCGCGGCGGTCAGAAGACCGTATTCCCCCATCTCGGCGGGCGACAGCATCCGCGCAAGCAGCAGTGACAGCAGAAAACGGCTTGCCAGCGTCAGGACCCGCAGGATGAAGGCTGCAGCCGTGCCGGCGACCGCGGGCCGCTTCAGGAAATCAAGCAGACGAGCCCGCATCGCGCCATTCCTGTAAGCTCACCATAGGGGTCAAATGAATTGCGAGCAGAGCAAGACACTATGCAGCGTTTTTGCGAGATTTCAAAAACCTCGGCAGATACACATTCAACGAACGCGCCAGCGGTTCAACGGCTTGCCGCGCAGCCTGGTTCTCGGGATCAAACTTGCGCCAGCCGAAATAGTCGCCCTCGACACTGACTGCCGCCAGATGTCTCACGATCTCGCGAAGGGCCGTCGTGATATCCTTCGGCGGCCGCCAGCACCTGAGCTTCTCGGCGAGGCCGTCGATTTCCTCGACGCTGCGGACATGCAGAAAGTGCTTTTCCGTCGCATAGTATGGATCGGTGGCAACGGAGCAAAGTCCCGCGAGCGCGGCCTGAAAGCCGATCGTCCCGGTGAATGTGACCGAAACCGCGCATTTTCCAATCAGCAGATTGGCCGGCACGTCATAAGGCACCAGCGTGACGAGGGGCAGCTTTGACAGGCGTTCGAACAGTTCGCGCTGGCGAAACCCGAACTGCAACGGATGATCCTTGACGAAGATGCGGTAGCCTGCCGCGCCAAGCACCTCGCAGTACCGCACCACCACATCGTCATGCGCCAGCATGTCCGGAGACTTCAACCAGTAGTCCATAGAAGCTTCCGGAAAAAGCTGCAGCCCCAGGAACACACGCCGCTCGCGCGGCACTTCGTCAAGCCGGGATTGCCAATTCCGGTCGAGGAGCCCGAGCACGGTGACATCGCCCGGCCGCACCTTGTGCTTCAGCCGTTTCAGCGCATCCATGTAATGGATGTTGAACCGATCGCGCTTGAGGAAGCGCCATGCGTTGAAGAACGCGCCGCGCAGGGCATAGTAGCCGAATATTCGCCAGAACCGCCAGGTCGAAAACCTCCCGGCGTCTCGCACATAGACCGGTGCAAAGTCCGCCTTGCACAACACCTGTACCGCGGCCTCGACCTCGTCGTCCGAAGGCTCGCGGAGCCAGACCGGACGCCCACGGCGCATCAACATGATTTCATCAGGAATGATCGAGGTGGTCATCTCCAGGAAATCGATGCCACGCCTGCGTGCCGTTCGCTCCATGACGTCCATGACATAGCGATCGATGGTGAACGTCATCACAAGGTCCGGGTCCAACTCATCGAAGGCACGCTCGATGGCCTGCGTCATGCTTCCGATCATCCGCAGCGCAAGAGTGCGGTCGATGCTGCGAAGCACCCGGCAGCGCAGGATGATATCGGTGCATCCGTCATCGCCGAAGCGGGCGGTCGCGGCCTCAGCTGCATCGCCCTTGCGCATGAAACGATAGAAATCGTCGACCAGCGATCGGTCGCCGTCCCCACGCAGATCGCTCAGCACGGTGACGTCAGCAAAATCGATCCGCGAAGCGAGATATCGCCACCACGGCGTTGTGCTGTGAATCGTAAAGAAGACAAGGCGGGGCATCAATTTTTGTTCGCGGCCGTTTGCTCGCTGGCGGCCAGAAACGGACTGCTGGGAAGATTGATGCAGCGCGCGTACATATCTTCCGCACCCCCCAATCGCGAACGCGGGCAATTCAGATACATTGGCAGCATGTGCATCGGCGTCCAGAGGGGCCTCGCATGAACGCCATTGGCATGCAGCGCTGCAAGCAGCCGGTCGCGTTCAGCGGCGTATTCATGGTCGAGAACCAGCGTATTGAGCCAGTAATTGCTTCGCGCCCCCTGCGGTTCGCGGTAGATGCTGGCGTTGGCAAAGCCGCTGAATACTTCCAGGTAGCGCTCGGCCAGCTCGCGCTTGGCCTCGACCATGGCCGATAGCCGTTCCATCTGCCCGCAGCCGAGCGCCGCGTTGATGTTCGGAAGCCGGTAGTTGTAGGCGATTTCGTCGTGATCGAACGACCATGCATGCGACTTCTTGGCGGTGCTGGTGAAATGCCGCGCGTGGCGGGCATGCTCGTCGTCATTGGTCAGGATCATGCCGCCGCCGCCGGTGGTGATGACCTTGTTGCCGTTGAAGCTCAGCACCGCGGAATGGGCGAACGTGCCGCAGGCCTGCCCTTGCCAGGTCGAGCCAAGCGACTCCGTCGCGTCCTCGACCATTACAAGGCCGTATTTCGCCGCGATCGCGAGCAACGGCGCCATATCGACCGGGTGCCCAAAGATGTGGACGGGAATGATGGCGCGAAGCCGCCGCCCGGTTTGCTTGTTCACCAGCACGCCACCTCGGCGAACCGATATCTGCTCGAGATGCGCATCCAGCGCGGCCGGATCGATGCCCAGCGTATCCCAGGTCGAATCGACAAAATGCGGGACGGCCCTGGCGTGGCTGACAGCGTTCGCGGTCGCGACGAAGGTGATTGCCGGCAAGATCACCTCGTCGTCCGGTTCGACGCCCTCCAGCAGCAGCGCGGCATGCAGCGCCGTGGTGCCGTTGACGGTTGCGATCGCGTGACGGGCGCCGGTTGCGGCAGCCACCATCTGCTCGAACCGGGTCACGTATTTTCCGGCCGACGATACCCAGTTGGTATCAATGCAATCGAGAACAAGTTCGCGCTCGCGCGCGCCCAGCCGCGGTTCATGAAGCGCCACCGGGCGGGTTGCGGCAGCCAGCACAGTGTCGACCGCATCGACGATAGCGCGCACATCCAGTTCGGCGTGACTTTTGGATGCCGCAGAAGAAGTGCTCATCGCGCTCACAGCGTATAGCTATCCGCGCGGTAGCGCGAAAGATTTTCGTCTCTGGCGAACCAGGCGATGGTCTGCTCGAGGCCTTTGCGCAGCCCCTCGATGCCGCCGAAGCGCGGCGACCAGCCGAGCAGTTTCTCCGCCTTGGCGTTGCTGGCCCACAGCCGGTCTACCTCGCTGCGCTCGGGCCGCAGCCGGACCGTGTCCTGCTCGATCTCGATCTTGGCGTTCATGAGTTGCGCGATCGCCTGCGCGGCGTCGCCGATCGAGATCTCGAACCCGCTGCCGATATTGATGACCTCGCCGATGCCGGCCTTCGTCTCCAGTGCAGCGAGGAAACCGCCGACGGTATCGGCCACGAAATTGAAGTCGCGGGTGGGATGGATGCTGCCGAGCTTGACGGTCGGCTTGGCTGCCGCGATCTGCGTGATGATGGTTGGGATGACCGCGCGCGCGGATTGCCGGGGACCGTAGGTGTTGAACGGCCGGATCACAGTCACCGGCGTACCGAACGAGCGCTCGAACGACAGCGCCAGTTGGTCGGCGCCGATCTTGCTGGCGGAGTAAGGCGACTGTCCTTGCAGCCTGTGCTCTTCGGTAATCGGCGCGAACTGCGCAGTGCCATAGACTTCGCTGGTGGAAGTATGAACCACGTGGGAGATATCCCAGTCCCGCGCCGCCTGCAGGACGTTGAGCGTGCCGCGGATATTGGTTTCGACGTAGGTATCCGGCGAATGGTACGAATAGGGGATGGCGATCAGGGCGGCGAGATGAAAGACCGCATCGCACCCCTTCATGGCGGTCCGCACCCCATTGGGATCGCGAATGTCGCCCGCGAACATTTCGACCTGGTTCCGAATCTCCGGTGGAGATGAATCCAGCCACCCGTACGAGCCCGCGCTGTTGTAATGCACGAACGCGCGGACGGCGAAATTTCGGCGGACCAGTTCTTCCGTAAGGTGCGATCCAATAAATCCGGCGGCACCGGTGACCAGTATTTTTCGCAAGGTTCCCGTTTCCCTTCGGCTTGCCACGCAGCTTGGCGCAGCATGGTCGCTTCTAAACAGTACCGGGCCGGGAAACCAGATCGAATGCGGCAAAAAACACAGGTCACATCCGATTTCACATCGGCAGGCCCCGCAATTCGTCGCCCAAACGATTGATAATACTAGATTTTTTAGAAATTGCGGACCAGATCCATCACGGTCTGCTGCTGATCCCGCGTAATCTCCGCGAACATCGGCAGCGACAGTATCGTGCCCTGCTGACGATGAGCATTGGGGAATTGCTTGGGCCGGTGACCGAAACGGCTATAGGCGGCGAGAAACGGCAATGCGGTCGGGTAGTTGATCGCGGTCTGCACGCCGTTGGCGCCAAGATGCGCCGCCAGCGCATCGCGCCGCGGATGCTGGATCGTGTAGAGGTGGTAGACGTGCGTGCGGTCGGCCCCGACCTCGGGCACGACGACATCTTCGACCTGATTGAGGCCGGCGTCATAAACCTTCGCCGCCTGCTGGCGCGCCAAGGTCCAGTCTGGCAGATGCGGCAGCTTGGCTGAGAGGATCGCGGCCTGCATGCCGTCGAGCCGGCTGTTGATGCCCTCGATCTGGTGCTGATGCTTGGTGAGGCCGCCGTGGCGCGCGAGCATGGTCATGTGTTCGGCCAGCGCATCGTCGTTGGTGACGACCGCGCCGGCATCGCCCATCGCGCCCAAATTCTTGCCGGGATAGAACGAATAGGTTGCCGCCTGGCCAAAGGTGCCGACCTGCCGGCCCTTGTAGCGCGCCAGATGGGCCTGCGCGCAATCCTCCACCACCCAGAGCTTGTGCTTGCGTGCGATCGCCATGATCGCATCCATGTCCGCCGGCTGTCCGTACAGATGCACGGGAACGATGCCGACCGTGCGCGGGGTGATCGCGGCCTCGATCGCCGCCGGATCGATGGTGAAGGTCGAGCCGTCGGTGTCGCAAAATACCACGGTGGCGCCGGCATGCGTGATCATCGCCGAGGTGCTGATCCATGAATGCGCCGTGGTGATGACCTCGTCGCCCGGCGCGACGTCCAGCGCGGCCATGGCGAGATAGAGCGCATCGGTCCCGTTGGCGCATGACACGCAGTGCTTGATATCCACGGCGGCGGCAAATTCACGCTCGAACGCATCGACATAAGGACCGCGGATGAACGCATTGTCGCGAATGACGGATGCGATCGCGGTATCGACCTCGTCCTTGATGGTACGATACTGAAGCTGCAAATCCGCGAAGGGTACCGGCATTCGTCGTCGTCCTTATTTCTGCTGGTCGAGCCGGCGCGCTGGATTGCCCGCATACATGCCGGCGACGGTGATGTCCTTGGTTACGACCGCCCCTGCCCCGATGACCACGCCATCGGCGATACGGACCGGCATGATCGTGGCGTTGGAACCGATCGAGACCCGGTTGCCGATGATGGTCTCGCGCCACAGTTCCTTGCGTCCGCGGGCCGGACCGCCGGTCGAGAACGTGTCGTTGATGAAGACGGCGCCATGGCCGATAAAGCAGTCCTCGCCGATCGTCACCAGTTCACAGATGAATGCGTGCGACTGCACGCGGGTGCGGGCACCGATGCTGACACCATTCTGGATCTCGGTGAAAGGTCCGATAAAGCAATCGTCGCCGATGCTGCAGCCGTAGAGATTGCACGGCTCCACGATCCTGACCCGCGCCCCGAACGCGACGTCGCGCACGCCGGCATGGTGGATCTCCGGCTGGTTCACGATGCGACACCGAGCCGGCTCAGCCGCGGCGTGAACCGCAGCGGGACCTCCGCGCCAGTCTCGATCGACTCATAGAGCGCGGAGATCAGCTCCAGGCTCTTGCGGCCTTCGAGGCCGTCGACCAGGGCTGCACGCTGATGAACCAGGCAATCGACCACGTGCTGGTAGTAGGCCTGATGGCCGAAGCCGTAAACGTTCGGCGGATTGACGGAAAATTTCTCGACCACATCCTTGTCCGACGCGAGTTCGTCGACAAACCGCCAGTGCCTGATCTGGTTGACGGCAAAGCCCGCGATTTCCACCGTGCCCTTTTCGCCGAGAATCGAGAGCGATCCTTCCAGGTCGGTGGGACGCGCCGCCGTGGTGGCCTCGATGATCCCCAAGGCCCCATTGCGAAATTTCAGCGTTGCAACCGCGGTGTCTTCGGTCTCGATCTTGGCCAGCGCGGTGATCGCGCGGGCATGAACGCTGACGACATCGCCGAAAAACCATTCGAGCATGTCGACATGGTGGCTGGCCTGGTTGGTGAGCACGCCGCCGTCATAGGCCCACGTGCCGCGCCAATCATCCTGGTCGTAATAATGCTGGTCCCGGCACCAGCGCACCCGCACCGTGCCCAGAATCAGCCGGCCGAACCGGCCGGCATCCAGCGCTTCGCGCGCCTTGACGACGGGAACGTTGAAGCGGTTTTGCTTGACGATGAACAACTTGACGCCAGCTTCGTCGCAGGCACGGATCATGTCGTCGGCATCCTGAAGCCGGAGCGCCATCGGCTTTTCGACGACGACATGCTTTCCCGCCTTGGCGCAGGCGATGACATGCTCGGGATGCATTCCGCTCGGCGTCAGGACAGCGACGGCGTCGATGTCCTTCCGGGCGAGAAAATCGTCGATGTCATACAGCCCGGGAACCCCAAATTTCGATGCGATGGCGTCGGCCCTCGCGCGAATCGGATCGCAGACCGCAACGAGACGGGCTCCGTCGATATGATTGCCGCCCAACAATTCGGAATGACGCTTCGCGATGCGTCCGCATCCGAGCAAGCCAAATCTGATCACGACAACTCCCTCGATGGCGGCGGCCAGCCTCGCACGTCATTTGGCCGGATACCGGTCAGGCAGAGTTCTATATTAATTTAAGGCCCTGTAAATCAAGGCATTCCTGCCCCGGCCGGTGCGACCGGCCCGGATGATACGCGAGCCCTGACCGAGCCGCGGAGATGCCGTCGCGCGACGCAGCACCTCATCGTTAAACCCTTGATTGCTCAGAGGTGATTCGCCTGATTAGTCCGTCCGTCGCTCTTGAGCGTGGGGCCGTTCGCCTTCGTTATCAGCCGCTCGGTCCACGAGAACGCGGACGAAAGCTGCCTGGTTGGGCGCATGTCTTCGACTTGCGGAACCTTCGGGTGAGATGCATTAGAGGCAACGCTTTCGAGCCATGGCGCAGATGAATGGCCTGACCGAACAATCCGTATGGCAGCTCGAAGCTCGCCGGTCAGATCGCGATTCGCGCGCCAGGCGCTTCGTTCACAATGCCGCGTGCGGTCATGATCTACGGCGACGGCGAAAAGGAAATCTAGCTACCGTGCGCCGGATCTCCCGCCTGCCGCTGCCACTGCCGTTCGGAGCGTCCCGGCGATCCGTACTTTTCGAATTTCGACGCAACCGTTGGAATGACGCTGACCAATTGCCGCGCGCGCCGCGGACGTTCGTCGTATCGGGTCCGACGCCGCCGACGATCGCCCGCATCGCACGTTATCGCGTCGGCCGCGGCAGACCGTCCTAGCTCATGCCGGTGCCCGAAAGATACCTTGAACTGCTTTTCAAGGCTGTCGGCCTGGGCGCGATCTGGGAACGCATCGGGCGCCCCCTGATAGCCAATCCTGCCAGGTTCCTCGCGATCGGCTGGGCCCCATCCGACCCGCCTCCAGTCCACACACGACCGCTTCAGAGGGCGCGAAGCAAAGAAATCCCGGCCTGAGTGAATATCTCGATCGGTCCAGCGGGGCCTTGCCGCCTTCACGCCCCGATTCCCGATTGTACGAGCCAGACAATTGAGTTACCGAGCTTAGGAACGTAACCAAGCTTGAGTGAGCGCGAGAATTATGGCCGGCCGCCACCCGTTACGTGAAGAGCAAATCAAACTGATAATCCTGATCTGCTTTCACATTATCGGCTGCTGCATTTCCCTTGCTTTCATCGCGCGGATCTATCCGGAGTTTTTTATTTTCTTTCGCCCGGCCGAGCTGCCCGGCGTCATCGCCATCATCGCCGCATTTGCGATCGTTTCGACGCTCTTTACATTTGCGCAATTCAGCATCGGCTATTTCATCGGCTTCTATTCCTACACGATGGCGCTCGGCTATCTCTGGTTGAACTACTTTTCGGAATTCAACTATAATCATAGGCTGGCCGGACTTTCCGCAGCGGCATCGGCCGTCGCATTTCTGTTCCCGGCGCTGTTTGTTGGTTCACCCGTCCGACAAATCTGGTCTCTCACGCCGACCGCGTTCGATCGTCTCCTGAACCTTATCCTCATGGCCGCCGCCGCGATTGTCGCGGTGGGCGCAAGCTATAATTTCAGACTTGTCGGTATCGAAGATATCTACACTTTCCGCGAGGCCCTGACATCTCCGACTGCGCTGAATTATCTGACCGGAATAACGTCCGTTGCGCTGCTGCCGTTCGCATTCGCCTGCTTTGTGGAGCGCAAATATTTCTGGCGGGCTGGAACGGTGCTCGTTCTCCTGTTGCTGTTTTATCCGGTTACGCTAAGCAAGCTCGCGCTCTTTACGCCGGTTTTTCTCGTCGGCATGGTGGTGTTGTCGAGGATTTTCGAAGCAAGGATCACGGTCATCCTGTCGCTGTTTGCACCGATGGTCGTGGGCTTGATCTTGTTTGTACTGTTTCGGGCGGAGATCATACCTTACAAGACGGCGATACCCTATTTTGGGCTGGTCAATTTCCGTATGCTCGCCATCCCGTCGCTGGCAATGGACTACTACAATGACTTTTTCGCTAGACATGACCTCACATACTTTTGCCAGATCCGGCTATTGAAGCCGTTCGTCCCCTGTCCCTACCAGGAACAACTCGGGATCGTCATATACAACGCGTTTGGAATCGGCGGGAACTTCAATGCGTCGCTGTTCGCGACCGAAGGCGTCGCTTCCGTCGGCCCGATATTCGCGCCCGTTGCGGCTTTCGCCTGCGGGCTCGTCATTGCGCTGGCGAACCGCCTATCCGCGGGCCTGCCCGCGCGCTTCATCCTGGTCTCCGGCGCCATTCTCCCGCAGACCTTTCTCAACATCCCCTTCACGACGGTCTTGCTGTCCCAGGGCGCGGCGATTTTGTTTCTGCTCTGGTACCTCGTTCCCCGCAGCGTGATTGATCAATCTCAGGGAACGCGACCTGCCCTTTCGGATTGATCGCGGATCGTCAACCGGGTATTTGCAGGTATGACGCCCCCAAAAAATGGCGGCGTTCATCCTTTCGGGGCAGCATCATGCTGCCAACCCAGGGGCTTTGATGCAGAGCGTTCTGATCACCGGCGGCGCAGGATTCATCGGCCAAAACCTGGTGCACGCCTGGCGTGCGGCGCGGCCGACCGACCGTCTGGTCGTCGTCGATGCGATGACCTACGCCGCCAACATAAGAAGTCTCGAACCGCTGATTGCGGATCGCAGCATCGGTTTCGTCAAGGGCGATATCGGCGATGCGGCGCTGATACGTCGGCTGTTTGACGAGCACCAGTTCACGCGCGTCGCTCATCTGGCCGCCGAGTCGCATGTCGACCGGTCGATTACCGACCCTGAGGCATTCCTGCAGACCAACGTGCTCGGCACGTTCACTCTGTTGCAAGCTGCGCTGGACGCTTGGCGCCCGGGCAAGATCGATACCGCCCGCTTTCTTCACGCTTCCACCGATGAAGTCTACGGCTCGCTCGGATCGACCGATCCCGCCTTTACGGAAGCCTCGCCCTACCGGCCCAACTCGCCCTATGCCGCAAGCAAGGCGGCGAGCGATCATCTCGTGCGCGCATTCGTGACCACATATGGAATGCCGGCGCTGATAACGAACTGCTCGAACAATTACGGGCCCTACCAGCATCCCGAGAAACTGATCCCGCTGATGATCATTCATGCGCTGGAAGGAAAACCGCTGCCGGTCTATGGCGACGGCTCCAATATCCGCGACTGGCTGCATGTATCGGATCATTGCGACGCGCTGATGGCCGTGATCGAGCGCGGCCGCGTCGGAGAAACCTACAATGTCGGCGGCGGCAACGAGCAGAACAACCGGGACGTCGTCAACCTGATCTGCGACGCGCTCGACCGCGCTTTCGCGGCCGAGACAAAACTCGCGGCCCGTTTTCCGTCTTGTCCGGCTGCTTCGGGAAATTCCTGCCGCACGCTGATCCGTTTCGTAACCGACCGTCCGGGCCACGATCATCGCTACGCGATCGACGCCACAAAACTTGCCGACGAACTCGGCAATCGATGCAGCGTCGGATTCGAAGCCGGACTTGAGCGCACCGTGCACTGGTATCTCGACCAAGAAAACTGGTGGCGCGACGTGACCAGCGGCACCTACAAGGCGTGGATCGACAAGAATTACGGCTTCCGGATCGCGGTCTAAGGATTTCATGCGCATTCTCGTGCTCAACGCGGATTATCCGCGCTTCCTGGCTTGGCTCTACAAGCGCCAGCCAGGACTCGAGAACGCCCCCTATGCGATACAGATGGCGGCACGAAATGCCAGCCTGTTCGGGGTTGCTGACTTCTATTCACGGAATTTCACGGCGTTGGGCCATCCAGCCGCCGAGATCCACGTCAACAACCCATGGCTTCAGGCGGCGTGGGCGCGCGAGCATGGCATCGCGGCCGACGTGACGAAAGCGCCGGGCGATGCCGCGTCACAGGCCCTTCCGGCGTGGCTGCAGCGAGCCGTGACGCCGTTCAAGCCGCTGCTGCGGCCGCTCGCCCGCAAGGTCGGCCTGAGCCCCAGCCTCGATGCGCAGGCCGAGAAAATCCTGCTGGCCCAGATCGAGGATTTCCGGCCTGATGTGATCCTCAACCAGGATACCTTCCATGTCGACACCGGCTTGATCCGGCGCATCAAGGGTATCGGCAATCCAATCCTGATCGGCCAGGTCGGGATCGAACCGTCCCGCGGTGAGGACTGGAACGTCTACGACCTGATGATGTCGCAATTGTCATCGACGGTGAATTTTTTTCGGGGCCTTGGTGTTCGTTCGGAAGTCAATCATCTGGCGTTCGAGCCGGCGCTGCTCAATGCCTTGGCGGCCGCGCCGGCGGCGGACATTGAAGTTTCCTTCGTCGGTACGGTATCGCCCGATCACCGGCAACGCATCGCACTGCTGGAAGCCGTCGCGCGGCGCTACGATCTCAAGCTGTTTGGCAATCGCCCGCAGACGCTTCCGGCTACCTCTCCGCTTCACCGCTGCTTTCAGGGCGAAGTCTGGGGCGCGGACATGTATCAGGTGCTGAGACGCTCGCGCATCACGCTCAACTCGCATATCGACCTTGCCGGCCGGGAGGCCGGAAACATGCGATTATTCGAAGCCACCGGGGTCGGAGCTTTCCTGCTGACCGATTTCAAAGACAATCTGCATACGCTGTTCGCCCCCGACGGCGAGGTCGCCGTCTGGCGCTCCATCGACGACTGCCTCGCCGCGATTGGCCGCGCCATCGGCGATGACGAGGGTCGCGCGACGGTCGCGCGCGCCGGTCACGCCCGGACCATGACGCAGCACACCTATCGTCATCGCACCACCGAGATTCTCGGATTCGTGGATCAGTTGCGGGTGCGGCGATGAGGCTTCCCCGCATCGTCAGGCAAATCGGAAAACGGGTCGTCAAGGCCACGCCGATCCTGCGCCGCCATATTCTGCCGTCGGCCGATTATCGTGTCCTCAGCGGGCTGGAAGAAGCCCGCGGCGTCATGGCCTCCTCCAGCGGATGGCTCGCAGCGCGTACCGTCACGCGCCAGGAGCGCGCCTATCAGGGCTTGCTCGCCGCGATGAAACGGGGTGAGCCGCGGCTCGATCTCAAGGTCGCGGCGGATGCCGTCGCAGCAACCGGAATGACCCATCCCAGCCTGCTCGAAGTCGGTTGCGGCAGCGGCTACTATTCGGAGGTATTTGCCACGCTGCTTGCGGAAAACGTGCGTTACACCGGCATCGACTATTCCGACGCCATGATTGCCCGCGCCCACGCCCATTATCCGTCGGCCGCCTTCGAAGTTGGCGACGCAACCAAACTGCCTTATGCCGACGGCGCCTTCGACATCGTCTTCAACGGCGTATCGCTGATGCACATCGTCGACTATCAGGCCGCGATCCGCGAAGCCGCGCGCGTCGCGGCATATTCATGTGTTTTTCATACCGTTCCGGTGTTTCGCGATTTTCCCACGACATTCCTGAGAAAATATGCTTATGGTGCCCCTGTCGTCGAACTGATTTTCAGCAAAGAGGAACTGATGTCGATATGCCACGACTCAGGGCTAAAACTCGAACGTGAATGGGCCTGTCTTCCTTACGACGTATCTGAGATTACAGGACATCATTCGACCGCGGAAACCTACCTCTTTTCAGTTAGTCGAATTCCCCGCGCCTGATATTGGACATAACAAATTGAAGCCGGAGCGCGCTTAAGAATACATCTCGATGGGAGTTTGGGACGCTACGAAATACAAATTGTGGCGTGTCGGATAAATCGTTTCCCAAACGCGCACAAATTTGAAATGTGGTGTGAAAAAACGGCGAAGATCGTCTTTGTCTTTGAACTCGTATTCGTGAAGCAAATTGCTCTTCTTGCCCGTCTTACTTTCAGTAAGGGTATAACCGCTCAAAATTCCGTCTGTTCCGAGACGTTCGACAAGCGCAGCCATAATAGCGTCGATTTCCGCCTCGGTGAAATGCTCTATTGCGGCGTCCCACACAACGTTATCAAACGGACCTAACGGAAGTCCTTCACGGATATCCTGCTTTATGAAAGTGATGTTTGGTGCAGAATTATAGCGCTTGGCATGAGGAATCGCGTCTTCATCAAAATCAAGAGCCACAATTGACCGTGCTTTTGTCGAATAGAAATGCCGAGTGTTAAAGCCATCACCGCAACAAATCTCCAACATCCTAGAGTTTTCTTTTAGAACGAGCCGAGAAAAAACGCCGCGTTCGACCCACAGACTGTTATTTGTGGCAGCCCATTGCCAATACTGATCAAGAAAGTGATCGAACCATTCCGGTCTCGGTTTGATGCCCCATTGTACGGCGAACTGCGCGTAATGGGTCCATCCAACGAGAATGCGCATGAAACAGTTCACGCCTTTCAAAATCGACACAACAAACCGCTTCAAGAATGTCTCCAACTACAACGAAAGTTCAGCTGATATTTTTGGTTTAGTGGAACAAACACCGACCATCAAGACAAAACAGCCAAAAACTCGTCCTGGTGTGAGAGGTTTTTGCGGTACTCGCCGCTGTTCATTGACTATAAGCTACCGCGTCATCATCGCGTATCGAAGAACGAAGGCGCATAGCCCTCTCGCGCGACTTGACTTGTTCCCGAGCAATCTTCGTCGCCGATTCGGCATGTAGAACGCCATGTGCAGACGGCCTGTTCGATGCGATATTGCTCTTCGAACCCCAAATGATGATACTGCGGTTCGTGCGCGTGATAGCGGGACGGCGTCTTGCATCATAGCGGCAGCAGAATCGTCTTGACGAACGGACTGAGCACATTGTCCATCAAGGCCAGCTCCTTGAGCTGGCCGAGGCTGCTCCAATAAAACATGGTCATGTCGGTCTCGATGACGCGCTCGTCGTCAAGAAATGCGATGACGTTCTCGTTCGATTTCTGCCAGAACCGGCCGCCTTCTTCATTGTGTCCGGCGCGATAGATGATCCGGACGCCGGCTTCCGCGACGAGTACCTCGACCATCGGCGGGCTTTTTCCGGCATGCGCACGCCGGATGCTGGACCGCGTGCTTTGAATGGTCGGGCAAAGCTGCAGAATGCCGATATTTCCGGGTTCGGCCTTCGCCTGGAGCAGAAACTGGACGCCCTCCGCGGTTTCCCGCGCGACCATGCCGAGAACGCCGCCGTCCGGCTGGGTATAAATCGGCTGGTCCCATGACGCGACTTCGCGCAGCGCGCCGCTCTCGACCCGCACCCCCTCGACGCCGAAAAACTGACCGCTCTTGTGCCGCACATTGCCCTGCTCATCGCGGGACCAGCCGCGGACCTGGTCGAGTCCGATCAGGTCGGCCTTGAACTGGATCGAATTGCGCAGTTGTTCGCGCCAGGCCAGGATCGGCGCCGGGTCCTTCGACTCGATCACCCAGGATGCGGCCAGCCGCTGGCGGAACCAGTCGAGGTGCGCGCGCTCGGCCATCAGATCACGTCCTTGAGCACTTCGATCACGGTATCGACTTCCTCGTCCTTCAGATGCGGGTACATCGGCAGCGAGAAAATCCGCTGGGCCTTGCGCTCCGCCACCGGGAATTGCCCTTCGCGATAGCCGAGGTCGGCGCTGCCGCGCATAATATGGATCGGCCAGCGGTAGGAAACATTGCAGTTGATGTCGCGCTTGGCCAATCGTTCCAGCACGCCGTCGCGATCGGATGGGTGCTCGACGACGTAGACGTAATAGCTGTGACGGCTATGCGCGTTTTCACGGGGCAGCACGAGGCCGCTGCCGGCGAGGCCTTGATGATAGCGCGCCGCAATCGCGCGGCGTCGCTCGATCCAGCCGTCGACGCGCGGCAGCTTCAGCGACAGTATCGCGGCCTGCACTTCGTCGAGACGCGAATTGTAGCCGTGCCGTTCGGAATAATACTGCGCTTCCATGCCGTAGAAACGCAGGCTGCGCGCCAGGCGGGTAACCCCCTCGTCCCGGCTCATCACCATGCCGCCATCGCCGTAGGCGCCCAACACCTTGGTCGGATAAAAGGAAAATGACGAAGCGTCGCCGACGCTGCCCGACTGATGGTTTTTGTAGAGCGCACCTTGCGACTGCGCACAGTCCTCCATCACCTTCAGCCCGTGACGCTGTGCGAGCGCCATCAGCGGATCAAGATCGACGCACTGGCCGTAGAGGTGAACCGGAATGATGGCCGCGGTGCGCGGCGTGATCGCCGCCTCGACCTGGTCGACATCCATCAGGAAATCCTCGTCGCGCACATCGACAAAGACCGGCTTAGCGCCAAGCGTGCGGATCGCCGAGACCGTCGGCACCGCCGTGTTGGGCACCGTGATAACTTCGTCGCCAGCTTTCACGCCCAACGCCGCGAGTGCAATGTAGATGGCGTCGGTCCCGCTATTCACGCCGACGCCGTCGGTCACGCCCAGATAGGCCGCCATCTCACGTTCGAACTTGACGCCCTCCTGTCCCAGCACCAGCCGGCCGGAGCGGAATACCCGGTCTACCGCAGCGAGGACCTCGTCTCGCAGTTCATCGTATTCCCGCAGATAGTCCCAAACGTTGATTGGCATTATTCTCTCACGAGCCTTGTCGTACTGGTTGTTGATCCGCGAGCGCCTGCGCGATCGCAGCCCGGCATTCGGCGTCGGCCAGGAGGTCGCGATGGAACCGCTCATGGTCGCCCTCCGAAATCGCACGGGTTACTGCGTCCAGGAAGTTTGCAAAAATATCGGCGGGTTCGAAAGCCACTGCTGTCTCGACATTACGGATGCGCCGGCGCCATTCGATCCCGTAGTCGGCAGGCGGACTGAACACGCGCTCGATCAGCACAGAGCCTGAATGCGCTACCGCAAGCAAGCGATTCTGATACTCACCCTCGAAGCTGAAATGGCCGGAAAAGATCCCGCCATTCGCCAGCCGCACCTGCACCGAGAAGCCCATGTCGACGCCGGTCTCGCGGTGGCGCGAGCCCGCCAGCGCAGCGACATGCGATGGCGGACCGTTGCCGAGCATCCTGATCAGGGCTGCGGCATAGGGACCCATATCCAGGAGGCAGCCGCCGCCAAGCTCCGTGTGATTGCGAAAATTGGCGATCGGCAACGGGGGAATGATGAACTGGGTATCGACATGCGTAAGCGGGCCATGTTCGGCCAGAAAGCTCCGTAGCGCGTCGAAATGCGGATGATAGCCAAACACGGTGGCCTCGGCGAGAAGGCGCCCGGTGCGCTGCGCTTCCTCAACGGCGCGCTCACAAGCTTCCGGCGTCATCATCGCCGGCTTGTCGACGATGACGTGTTTACCCGAAGCAAGGGCCGCCAGCACCCAATGTTCATGGATCGCGTTCGGCAGCGAAACGTAGACGATGTCGGAACGGCTTTCCCGTAACGCGGTGCCGTAATCGGCAAAAAACCGTCCGCGTTTCGGCCATCCCTCGCCCGGTTCGGGATGGCTCTTGCTTGCGATCGAGACTTCATCGATCGCGGCAATTTTCGCCGCAGCCGGGATGACACGCCGCTGAACGATGGAGGAATGACCGAGGATCAGCAACCGCATCCAGAATCTCTCAGAAAGAAGGCTTACCGAACGGAGATATTCCGGACCGCGATGGCCCGACCGGTAATGATATCAAGACCTCGATTGACCAGTATTCTCACTCTCCGCAGCACATTGGTGACGCGGTCGCGGGGGCCGGTGACGACGGGCTTTCGAATCGTGTCGATTTGCTGCTCTTTGAGATGAGATGCAACCATCAATTCGGATTTAGCGAGCGCGGCAGCGTAAGGCTCGTAAATCCGATGCTTCATCAGGCTAGAGAACGGCGCGCTATACAAGCGATGACTGTTGAAATAATAGCCGCCGGCGCGCTTGACCCCGTAAAAATGAAAAAACAACAGGGGATATTGCTCCTCGACCGCTACCGCTCCGTTGCGCCATTCGATGCGGAAATCGGCGAAATTCCATGGCGCCAGGTTGGCACCGAGATGTTCGATGACGTGAACGCCGGTAAACAGTTCCGGCAACCGATCGAGATAGCGCTGGTCGGCAAAGCGGTCGCCTTCCACCCGATCGTAGCACCATTCGATGCAACGCTCGCGCCACCAGCGCAAAGCGGTAATCCCCTCGTCGCTTCGGCGAACGCTCACCCAACCCACATTGTAAATTCCGAACCGGAGCTGATCCTCCAGACCCCTGGCGAAGCGATGCGGGATGATTCCGAATGAAGAATCCTTCATCTGGCGATAGATCGGATCGGGTGACGCGAAGAAGAACAGATCGCTGTCCAGGTAAGTCACCCACTCGGCTTCGGGCTCGTTGTTCAGAACGAAAAGTATCCAGGCCGGCGAGACCGTGAAGTAATATTCGATCAGGCTGCGGGTCGGACGGGTCGCCGCGACGTCGGGATCGGCAACCTCAAAATCGACCAGCCGCTGCGGGATCAGGTTTGGAAGATCGAGCGCGACCAGGGTCCGGTAACAGGCTTCGCTCAGGCAAAGTACCCACAACCGCGCGCCAGGCGCGTGCTGCTGAAGCGAATGATACAGCGCAAGTCCGCGCGGCAAGTAGTTGTGATCGAAATACGTGCAATAGGCGCGGTTCAACATGCTCTCATCTGTCAGGCCGCGGGACGGCGGCGGGCGATGTTGCGGAATGGTCTATCGTCCCGTGCCGCCGGGCATGTCTATAGCAGCAGCCAAAACGGCGCAATGCGGCCTTGGTAAATCCTTGAAATATTGCAATTAATCGTAGAATAGGCGATGCATGCTGTCGCTGCCGCAATAGCGCGGACAGGGATCGGAAAGCATTTTGAGATGTGCGGCAACGCGTGTTAACGAGGCCTCGCATGCCGGATCGCAGCACGAGCAAGGTACAATGAACCGCAAAGGGATCATTCTGGCGGGCGGCCGGGGAACGCGGCTCTATCCGCTAACCCTCGCAACCTCGAAACAGTTGCTGCCGATCTACGACAAGCCGCTGATCTATTATTCGCTGACCACGCTGATGCTCGCCGGCATCCGCGACCTCCTGATCATCACGACGCCGGAGGAGATCGGACAATTCAAGCGGCTGCTCGGCGACGGAAAGCAATGGGGAATCGAGTTGTCCTATGCGATCCAGGACCATCCGGGCGGAATTGCCGAAGCCTTCCTGATCGGCCGGGAGTTTCTCGCAGGCCAGCCGTCGGCGTTGATCCTCGGCGACAACATCTTCTACGGCGACAATCTGCGCGCCTTGTTGCGCGACTCCGCGCAGCAGGCGCGCGGCGCAACCGTGTTTGCATGCTGGGTCGACGATCCCGAACGGTACGGGGTGATCGAGTTCGACAGTTCGCACCGCCCGTTGCGGATCGTCGAAAAGCCACAAGCGCCGAAATCGAACTACGCCGTCACCGGCCTGTATTTCTACGACGAGCGCGTGGTCGACGTGGTGCGTGAGATGAAGCCGTCGGCGCGGGGCGAGCTCGAGATCACCGACCTGAACCAGTGGTACCTCGAACACGGGGAGCTTCATGTCGAACGCTTTGGCCGCGGCTATGCGTGGCTCGACGCCGGCACGCATGAATCGCTGCTCGAGGCCTCGCAATTCATTCACATCGTCGAGAAGCGCCAGGGCTTGAAAATCGCCTGCCCCGAGGAAGTTGCGTTCACCCAGGGCTTCATCGACGCCGAGCGGCTGCTGCAGCTTGCCGAGCCGATGAAGGGCACGGCTTACGGGCAATATCTCATTCGCCAGGCCAACCTGACGACAAGCTAGCGTGGGATCGCCTCGATCAGCTTGTTGCGCAAGCTGGTATTGGCCAACGGACTGGCGATCAGGGCGACGGCAATCAGCCACAACGCGCACTCGCCGACAAACCGGACCAGGCCCGTCCCCGGCAGCAATGACCGAATGATCGTTCCCAAAGCCCATCCTCCTGCGGTCACGAGGATCATCGCCCCTGCGACGAACGCGATGTGACGAAGCGGCCGCTGAAGTGTCTGCCGGATGATGATGACGCCGAGCAGCCCGAATTGAATCAAGAGGTCGCTGGCGACGACCGCGATCGCCGCGCCCAACGCCCCCATGGGATAGATCAGCGCGACCGACAGCATCAGGAAAACCACGAGCTGAAGCCCCTTGGTTCGCACCAGAAGGTCGCCGCGATTGCTGTAATTGGCATAGCCCAGCGCCAGGATCGATGGCGCGATCGCCGCGGTGCCGATCAGTAATGTGGTCGCAAGCAGCGGATCATAGGGAATGGTGCCGTGGGTCCAGAGCGCGAAAAAATCCTGCCAGAACGGCAAAAGCCCGGAGACCACGACGCTCGCCTGCACGGCAACAAACACCGATCCCCGCGCATAAAGGCTCCGCAACCGGTCCTTCAAACCGACGGCGTGATCGTGGCCGAGTTCGGCGGCCAGTGGAAGCGTGGTCTGAAGGCACAGGTTCCGCAGCAGCCCCGCGACGACACGGGTAAGCCCCCATTGCGCCACGGCCACGCGGTCGGACACCAGGGCACTGACCAGCAGCACAGGCAGGTTGAGCAGCGCCAGTTCGGTCGCACCCGCCACGGCAAATGGAGCCGCCGTGCGAAACTGACCGAGGACCCAGCGCCACGAATGCTTGACGCGCCGCTTGCGCAAAAACGGAAACCGGCGCGGGGCATCGATTGCCAGAAAATAGACGGCGGTGAGCAATTGGGCTGCCACATAGGCGACGGTGACAGCCAACAGGCTTCCAGTTGCGATGATGGCGATCAACTGGGCGAGTTGCGCGGCCAACATGCCCCAGTTCTGCAGCCGCACGGCACGGCCATAGAGTCCGCGTGCGCGGTAAAGACTGGACACCACACCTACCGGCAAGGTCAGCAATGTCCCGGCCGTCATCACCACAAAGGCCGCGTCGAAATTCGAAACAGCCTGAAATCCCAGCACGGCGGAGGACGAAACAAGCTGCGTGCCGGCCAGCACCAGGACGACGAGCGTCCCCGCAAGTCCCTGATAGATGCGCAGCATGGCCACATAGAAGCTTGCGGTCCGGCCATCGCAATCGGCGCTCGATTTGAATGCGAGAAACCGGTTGATCGAACGAAACTGCAGACCGCAATCGCCAATCTGAACGAGATTGCCGACGGCATAGATCACCAGCCACGCGGCCAGCACGTCGCCGGTCCAGAAATGCAGAAAGACAGGGACCAGCGCGACCTGCTGGACCACCCCCAGGATCATCTGAAAAAGGTTTGCAGACCATCCTGAAAAGAGCCTGCGGGCGCGGCTTGGCTCCGCTGCAATCGAGGCCGCCTCGCCCGTACCGCGCGCATCACCTGGCTTTTCGATCAAGGCCGAAACCTCTGTGGCATCGCAAGCGGGCTACCAGCCCCGCCGAAGGATGTCGATAGTCGACCGCGCACAGGAGCAGCTTTGTTGCCGACAGAGCCAGGTTCGGCAGTTGATTGGTGATTGAAGCCTAGGCCTGGTAAAGCTCGAACTAGGGCGCCGCAACTCACGTACACGCCATTATCGGGACCGGCAGCCGCGCCGCAGCGGTGAACTGATCAAACGATGTGAAAATCATGCAGATAATATTGCAAAAATTCCGGAGTGGCTTGCGATACGAAGTGATATGCATCGACAGTAGTCCCCTGCGTTAAGTTAGGGGCGACGGAGGCTTTGGTTTGGTCGACCTGAATGTGATTTTGGTCCGGCAAATTGTTCGTAGTCTTGCCAACGTCGGCAACGAACACGAAGGTATCGGCGTTCGCTGGCCCGAATAGCGAATGCGCAGTTGTATCACTGGCAGTCGCCAAACCATTCGGAAGGACCCCGGATGCTGTGTGGTGCACCGGAATCCCGATCACACCATCGCCATTGAGATCTTGATGAAAAGTTGGCTCTAGCGATTCCAGCGCAGCACTGCTTCCTGACACGGTCCCGGTGAGACTAGAGAGGAAGTTGCCGCTGCTGTCAGTGCTCCACACCGTGTATTGATCGGCGCTAACACTCTTCCAGGCAACGATATAGCCACCTGCGGTCTGCTCTGCACCAATCGGCGCAAATGGCGCGCACTGCCCCACCAAAATTGCCGAGCCGCCAGACTTCAGCCACGGACCTGAGCCGCTGCCAATGCTATTTAGATAAAAAATGCCCCCAAACTCCACTAGGTTGATGGCTCCAATCGCTTCGATTGAGATGGGGGCGGTAAACCACGTGCTCGCAAACGTTCCGTTGGAAAACTGAAAGTTTTCAGCACTTGTGATGGTGTCTGTCCCATCCGGCGATCCGCTTCGCTGATCCGCGATCGTGAATGTCTGCGTCGAGGAATTGTAGGTGATCAGGTAATTGGTGCGTGTACCGGAGAATACTGCGACGTCGGTACCGGAGCCACCGACGATCGTATCGTTTCCTGCGCCACCAATCAGCGAGTCGTTGCCGCCGCCGCCGTTGAGGTTATTTGCAATCGCATTTCCGGTCAGCGTGTCGTTGCCCGAACCGCCAATGGCATTGTCGATATAGGACCGCGCGTCATTGTTGTACAAATACGCGTTGTAGACATTCCCTGCCGCGTAATGACCGTTCCCGAGATACGCAATTTGGGTTGTCGACGTAAACGAGTATGCGCCGGGATTGAGATTGATCGACACTCCCGTCGTGTAGTTCGACAGGTCGTAGGTATCGATTCCGTTGCCGTCCCAGACCGTCTCGAAGATGCGGTTTGCCGAACCGCCGGCACCGCCGCCCGGCGCTAATTGCCCAACGCCGTTGATGAACTCCTGCCCCGTCGTCGGGCTCCAGGAATAGACCGTGTTTTCGCTGTGGGTCGTGAAGTTAGCGCCGTAGAGCGTTTGCAGGGCGAGGATATCGTTCGCCATATAGGTTTGAGGATAGCCATAGGCTTCGTTGGTGTAGCCCGTCAGCGGGCCACCCATATAGCTGCGATAACTCATGACGGTGTATTCGAGATCGTCATGCGCGGCCGGCACCGCGACATTGGCGACGCCGCCGGTTTCCTGGCTGTGCTTGAGTCCGAGCGCGTGGCCCAGCTCGTGCATCGCCGTCGCGAAATAATAGTTTCCGAGCGCGGCAAGCGAGTAATTGTAGGCGTTTCCGAACCAGACGTCGCCGCCCGCGGGAACATTCGACGGGTAGTAGGCGTAGGAGGTCGGATTAGCCGCCGGGGATTGGGCGATCGCGATATCCGCGCCGTTGGTTCCTGTGAACTGTACGGAAGCGTTAGTGTAACTTATGAGCAGTACGAAAGCATAGTGGATCGCTTGCTGCATCGCGGCAGGAGCAGAAGCGAAGCCAGCCGTTGTTGGCTCGCCGTTGCCGACATAATTGACGGGATAATCGCTCGGAGAATCCGGAAAACCGTAGGTGAACGTGCCGGACCACTTTGAGCCGCTCAGCAGACCGTCGATATCCGGATTGTTGGTTCTAGAAACGCCTACGGCAGTGGCCAATGGATCTCCTTTGGCGCCAACAGGATGATTCGCACCACGATTTTATCGCTTTTAACCCAACAATGATTTCGCGCTTTAGGCTTGCAGGAACGGCGTAATTTAGGCCCATTATGCTTTCAGTTTTGTTACATGATCCCACCAAGTTGGACCTTCGGCGGAACCATGCTGTTTACGGCCGCTCGGCGCAGTCTCTTTTGCACGACAGCGCTGCTCGCCAGCGTCATGAGCCTGCCCGATCCGGTCCAAACCTCGCGCGAAAGGCTTATTTCCATGTCCAAAAGCGCAGCCGCGGACGAGGCAAAAGCGCTCCCTGAAAGGACCACTCCCACGGCGCGAGACCCCAAAATCGCCGTGCAGGAGGAATATGAAATCGCGCGACGGCAAGGCACAGCCCAAGCGCTGGAACTGTTCATTGCGCGGCACCCTGACGATCCACTGGCCGCCAGGGCGCAGGCTGATCTGCGGTCATTGTCGCGATAAAATCCGGACAGCGGTCGAGGCCAGGTGATTTGTGCCCGGTCCTCGAATACGATACTTGTTCGACGCAAGGTTTAAGCCGGGGCAGGAACGTTTTTGGCGGCCGAAAGTCTCGGAGTTTACGACAGCTTTGGAGACTTCTGAATGCCCTTCCCGCGTGCCTCGCAAGCCTTGTCCCGCTTTACCGTGCTCGATCTCACCCGCGTCCGCTCCGGTCCGACATGCGTACGGCAGTTGGCCGACTGGGGCGCCAATGTCGTCAAGATCGACGCGCTGATGGGGGACGCCGCCAGCGAACCGCCGGGCGGCCCGCGCGAGGGCTCGGACTTCCAGAACCTGCACCGCAACAAGCGCGCGATGACACTCAACCTGAAAGACTCCAGGGGTCTTGAGGTGTTCCGTCGGCTCGCGGAAAAAGCCGACGTCGTGGTCGAGAATTTCCGTCCCGACGTCAAGACCAAGCTCGGGATCGATTACGAGAGCGTCCGGAAAATCAATCCGCGCATCGTCTACGGCAGCATCTCCGGCTTTGGCCAGGATGGCCCCTATCACAAGCGGCCCGGCTTCGATCAGATCGCGCAGGGCATGGGCGGGCTGATGTCGATCACCGGTGCGCCGGGCCAGGGCCCTATGCGGGTCGGCATTCCCGTGGCCGACCTCACGGCGGGGCTGTTCTGCGCGATCGGCATCCTCACGGCGCTGTTGGAGCGCGACGTCTCCGGCGAGGGCCAATGGGTGCAGACCTCGCTGCTCCAGGCGCAGATCTTCATGCTGGATTTCCAGGCCGCGCGCTGGCTGATGGAAAAGGAAGTCGCCAAGCAGGCCGGCAACAACCATCCGACCAGCATTCCGACCGGCGTGTTCAGGACTTCAGACGGCTATATCAATATCGCGACCACCGGCGGGCGGATTTGGGAGCGCTGCGCAGAGGCGATCGGCGCCCCCGAGCTTGTGACCAATCCCGACTACGCGACTGCCGCGGAACGCTCCAGGAACCGCGACGCGCTCAATGCCGCGATCAGCAAGCTCACCGAAAAGAAATCCACCGACACCTGGGTCAGGGAGCTCAACGCCGCCGGCGTGCCCTGTGGGCCGATTTATTCGATCGACCAGATGTTCGAGGACGAACAGGTCAAGCATCTCGGCATCGCCCAGGACGTGCCGAATGCCGAGGATCGCCAGATCCGGCTGGTCGGTCAGCCGGTCACCCTGTCGAGAACTCCGAGCAAGATGGCGGCGCGGCCGCCGGAAGTCGGCGAGCAGACCGAGGAGGTGCTGGCCGAGTTCGGCTTCAGCGCCGGAGAGATCGCGGAATTGCGTCAGGGCAAGGTGGTGTGACTGCCGGAAATTTGGCGATCTCAATGAGTGGCTACGGCGCCAGGCCGCAGCTGGCCTAACCGGAAGCCTTTGCAGGACGCCAAAGCCGCCCGACGCTGCCGAATGCCTTGTCGATCACCGGCCAGAACAGCAGCAGGATCGCCAGCGTCGTGATCGAGCCGACCAGACCGTTGGACCAGAACACCTTCATGTCGCCGCCGGAGCCGATCATCGACAGCCGGAAGGCGTCCTCGGCGCGATTGCCGAGCACCAGCGCCAGCGTGAACGGCGCCAGCGGGATGCCGATCTTTTTGAAGACATAGCCGACGACGCCAAAGCCCAGCATCAGCCAGATATCGAACATCGCGTTCTGGATCGCATAGGCACCAATCGCACAGGATACCACGATCATCGGCGCCACGGCTGCGAACGGCACCCGCAGGATCGAGGCGAAAATCGGCACCGTTGTCAGCACCAGCACGAGGCCCACGACATTGCCGAGATACATCGAGGCAATCAGGCCCCAAACGAAATCCTTGTGCTCTACGAACAACAGCGGACCGGGGTTGAGGCCCCATACCATCAACCCGCCAAGCAGGATCGCAGCCGTCCCGGAGCCCGGAATACCCAGCGCCAGCATCGGCAATAGCGCCGCGGTGCCAGAGGCATGCGCTGCGGTTTCCGGCGCGAACACGCCCTCGATGCGCCCCTTGCCAAAACTTTCCGGATCCTTGGAAAACCGTTTTGCCAGATTGTAGCCCATGAACGAGGCCGCGATCGCCCCGCCCGGCGTGATGCCCAGCCAGGAGCCGATGAACGACGAGCGCAGCAACGTCACCCAGTATTTCGGCAAATCTTTCCACACCTTCAGCACCACGCGCAGGCTGATGCCGGCGGCATGGCCACGCAGCGCCAGGCGCTCTTCCATGGTCAGCAGGATTTCGCTGATGCCAAACAGGCCGATCACCGCGACCAGAAAGTTGATGCCGCGCAACAGGTCGCTGGAGCCGAAGGTCATGCGCAGTTGCCCGGAGACCGTATCCATGCCCACGCCGGCCAGCAGCAATCCGAGCGACATCGAGATGACGGTCTTGTGCTTCGCTTCGCGGCCCAACCCGACGAAGGAACAGAAGGTCAGGAGATAGACCGAGAAGAATTCCGGCGGTCCGAATTTCAGCGCGAATGACGAGATCATCGGCGCCAGGAACGTGATCAGCAGCACGGCAAACAGCGAGCCGACGAACGACGACGTGAAAGCGGCGGTCAGCGCTTCCGCCGCCCTGCCCTGCTGCGCCATCGGATAACCGTCGAAGGCGGTCGCCACCGACCACGCCTCGCCCGGGATATTGAACAGGATCGAGGTGATGGCGCCGCCGAACAGCGCCCCCCAATAGATGCATGACAGCATCACGATGGCGGAGGTGGGATCCATGGTGAAGGTCAGCGGCAGCAGGATCGCCACGCCGTTCGGACCGCCGAGTCCCGGCAGCACGCCGACAAAGATGCCGAGCACCAGCCCGACCATCATCAGGATCAGCGTCTTCCACGTCAGCAGCACGGCGAAGCCGTGCATCAATAGATCGAAGGCTTCCATCACTTAGTCCTATCGGCCTATTAGCGGCCCAGGGCCGCTTCGAGCGGCCCCTTCGGCATGATGACGTCGAACGCGATATCGAAGGTCACGAACATGATCGCCGTAAACACAAACGCCGTGAGCAGCGACTTCCACAGCGCGATCCGTCCGACCAGGCGCATGAAGCAAGCGATCAGGCAGAAGCTCGCGACATAGAGGCCGAGGAATTGCGTGGCGAGGCAGAACAGCAGCGTCGGCACGAATACCGCCAGGACCCGGCGAAGCTGCGCGCGGGTGACGAATGTCTCGGACGGCGCACTCCGCGCCAGGAAGGCAACAGCGAGGCCGTAGAGGCTGGCGCCGCCTAGGATCACGGACAGGTAGAACGGAAAATAACCGGCCTGCGGCCCGGTCGAATCCCAGGCGATCCCGGTGCGCCAGTTATCGAACCCGAGCGTCGCCGCCAGCGCCAGCAGCAGCAGCGACACCACCACCTCGACGGTTCTGTTGTCGGCGACCGCAGGTGAATCGACCTCCGGCGCGGTCGGATCGTCGACAATAATCTCGATATCAGTGTTGGACATGGCGTCGTTATCTGGTTTCCGCGTCAAAAACGGCTGTCATCATCCGCGAGCGCGGATGATCCAGTATTCCGGGACATCGGGTGTTCTCGCAAGGGGCTGAGCGTCATGCCCCGCTCGCGGGACATGACACCAGCATCTATTTCGCCACAAACCCCGCTTCCTTCATCAGCGAGGCGTTCAGCTTGTCGTCCTCCTCGAGGAATTTCAGCATGTCGTTGCCGGTGAGGAAGATCGGCTTCAGTGCCTGTTTTTCCATGTACTCTTTGTACTCAGCGGTCTGCGTCACTTTCTGGAACAGGTCGACATAGAACGCCTGTTGTTCCGCCGTCACCTTGCCCGGCAGGAACATGGCGCGCAACATCAGATACTGGACGTCGAGCCCCTCTTCCTTGCAAGTCGGGATGTCGTTCCACGACTGCGTCTCGGTCACCTTGGTCTTGTACGAAATGCGCTCCTTGTCGAACACGCAGAGCGCACGGACCTGGCCGGCGCGCCAGACCTCGAGGTTTTCGCTGGGATTGTTGACGTTGGATTCGGTGTGGTTGCCGACCAATTGAGTCGCGGCCTCACCGCCTGACTTATAGGGCAGATAGGAGAATTTCGCACCGGTCTTCTGTTCCATGAACACCGTCAGTACGTGATCCTCACGCTTCGACCCGGTACCGCCCATTTTGAACGGCGAACTGGCGGCCTTGGCGGCGGCGATGAATTCCTTCACGGTCTTCGGCCCGGCGGCATTGTCCCACAGCACGAACTGATCCAGCGCGACTACCGACACCGGCGTCAGATCGCGCCAGTTGAACGGAATCTTCGCCGACAGCGGCAGCATGTAGATCAGCGAATAGGCAATCAGCACCTTGTTGGGATCGCCTTCGCTGGATTTCATGTACATCAGCGCCTCAGCGCCGGAGGCTCCGCCCTTGAGCGACACCACCATCGGCTGCTTCATCAGATTGTTCTTCTGGATGGCGGCCTGCATCATCCGCGCCATCTGGTCGGATGCTCCACCAGCGCCGGCCGCGACCACGATTTCCACGGGTTTGGTCGGTTCCCAGGCGGCAATCGCCGGCGCGCTCGCCAGCATGGCCGCCACCGCGGCCGTGACTTTCATGATATTTCGCACGTGTTTCTCCCCATGTTTTTATTCCCACCCTGCAACCGGGCTTGGCCTGTGACCGCATTGTGCGGGGTAACGACGGGGAGTTCAAGCAGGTCCAGCCCGCGCTCCCTATGACTTTGGCATGAGATTGCAAGCTGCTGCGCACCGGGCCCGTTTCGCTAGCGCTTACGAGCGAACGCAGCATACTGCGCCCCAAGCGGCAGCCAGCCTAGTCTGTTCTCGAGCGGACGAAGCAAGGAAAGGCGACGGGGGAAAAAGAGGTTATACTGAATTTGAGGAGATGCCCAACCGGCATCATCCAACCGTCGCGCCAGGTCGCGGGCAAATATCAGCTTCGCATTGACATCGAAAGCACAAGTGTTGACCGCATGGACGGTAAGAGGGTTCAACGGATTATGCTCAAAGATGGCGATCAATCCGCCCTGTCTTGTAATCCGATGAAGCTCCCGTAACCACTGGGCGTGTTCTTCCTGCGCGATGTGGTGGAATACGCATGCCGAAAATACAATGTCGAAGGCGTCCGGTTCGGAGGGGACGCGATCATCTTTGATAAGGAGATAATTCTTGAAGTCCGGATAGCGCTCCTTGCTGAGCGCGAGGCTGCGCTCGGACACGTCGGCTGAGGTAAGCGAAGCGTCAGGAAAGTGCGCCCGAAAGAACGGGATCGAGTTGCCGATCCCGGAACCGAAGTCGCATATCCGCGACACGGCGATGTTGCCGCGATCGACAATCTGCTTCAGCTTCTTGATCTTGTACTCAGCGAAATACTCCGGGCTCTCCCCGGTTACAGCGATGTTCTCGCGGTGCTGCTCGTAATACTCATCGGCGAAGCGATCAAATTCGACCTGGTCCATTTGCGATCAAACTTCCCGTGTGACGCGTTGAATGGTTCGAATTTCTGCGTAATCGGACCGATGGTTCATCCATCCGAAGCATCTGATTAAGATTATACCCTAATATTTAATTACATATGATGCGCACCCCACGGCTCGGCTCAAGGTCGGCCTGCTTTTAGCGAATCATGCCTTACCCGGGTGGGAAAAATTGATGAACAATTAACCGGGATTCGACGAGTATGGCGCTGCAATCGAATTCGATCCAACATCTTGCGGGCTATCGGGGTCATGGAAATACACGACGGCATACCGCAACCCGGAAGGATGTTCCTTTCGATCGTTGTGCCGTGCTGCAACGAAGAAGAGGGTCTGCGCGAATTTCACCGTCAAATGACCGTTGCCGCGCGCGCCCTGTGCGGTGAGAAATTTGAGCTCATTCTCGTCGACGACGGCTCGACCGACAACACCTGGAAAGTGATCAATGAACTTTCGGCGAAAGACCGTAATGTTGTCGCGGTTCGCCTCGCGCGAAATTACGGTCACCAGCTGGCGCTGACGGCCGGGCTTTCCACGGTGCGCGGCGACCTGATCCTCGTGATCGATGCCGACCTGCAGGATCCTCCGGAACTGCTCAGCCCCATGTACGATCTGATGCAGCGGGAGGAAGCCGATGTCGTCTACGGACTGCGGCGGAGCCGGGACGGCGAAAGCCGATTCAAGAGAGGATCGGCGGAAGCCTTCTACCGCCTGCTCGCCAAGCTGACGCGCGTCAACATCCCGGTGGATACCGGTGACTTCCGGCTCATGAGCCGGCGCATTTCCGATCAGATCGTGCAGATGCCCGAGCATGACCGCTTCATCCGGGGCATGGTGGCCTGGCTTGGCTTCAAGCAGGTCGCCTATGAATACGATCGCAAGGCCCGGTTCGCCGGCACCACCAAATATCCCCTGACCAAGATGATTGGCTTTGCGGCGGACGCGCTGATCAGCTTTTCCATGGTCCCATTGCGGATCGCGACCTATATTGGCGCGTTGCTCACGACGATCCTCACATTGGTCGGGATCTGGGCGGTGATCGGCTGGATCTTATCGGGCACCGTTCCCGGATGGACCAGCTTGACGCTGCTGGTCGTCATGATTTCCTCGGTGCAACTTCTCGTGCTCGGGCTGATCGGCGAATATGTCGGGCGCACATACATTCAATCGAAGAACCGGCCATTGTTCCTGATCTCGCACATCCACCGGCGGGCTCGTTTGCCGGGTCCGTTACCTCATGGCCCGGCCCATAGCGGGCGCGATTCCGAAAAATTGCCGTTCAAGGCGTCGCCGACCATTTCGGGTGTCGAGGAGGACGGCCAACTCCTCGATGAGACCTCCCGATGAAGGCGATCCTGAACCATCCCGCGCTCTATCAGGCCTACCAGAATGCCGGCGGCTTTTTTGGTGCGCGGGTCAAGGCGATCGCGGACTATTTGACGCTTCGTCCGGGGATGCACGTTATCGATATCGGTTGCGGCCCTGGTTACATCCTGCGCCACTTGCCGCCCGGCATCGACTACGTCGGCTTCGACATCGATCAAGCCTATATCGAGCACGCCCGGCAATCGTTCGGGCATCTAGGAAAATTTCACTGCCGCTATTTTGATGCGGCTGCTGCCCGTGAATTTGCCGGCGCCGATGTCGTCATGATGAATGGCGTACTGCATCACATCGCGGACGACGAGTTGAACGTCACCCTGGCAAATGTCCGCAACGCCCTGAAGAGCGATGGCGTTCTGTTTACGCTGGACGGCTGCTATCGCGACGGGCAGTCCCGCATAGCAAGATGGCTATTGGACAACGACCGCGGCGAATTCGTCCGCGACCGGGACGGTTACGACCATGTGCTTAGCGGCGCCTTCGAAAAGGTGGATTTGACCATTCGCGACGACTATTCGCGAGTGCCCTACACTTTCATCATCGGTATCGCGCGGAAGTCGGTTTCTGAGCAGCCCGCATAGCTGACGCGACTGCGAACAGGGCTCGCTCTGCATCCGAGTGCTTGTCGATCACTCCCTCCGGCGCAAGATATCGATGCCCTCGACCGACTGCACGAGGGCATAAAGCCTGAGCAGTTGCGTCAATTCGGCATCGGCACGCGCCCATTCGCCCCAGCCGTCGCGTAGATTATCGACAAGTACAATGTCGGGCGGCAAGCGCTTGAAGTCTTCGATCAGCCATGCTCGCTCCTGCGCCAGGTGGGCGTTCAACTTGGAGTCGGTCTGCGGATCGATCGTGTTGTTCTCGCGCGTAAGCCGCACGAACTCGCGAATCCAGAGATTTTCCTGGCGTGAAACCCACACGCCATGAAGCGTCCGCACCAACGGGTGACCGATGGCCGCCTCACCGCTCAACACCAAGATTCTGGGATTGGATTTGAGGCCGGCAACTGCCCTCTCGATGGGTCCGACATAGACCGACGCGTTGAACCACAGGCTGCCGACGGCGAAGGTCACAGCCAGCGCAGACATCGCTGCGATGTCAAAGCGACGCGAGTTGGACCAAGTATTGACTCCTGTCATCACATACCCCAGCGCGAGCAGAACGATCGCGACCATCGGATAGGAATGATAGGGCCACCCCCGCCGTTGCAGGAAAAATGAGACCGCGAATCCAAGCGACGCGACGAGGGCCACCAGCACCGCTGAATCCAGTTGTCTTTTTTGCCCCACCAGCAGGATTGCAATGACCGCGAGGCACCAGACAAGCGTCGCGGAATTGAACAGCACAACCGATGCAGGCATCGACCAGGACAAGTATGTGTCGCGAACCAGCGGATAGGTGACCGTGAAATATTCGGGATAGGCGATGTAGGTGTAGCAACTGAAGGCGATCACCAGTCCGCCGGCGATCACGTTCTCCGGTGCAAAAAGCGCGCGCCACGAATGGGCACGCACGGACGCCAGAATGATGCACAGAATTGCCGGGACCGCGAAGAAGGGTTTGAAGGCAAGGGTGATGCCGGCGCCAATGCCTGCAGTCAGGATCGCCCACAGCGGAACCGTCTCGCGGTTGCTGCGAAGCGCATAGACCGCCAGCGCCGGCAAAAACGTGAGCGTCGCAATATGCTCCCGCTGTCCGAATACCTGCATGGGCAGGATCGTCAGCACCGCCGCTCCCCAGATTGCCAGCGAAGCCCATCTCCCATGGTCGAGCATCGGGGACAATGTCAGGATGCGCCAGGTCGCCAGCAACGAGGCGGCGGCCAGAAGCAGAATTTGGGCATCGATCACGTATTTTGGATCCAGGCCCAGAGCGCGCGCCAGCGCAACGCCGGGAAGATAGGCGAGGACCGCCATGGGAGGATTGATTTCAACGATATCGACGTAGAGCCGCTGTCCGTCCAATACCCGCTCGCCGACGGTGAGCAGCCAGGCTACATCGGTATTCAAGGGCAGGACCTGCCGCAGCACTATCGCTGCGACGAATACGAGGGCGATGAGAACCCACGGCAATGGCGACAGCTTCTCGCGGTCTGTCGGGTCGCAAAGCGGGATGCGAGATACGGCATCGATGTTCGAAGTCATGAAGCTGCCCTGCAAGCGAACAGCGACAAGCTAGCCGGTGAGCGTTAACGCTCCATTTTCAAGCACGTGTTTGCCGGCGCTGTCTGCCCGCATTAACCTTTTGAATACAAGCATTTTGCCCGTGACGCCAAGGTTCGCCGTACCGCTATTCGCCCTTCCAGTTCGGCGAGCGCTTGTTGAGGAAGGCGTCCATGCCCTCGCGAAAATCTTCGCTCATATAGGCGCGCAGGATCAGGTCCTCGCCCTCGTCGCGCGATAGCGTGCGCCGGATGCGACGCACCGCTTCCTTGGTGACTTCGAGCGTAATCGGCGCATGGCCGGCAACCAGCTTGGCGGTTTCGTCGGCACGGCGTTGCAGCGTCTCGACGTCAGGCACCACTTCATTGAGCAGTCCGAGCGCAAGGGCTTCCGGCGCCTCGACCAGCCGCGCCTTGAAGATCAGATCCTTGGTCCGCGCCGGCCCGATCAGCGAAACGAGCCGGGAGATGTTGGACATCGACAGGCAGTTGCCGAGCGTTCGCGCGATCGGAAAACCGATCCGGGCGGCTGACGTGCCGATCCGGATGTCGCAACAGGCCGCAATCCCTGCCCCGCCGCCGGTGCAGGCGCCGGCAATTGCCGCGATGGTCGGCACGCGGCACTGCTCCAGAGTACCTAGCACGCGATCGATCCGCGCCTCATAATCCAGCGCATCTTGCGCGGTCTTGAAGGCGCGGAACTGCGAGATATCCGTACCGGACGCGAACGCCTTGTCACCGGTACCGGTCAGGATCATGGCCTTGATCGAGTGGTCGGCATTCACCGTTTCGCAGATCGCTGCCATCTGCTCATACATCGCAAAGGTCAGCGCGTTGCGCGCCTGCGGCCGGTTAAAGGTCAGGCGGGCAATGCCGTCCTCGACGACGTAGATCAGGTCTTCATTCGCAGTCACCGGGGCGTTCATCGCGCGCTCTTTCCTTTTGGTGCAGACCAGAAATCAACTCAGGCCACCGCGGCCTGCGGCATCGTCACCACATCGCGTCCTTTCAGGACTTCCATCGCCGCCATCACACCGCCGTTGCGATGCGGCACCTTGGCGAGATCGAGACCCATCTCGACGCCCGCCAGCGTGCCCATCAGCATCAGATCGTTGAAATGTCCGATATGGCCAATCCGGAACGCCTTGCCCTTGAGCTTGCCAAGACCGGTGCCCAGCGACATGTCGAAGTTTTCCAGGATCACCTTGCGCAACGCGTCGGCATCATGTCCGTCCGGCACCATGACCGCGGTGAGAGCCGGAGAATAGGCGCGGGGGTCGAGGCAGACGAGGTCCAGGCCCCATGCCTTGACGGCGGCGCGGGTGGCCGCACCATGACGCATGTGCCGGGCCCAGACGTTCTCGAGCCCCTCCTCCTCCAGCATCGCAATCGCTTCCTTCAGCGCGAACAGCAGGTTTGTTGCCGGCGTGTATGGGAACGTGCCGAGCTTGTTGATCTCGATCATGTCCTGCCAGTCCCAATAGGACCGCAGTGACTTGTTCTCCTTGGAGACCGCAAGCGCCTTTTCCGAGAGCGCGTTGAAGCTGAGGCCCGGCGGCAGCATCATGCCTTTTTGCGACCCGGCCACGGAGATATCGACGCCCCAGGCGTCGTGCTCGTATTCCAGCGAGGCGAGACCGGAGATGGTATCGACCATCAGCAGCGCCGGATGATTGGTGCGATTGAGCGCCTTGCGAACCTCGAGCGGATGCGTGACGCAACTGGTCGAGGTCTCGTTGTGCACCACGCACACGGCCTTGATCTTGTGCTGGCGATCGGCGGCGAGCTTGGCCTCGATCTGCTCGACGTCGGCGCCGCGGCGCCAGTCGGTGGCCAGGAATTCGACATCGAGCTTGAATTTCTCGGCGATGCCGCGCCACAGCACCGCGAATTGGCCGGTCTCGGCCATCAGCACCTTGTCGCCGGGCGACAGCGTATTGACGATCGCGGCTTCCCAGGCACCGGTACCCGACGACGGATAGATGATCACCGGCTGCCTGGTGCGGAAGATGCGCTGGCAGCCCGCCAGCACGGCATGACCGAGTTCGGCGAATTCCGGGCCGCGATGATCCAGGGTCGGCATGTCCATGGCCCGCAGCACCCGGTCGGGCACGTTGGTCGGTCCTGGAATCTGGAGAAAATGCCTTCCAGTATGTACGGTCATAGGGCGTCCTTCCGGGTAGATTCTTGCAATCGCGGCGCCCGGATAGCACCTTTTGACCGCCTTGTCCCCTCGCCTGACAGCGCCGAAGGCCGCTCCGCGACCCCGCCCTTGTTCCGGGATCGCCGCTGGTCATTCCGCTGCAACCGGCTGGCCGATCCGGGAAGGGCCGACGTCCTCGAACGGCAGTTCCGGATGCATCAGGAAGGCTGAAAAGCCCCCGACCAGCAGCAGTCCCATCGACATCAGGAACGGCAGGTACCAATTGCCTGTGACATCGATCACGTAACCCGCCACCAAGGGCGAAACAATAGCCGCCAACGCCGAGCCGGTATTCATCAGGCCGGCAGCCGTACCCGAATATTTCGCCGCAATGTCCATCGGCACCGACCACATCGGGCCGATCACCAGCTCCGCAAAGAAAAAGCCGCCGGACAGGCACAGCGCGACGACCGTGATGCCGTGAACAAACAGGATCGGCAGCAACGACAGGAAGGCGCCGGCAAAGCCGACAACCGTGACGCTCAGCCGCGCAAAGCGGACATCGCCTGTCTTCTTGAAAATGCGATCAGACAGGATTCCTCCCAGACTGTCGCCGACGACCCCGGCAAAGAACACGCCCGAGGCGAACAGCGCTGAATTCGCAATATCGAGATGGTAGTTGTTCTTGAAGAACAGCGGCAACCAGTTGAGGTACAACCACAGGCACCAGCCATAGCAGAAATAGGTGAGCGTGACCGGCCACATCCGGCGCACCAGCGGCGCCCATGGTACCTGAGGCCGCGTATCGACGGGACGCGGCGGAAGCGACGCCAATTCGGCCTCGGTAATGCCGGGATGGTCCTTGGGTTCGTTGCGGAAGTACCATGCCCAGACCACGACCCAGACCAGGCTGACCAGTCCCACCACGATGAAAGAGCCGCGCCAGGTCAGCCAAAATATCAATGCGGCAATCAATGGCGGCGTGATCGCGTTGCCCAGCCGGGCGAAGGCGTGGGTAAGGCCCTGCGCGAAACCCCGCTTGGCGGCCGGGGTCCAGTATTGCATGGCGCGCGTAGCGGTCGGAAAGGTTGCGCCTTCGCCGAAGCCGAGCGCGACACGGGCGATAAACAACGTCAGCAGCCCGTGCACGAAGCCGGTCATGATGGTGGCGGCCGCCCAGATCATGCCGCACCCGAACAGGGTTTTGCGCGGTCCGAAACGGTCGCCGACCCAACCGCCGACCACCTGGAACAGGAGATAGGGATAGGCAAAGGCCGAGAACACCAGACCGAGTTGCGTGTTGCTCAGGCCGAGCTCTTTCTGGATTTCGCTGGCTGCCGTGCCGATGTTGACCCGATCGACATAGGTGATGAAGTACATGATGCAGAGCATCGCCAGTACGACATGGGTGGCCTTGAGCCGAAGCCGCATCTTCTTCCTCCCAGGCAGTCCGTTTGTGGTTCGGATCTGTTGTTGCCGTGAGCCTGATCCGCGCGACCGGCTGCTCAGCGCAATATCACCTTGAGATGCGCCGAGTTGGTGGACTGGTTGCGCTCCTCAAGAAGCGTCATAGCCGCCGCCACGCCACCGGCGCGATGCGGCACGCCGGCCAGCGACAATCCCATCTCGACACCGGTCAGCGCGCCTAACAGCGTGAGCTCGTTGCACTCGCCGAGATGACCGATGCGAAACACCTTGCCGGCGAGCTTCGACAAGCCTGACCCGAGCGACATGTTGTAACTGTCGAGGACAATCTTGCGGAACTGGTCGGCGTCGTGTCCGGGTGGCATCAGCACAGCGGTCAAGACCGGAGAGTATTCCGAGGGCTCCAGACACAGCACTTCCAGACCCCAATGCCGCACCGCCGCGCGAGCGGCGGCCGCGAGGCGCTGGTGGCGGGCGAATACCGCGTCCAGCCCTTCCTCGAGCAGCATTGAGATGGCTTCGCGAAGTCCGTAAAGCAGGTTGGTGGCTGGCGTGTAGGGAAAGAAGCCGTTGGCATTGGGCTTCAACATTTCCTCCCAGTCCCAGTAAGACCGCGGCATCTTGTTGGTCTTCGCGGCAGCGCGGGCCTTATCCGAGATCGCATTGAAGCCGAGCCCCGGCGGCAGCATGAAGCCTTTTTGCGAACAACTGACGGTGACGTCGACCTTCCATTCGTCGTGCCGGTAATCGACCGAACCCAGCGACGAGATGGTATCGACAAGGAGCAGCGCGGGATGGCCGACCTTATCCATCGCAGCGCGGATGTCGCCGACGCGGCTGGTCACACCCGTCGACGTCTCATTGTGCACGACCATGACGGCCTTGATCGCATGCGACGTATCCTGCGCGAGCTTCGCCTCGATCGCGGCCGGGTCCGCACCGTGACGCCAGTCACCGGGCATGAAGTCCACGTCGACGCCCCAGCGCCCGGCCATCTGCCGCCACAGGGTGGCAAAATGGCCAGTCTCGACCATCAGGACCTTGTCGCCGGGCGAGAGCGTGTTGACGATCGCGGCCTCCCAGGCGCCGGTGCCCGAGGACGGAAAGATGATGACCGGTCCGGAGGTCTTGAAAATCTTCTGGCTGCCTTCGAAAACCGCCTTTGCCAGGTCGGCAAACTCCGCGCTGCGGTGATCGATCACGGGCATGTCCATGGCCCGGAGCACGCGATCCGGCACGGGGCTGGGGCCGGGAATCTGAAGGAAATGGCGTCCCTGGTGCTTGGTCATGATTTCCTCCGCTGCTTTTTTGGAAGCCAAGGATCCATATTTGCATTCAAATTTGAAATACTCAACAAAGTATTGCGTTCAATTTTGTTGTCGACCATCACGCTTTTGCGCATTATTGTTGCGCCATGAAACCCGTGATTCCGAGTGACCCGGCCTCGTTGCCGGTCCGAACCGAAACGCCTGGCGGTGCGGGCCGCGAGGAGCCGTCGCTGCATGGCGAGATTCTGGCGCGGCTGCGGGACTACATCGTGGAGGGCAACATCCCGGATGGCGGCCGCGTGCCGGAGCGCCAGCTATGCGCCATGTTCGGGATTTCCCGCACGCCGTTGCGCGAGGCTTTGAAGGTGCTGGCGTCGGAAGGGCTGGTCGATCTGCCGCCCAATCGCGGCGCGCGCGTCAGGCAATTGAGCGTGCACGAACTGGGCGAGCTCTTCGATGTGATGGGCGGGCTGGAGGCGCTTGCCGGACGTCTCGCCTGCGAAAACATCACCGACCCGGAAATCGCCGAAATCGAGCGACTGCATTACGAAATGTACGGCTTCTACCTGCATCGTGACATGCACGGCTATTTCCAGGTCAACCAGCTCATCCATCAGAAAATCGTCGAGGCGTCCCGCAACGCCACATTGCAGGCGACTTACGCCAATTTCGCCGGCCGGATCCGCCGCATTCGCTATTCCGCCAATTTTGCCCGCAAACGCGAACGTTGGGGCGAAGCAATGCGTGAACATGAGATGATCCTGGAGGCGCTGCGGCGGCGTGCGGCCAGCGAGCTCAGCGATATCCTGTTCCACCATCTCCGCAACAAGCGGACCGCTGCCATCGAACATTTGAGCGAAACGGACGCCCCCCTCTCCTCGCCCACTCCGGCCTAACGCAGCAAAAATTCCGTTGCTCCGCTACCATCTCGCCTTATTTTGAATTCAAAAATTTAAAAGGTCCGAAAATAATTGCATTTTCAAGGCTTTCGAATTAGGGAGCGGATCGTAAGTCTTCATACCGGCTGACTGGGGTCCCAGATGTCGAAATCAGGCTTCCCGCAGCTTGAAAAACGGCTCCGGAAGAACATCACCGGCGACGTTTTCTTCGACCGGTTCAACCGCGGCCGATATGCGACCGACGCCTCGTTCTACCAGATCATACCGCGGGGCGTCGTGGTGCCCCGTACCATGGAGGAGGCGCTGCGGGCGCTGGCCATCGCCCGCGACGATGGTGTGATCGTCACGCCGCGCGGCGGCGGAACTTCGCAATGCGGCCAGACCGTCAATGACGGCATCGTCATCGATTTCTCGAAGCATCTGAACCGTATCGTCTCGCTGGACATCGAGAACCGCATTTGCGTGGTCGAACCGGGTATCGTGCTCGACGACCTCAACCGGCAGCTCAAAAAGCACGGCCTGTGGTTTCCGGTCGATGTCTCCACCGCGTCGCGCGCGACCATCGGCGGCATGGCCGGCAATAATTCCTGCGGCGGACGCTCGCTCCGATATGGCACGATGCGCGACAATACGCTGTCGATGGATGCCGCGCTTGCCGACGGCACGCTGCTGCATTTCGGCGAGGTGCCGCGCGATCTTGCGCAGATGAACTTGGGGGATAGCGGACTCGGTCTGTTTCGCGACATGCTCGATCTCGGCGCGCGCGAGGCAACGGAAATCGCCGCGAGATTTCCACAGGTGCAGCGTCGCGTCGGCGGCTACAATCTCGATGCGCTGGTGCCGCGCAACACAGCGAATAACATGGCGCATCTGCTGGTGGGATCCGAAGGTACGCTGGCCTTCACCACGCAGATCGAACTGAAACTATGGCCGGTGATCCGTAACAAAGTGCTGGGCGTCTGCCACTTCGGCAGCTTCTACGAAGCCATGGATGCGGCCCAGCATCTGGTGAAGCTGCGGCCGATCGCGGTCGAACTGGTCGACCGTACCATGCTGGCGCTCGGCCGCGACATCGCGATGTTCCAGCCGATCATCGGCACCGCGGTGCGCGGCGATCCCGACGCAGTATTGATCGTCGAGTTCGCCGAGGAAGATCAGGCGGAGAATATCAGGCGGCTGAAGCAACTCGGCGAGTTGATGGCCGATCTCGGCTTCGGCTGGGACCAGACCAAACGCAAATGGGGCGGCGTGGTCGAGATCACGGAGCCCGCCCTGCAAGCCGGCATTGCGGAGTTTCGCGCCGCCGGCCTCAACGTCATGATGTCGATGAAACAGGAGGGTAAGCCGGTCTCGTTCGTCGAGGATTGCGCGGTGCCGCTGCCGCATCTCGCCGATTACACCGAACGGCTCAACGGCATCTTTGCCAAGCACGGCACCCGCGGCACCATGTATGCGCACGCCTCGGAAGGCTGCCTGCATGTGCGCCCGGTGCTCAACCTGAAACTCGAGAAAGACGTCAAGGCGATGCGCGCCATCGCCGAAGAAACCTTTGCGATGGTACGCGAGTACAAGGGTTCGCATTCCGGCGAACATGGCGACGGCATCGTGCGATCGGAATTTCACGAGACGATGTTCGGCCCGCGCATCATCGACGATTTCAGGGAGGTCAAGCACCGCTTCGATCCGGACAACGTGCTCAATCCGGGCAAGATCGTCGATCCGCCCCGGATGGATGACCGCGCGCTGTTTCGCTATCCGCCGGACTACCGCGTCGGTGAATTGAAGACAGCGCTCGACTGGTCCGCCTATCCGGGGGCCGGCGGCGGCTTCCAGGGCGCGGTCGAGATGTGCAACAACAACGGCGCCTGCCGCAAACTCGAAGGCGGCGTGATGTGTCCGTCCTACCGCGCCACCCGCAACGAGAAGGACGTGACGCGCGGACGCGCCAATACGCTACGGCTGGCGATCTCCGGTCAGTTGGGACCGGATGCGCTGGCCTCCGATGAGATGATGGACACCCTGAAGCTTTGCGTGTCCTGCAAGGCCTGCCGCCACGAATGCCCGACCGGCGTCGACATGGCCAAGATGAAGATCGAAGTCCTCGCCGCGCGCGCGGCAAAGCACGGGCTTTCGCTGCGGGATCGGCTGGTGGGCTATCTCCCCCGCTATGCCGGCATGGCGGCTCGCTTCGCCGCGCTTGCCAATTGGCGCAACAACAGCGCTCTATTGCGGATGCTGTTCCAAAAATTTGCCGGCATCAGCGCGCAGCGCAGCCTTCCCGAATGGCGGCGCGATGTGTTCGAGTCCGATGCAGAGGCAACAGGTCCGGCCGATGGCCGCGAAGTCGTGCTATTCGCCGACACCTTCAACCGAGCCTATGAGCGCGAGAACCTCGATGCCGCTTTGCGCGTGCTGGTCGAAGGCGGATACCGGGTCCACATTCCAAAGCCCGCTGATGGCGGCAGGCCATTGTGCTGCGGCCGAACGTTTCTTTCGGCAGGTCTGGTCGACGACGCACGCGCCGAGCTCGACCGGCTAGTCACGACCTATGCCCCCTTCGCGCAGCGCGGCATACCCATCGTCGGCCTGGAGCCGAGTTGTCTGCTGACGTTGCGCGATGAACTACTGTCGCTGCGCTCCGACGACGCGGCGAAAAGCGTCAGCGCGCATGCGCTGCTGTTCGAGGAGTTCCTGGTTCGCGAAGCGGGGGCTGGCCGCCTGCGGCTGCCGCTCGGTCCTATTGCCGGGAAGGCACTCGTGCACGGCCATTGCCACCAAAAATCGTTCGGCGCTTTCAAGCCGGTCGAGCAGGTGCTTCGGCTGGTTCCAGACCTGAACGTCGAAACCATCGAATCGAGTTGTTGCGGCATGGCCGGCGCCTTCGGTTACGGCGCCGACACCTATCAGACCTCGATGGACATGGCCGAAATCTCGTTGCTGCCGGCGATCCGGCTGGCGGATGCCACAACGCTTGTCGTCGCCGACGGCACCTCGTGCCGGCACCAAATCAAGGACGGTACTGAACGTTGCGCCCTTCACGTCGCGCGCGTGCTGGCGATGAGCCTCGATTGCGCGCCCTCCAATCACCCCTCCCCGCACGCAAAGGAACCTGTCCATGGCTGAACTTACGCTCGATGCTGCCCGCAAAATTCTCGACGCCGCGCTCGCCAAGGGCATAGAGAAGAAATTGAAGCCGCTGGTCGTTACCGTTCTCGATGCGCGCGGTTGCGTCAAAGCCTCCGCGGCGCAGGACGGCACCAGCCTGATGCGGGGCGAGATTGCCCATGGCAAGGCTTACGGCGCGCTGGCGATGGGCATGGGATCGCGGGCGCTGTTCCAGCGTGCGCAAGAGCAGGCCTATTTTATGAGTGCAGTTAATACCTTAGCTAAGGGTTATATGATACCTGTACCGGGCGGTGTTCTGATTCAGGATGGCGGTGTTCTACTCGGTGCGGTCGGTATCAGCGGCGACACGTCCGACAACGACGAGGCCTGCGCGGTCGCAGGTATCGAGGCGGCCGGATTGAAGGCCAACGCGGGATAGTCGAGAAGGTCTAGATGTGGAGCGCGGTGACCTTTCTTCGAATCGTCATTCCGCTCTATCTTCTATTTGAGCATGATCTTTTCGGAAAACCGGTACCCACTTTTCCGGATCATGCTCTAAACGCAGGAATCCTGCGACCATCAAAACGAACGAGCGAAGCGCCCGAGCATGTCACGCCCGAACAACGTTCTTTGGATCATGTGCGATCAGCTTCGTTACGATTATCTCGGTTGCACCGGGCATCCGACGCTGAAGACACCGAACATCGACGCGATGGCCAAGCGCGGCGTGCGCTTCTCTAACGCCTATGTGCAATCGCCGATCTGCGGCCCCTCGCGCATGTCGTTCTATACCGGCCGCTACATGCGCTCGCATGGCTCGCACTGGAATGGCTGGCCGCTGCGCGTCGGCGAGCCGACGCTCGGCGATCACCTGAAGAAAATCGGCGTGCGCAATGTGCTGGTCGGCAAGACCCACATGGCGCCAGACCTCGAAGGACTTAAGAATCTCGGGATCGCACCGGACTCGATCATCGGCGTGCATGTCGCCGAGTGCGGCTTCGAGCCCTATGAGCGCGATGACGGCCTGCATCCGACAGGTCGGCCCCGCCCCAGATATGACGCGTACTTGCGCGAACGCGGATACGCCGCCGCCAATCCTTGGGAGCATTGGGCGAACTCAGGCGCGGCGCCGGATGGGACGTTGCAGAACGGCTGGCTTCTGGTGCATGCCGACAAGGCCGCTCGCATTGCGGAAGAGGATTCCGAGACGCCCTACATGACGCGACGCGCCATGGATTTTATCGCGGAGGCCGAACAGGACGGACGGCCGTGGTGCCTGCATCTGTCCTACATCAAGCCGCATTGGCCTTATATCGCTCCCGAACCTTATGCCAGCATGTATAGCGCCAGCGATGTGCAGCCGGCTATTCGCTCGAAGAAAGAGCGCCAGGAGGCGCATCCGGTCTTCGCCGCCTACATGGACATGCGCTATTCAAGGAACATGGCGCGCGACGAGGCACGTGAAAAGGTCATTCCAACCTATATGGGCCTGATCAAGCAGATCGACGACCAGATGGGCGTGCTGATGCAGTTCCTTGAACAGCGCGGCCTGCTCGATACGACGATGATCGTGTTCACCTCGGACCACGGCGATTATCTGGGCGATCACTGGATGGGCGAGAAGGATCTATTCCACGAGCAATCCGCCAAGATCCCGTTGATCATGATCGATCCGTCTGCGGCGGCGGACGCCACCAGGGGCACCGTCAGCGACGCGCTGGTCGAAGCGATCGATCTGGCGCCGACCTTCATCGACTATTTCGGCGGCAAGCCGCCGGATCATATTCTCGAAGGACGTTCGCTGATGCCGCTGTTGCGTAGCGAAACGCCTTCCGATTGGCGCAAGGTCGTTTTCTCGGAATACGACTATTCCATGCAGGACGTCCGGCTGAAACTGGGACAGCCGATCGAGCAGTGCCGGCTGTTCATGGTGTTCGACGGGCGCTGGAAATACATTCACGCCTCCGGCTTCCGGCCGATGCTCTATGACCTTGAGAGCGATCCCGAGGAATTCGCCGATCGTGGCGAAGATCCTTCATGTGCCGGCGTCGTCGCGCGGCTGCAGTCGATCCTGTTCGATTGGGCGCTACATCCAAGGAATCACATCACGACCAGCAATGAGAAGATTGCTGCCTACGCAGACAAGCAGTTGCAGGTCAAAGGCGGAATCCTGATCGGCATTTGGGATGAGGACGAACTCACTGCGATCCAGCAGAGGATCGAACTTCGGTCGTCGCAATAAGCCTTCGGTGCATGATTCGAAAGTGGAAGCCGGTTTTCGAATCATGCACCGAATTAATTAGTCGACCGTGAAGAACGCCGTTTTAAGCTGGGACGAATTGAAATCGTGCGGTGAACTGAGCGAGGATTTGGCACAACAAGAGACTGAGCCACCTGATC